>Ga0105048_10004488_pt1 | contig 22732 bp, 18 predicted proteins | sample MAT05_FD_78382 | JGI IMG/M metagenome (GOLD analysis project Ga0105048, IMG submission 78382) | Freshwater microbial communities from Lake Fryxell liftoff mats and glacier meltwater in Antarctica - MAT-05 | ecosystem: Environmental > Aquatic > Freshwater > Ice > Liftoff microbial mat | place...
TCGGAAAATAATCTTACAAAAATTTGCCGCTCCAATGTTTACATGAATTAATTACATCAATGAATGGATCACAAACTCTTGCTGCGCCATTCATCGATGGAATTAATTCCGGTAAACATTGGAGCGGCAAATTTTTGAAAGATTATTTTCCGATTGATTGGTAATTAATAAATGTTCGATCCACTCTTACTTCATCGCAGGTCATTTCGATTAAAAGGCTATGATTACTCTAAGCACGGTTTTTATTTTATTACAACCTTAACAGAAGAACGTTCACTAATTTTCGGTAAAATAACCGTGGATATAATTCATTTAAACGACTTAGGAAAAATTGTGGAAAATCGTTGGAATAGAATTCCGGAATTCTTTAAAAAGGTGATTCTCCATGAATTTATAATAATGCCTGAGCACACCCACGGAATAATTGAAATACTAGGCGAAGATTTTAATTCAACGAATACTAAAATTGAAGAACTTTTCGAAATAAGAAATTTGACCGATAATTTTTTAGACTCTGGAAAAGTAGAATTTAAATCTCCTTCCGAAACAATTGGCTCATTTGTGAGAGGCTTTAAATTTGGAGTCATGAACGATAACAAAGAACTTACAGGAAAATCGACAAAAATTTTTGAGCGCGACTATTTTGAAGAAATAATAAAAGACTATCAAGCGTTTAAAAATATAACGAATTATAAAAGAGATAATCCTAAGAATTATAAAAAAGATAGAAATAAAAAAGGTAACGCTTCGATAATCGGGCGAATGAAAATCCGTTCCGCCGAGACGCTCCTTAAGGGCGAAAATAAAGGTAACATCTCGGTATCGGGCGAATGAAAATTCGTCCCAACGACGCTCCGTAATGGCGAGTTTTCATTCGCCCGTTACCGAGACCGAAATAGACCCCAGACCATAATAAAAAAATAAACGTAAAAAAAAGAAACCCAGTGATCAACAAAAAAACCTTTTACCTTTTCCACATCCAATTTCTCGGATACCGCTATCACGGCTGGCTACATCAGCCTGGTTATAAAACTATCCAATCGCAAATTGAAAAGACGTTTGAATTTATTTTCAATCATACCAATTTTAAAACACTTGGCTGCAGCAGAACAGATGCAAAAGTTTCTGCCAATCATTTTGCCTTTGAGCTTTTTTCATATGAGACGATTGACGTCGAAAAATTTCTTTCAATCTTCAACAAAAATTTGCCGAACGATATTCGCACGTTGAAAATTGAAGTAGTTGACGAACAATTTAATATCATTCAGGCACCAAAAAAAAAAGAGTATCTCTACTTATTTGCGCATGCTAATAAAAATCATCCGTTCAGTGCAGCGCAAGTGATGAGCGTAGACGAAGAATTGAATTTAGAATTGATGAATAAAGGCGCCAAACTTTTTGAGGGTAAACATAATTTTAGACGTTATTGTGCAAAACCAAATCCTAATTCGAATTTTATTCGGACAATTGACTTTTGCCAAATTGAAATTAATCAAGAATATCTAGCCAACTTTTTTCCAGAGACGAGTTATTTTTTGCGCATTCGTTCGGCTGGATTTATGCGCTACCAAGTAAGGTTGATGATGGGACAACTTTTAAGTTTAGGCAAAGGTGAAACTACGCTGGATGATTTGAAAGAAACCTTATCAGGAAATTCCGAAATTCCAGTTCGTTATATTGCCCCTTCTTCTGGTTTGATTTTGAATAAGATTGAATTTGACTTTTAGACTTAGCCTGCAATTAATGAAAATTTTTAATTAAAATCAGACCTTTAACACTCAACTAAATTGTTGCTAACGTAATAATTCTTACTAAAATCTATTGGACCATTACAGTAGATTTACTATTAACAATGTTAATCGTTACAAAAACAAAACTTGTAACATTAACCGACTTTTCAATTGCTGGTTTCCATTTCGAATTTGAAAATAAACCAATGAATAATTTTTGATTTGATTCTGAAAATGTTCCGCTTTGATAAGTTATTTTTGAAACTATTCCGTTACAATCAATCATTAATTTAAATACGGCAGAATGTGTTCCTCTTTTTAAATCAGATTTTAAACTGTCGCCAACAAATTTTTCGATTTTTCCATCGAATGATGCTTTCGTTTCTGCATTGGCAATTGGAATTTGGTTGCATGGACGAACCACGGCTGTGTCTTGCGCATCAATAATATTAACTAAAGTCAAAAGAATGAAAAGAGAGAAATATTTCATAACTATTTTTTATTAGAGGATTAAAACTTGATTCCGTTGCTCCAATTCATTACAAATCTATTTCGCACGAAATTGGTCGATGATCTGAAAAGTCAACATCATGTGTTGTAAATTTTGCACTTAGAATAGAAGCTGAATGAAAAATATAATCAATTCGGTTGGATGGCATAATTCCTTGGTATGTTGTACCAATTCCATTTCCTGATTCTACAAAAGCGTCGATCAAAAGTCGATTAAACTGTCGATAACAATATGATACCGGCGTATCATTTAAATCACCACAAAAAACAACTGGGTAAGGCGAAGCTTCAATTTCTTTTGCAACAGTTTCAACCTGAACAGCACGTTTTTCAAAACCAATAATCAATCTTTTTATAATTCTTTTTTCATCCTCAACATCTTCTTCAGAATCTTCTACAGCATTCTCATCAAACACCGCGTAATCATCTTTTTGAAAACGAATGGAACCAATGTGCGCATTAAAAACACGAACAGTATCTTCTTCTACAACGATGTCCGAATAAATACAAAAATTATTGGCATCATTCTCAAACGGAATTTCACCTTTATTTATAATTGGATATTTTGAAAAAGTAGCTACTCCAAAATATTTTTTATCAGCCATATCATGCGTATATCGTTCATGATAATAATCCATTTCAAGTAATTTTATCATCGAGTCTTTGGTGACAAAACTTGTTCCACCTTCTTGGTGATAAAACTCCTGAAAACAAACAATACTCGGGTCTTCCTCTTTCAAAAACGTAAAAACTCCGTTCCGTTTTTCGACACGATTCTCTAAATCATATAAATTAAAAATCTTAACATTAAAAGACATTACCTTAATTGAATTTTCAAATTTAGGCTGAATTAATGTGATAGCAAAAAAATGTCGAACGTGATTAAAACCAATCAAAATAGTTACTGCGGAAACCAGCATCCATTTAGATTTAAAGAAAAACCAAAAAACTAAAAATCCTAAAGAAACATAGAACCAAATAGGAAAAGACAAACCAAGAAAGGCAAAATAAACAAATAAATTGGGTGATATATGAGTGCCCAAATAAGCACCAATTAACGCAAGTGAATTGAGGATATTAATCCAAAGAAAAATGCGTAACCAAATTGAAGTTTTAGAATTATTTCCGTTGGCTTTCATTGAATAAAAAGTCTTTTTCTTCTTTAGCTAAACCGTCGTAACCTTTTTTCGCAATCTTGTCAAGTATCGCATCTACTCTATCTTGACGTTGTTTTTTAGTTGCATTAAATTCGTCGTCGGACATTTCTCGAGCGCTGCCACCTTGATATACTTTCATTTTTGGTTTTCGCTTAAATGAAAAACGTGGACGTTTGAATGAGTAAATCCATTTATCAAATCGATTCATAAAATTATTGGGAGATTGAATTTTAATAATAGACAATATTCCGAAAATTGCCCCACCCAAATGTGCTAGATGAGCAATGCCAGATTCCTCTTCTGCTGTTTGTGCAACACCACTTAAATCGAAAAAAAGATAAAGAAGAGCAATTGCAATAAGAGGAACAGGAAGTACTCCAAATAACAAAATTTTTAATGATGGTTTATAAAATGCAGCCGCCATAAAAATTGCCATCACTGCGCCAGATGCCCCAATAACGCTTGGTGCAACCTGTGGTGCAAATGCAGGAAAAACATAATATGCTGCAACGTGAAATAAATACGCAAAAATCCCACCGAAAAAATAGACACTCAACAACCTTCGCTCGCCAAAAAACTGAACAAAAAGTCGACCGGTAAAATAGAAAGCAATCATATTAAAAAAGAAATGACCAAATTGTTGGTGCGTGAACATTTGTGTAATCACCGACCAAGGCTTGTACACCAGATCTGCTGGATTTCCTGGAGCTGAGAAATAAACTAAAACATCGTTCACCAAATTCGGTTTAACGAATAATTTTTCTCCTATTTGTAGAAAAAGAAAAAACAAATAAACGACAGAATTCACGGCCAATATTTTGCCAATCATTCCAGAATTTTTCAATGACTGAACTATATATTGTAAAAAATTTTGTTGACCCATTTTCTAATAAAAATTTTGTTTGTCACGGCGCCAAATCATAATCATGATGAAGCCGAATAACATTCCTCCAAGATGTGCAAAGTGTGCGTAACCACCCATTGAACCGCTAATTCCCGAATACAATGCAACTCCTCCTAATATTAACGCCAGCCACTTTGCTTTAATTGGAATTGGAGGAAACATCAACATAAATTCAGTATTTGGAAACAATAATGCAAATGCCATTAATACACCATACAACGCCCCAGACGCACCTAATTCAGGAACGACATAAATTCCACTCAAGATGTCTAATTGAGATAAATTCAACGAACCCGGATCAATAACCTCGCGCATGTATTCAAAACCACCACCGCTGTGCACAACGGTTGTCATTACATTTATTTCTGCATCTGGGAAAAAAGTTCCAGTTAATTGATAAACTTCAATTCCATTTACAAAATTTGAACAAACCGATGCGCCGATACCAGTTACAAAATAAAATATCAAATAACGTTTTGGCCCCCACAATCTTTCTAAATGCGAACCCATTAAAATTACACCCAACATATTAAACAAAATATGCATGATGTCGGAATGCATAAAAATTGAAGTGATGAACTGATAAGGTTGAAACAATGGCGAGGCCACATAATGTATCGCCAAATAATCTTCTAGATAAATTCCTTTCGTGCGAAAAACAAATTTCGCCAAAAAGAAAAGCACATTAATAATTAAAATGTTTTTACTAACCGGTGGCAAATTGCCGAATAAATTCTTCAACATCAATTAAATCTTTTGGTTATTTCGTCCATTGAGAACGCTTCTATTATTTTTTTTCCGTTAGGAGAAACATAAGGCGAACTTGATGCAAACAAAGCGTCTACTATGAATTGCATTTCTTCGGTCGTTAAATTTGTTCCTCCTTTTATAGCCATTCCTTTTGCAAGACTAGCAACAACTTTTAATTTTATATCTAAATTTTCTTGTTCTGTTTTTCGATAATCCTCAAACAAATCAATTAACACGCGTTGAGGATTTTTGTTGTGCAACTCAACTGGCACTGCATCTATTTTCAGCGTATTTTCTTCAAAACTTAAACCAAATCCAACCTCATGCAAAGCAGGCAGAAGCGTTTGCCAAATCGCCATTTCAGATCGATCAATTGGCAATTCTTCAGGAAAAAGTAATTGTTGTGATTTGAAATTTCCTGAAGACATTTTTGCAATCATTCCATCAAACAAAATTCTGCAATGCGCACGATATTGATCAATTAAAATAAAACCATTTTTGATTGATGTTAAAATATATTTTTCATTTATCTGAACCGGTTTTTTTTGTTCGATGTCTAAATCATTGTTTAATGATGATGGAATGGTAATTTCTTCGTTTTCAAACGTGCCGTTTGTGTTTGGACTTTCAAACGTGCCGTTTTCATTTGGATTTTCTTTTCGCTCGATTTGGTCAGCCGCGAGGGCTGACCCTACAGAAACACCATCACCTGCGGTATTGTCGCTGTTGTTTTTTTCTCCGTAAAAATTTTCCCAATCTGATTTTGATGGTTGGAGTTTTGCGAAACCCTGATTTTGAATTGCATTTTCTTGTTTAAAACTTGTTGAATGAAACGGATTAAAAGAAGGATTCACCTTTATCTCTGGCATTTTTACTGTTTCGCCTTTTTTCAGCATTGGAACATTGAATGCATTGTCCTGATCAAAATCTAAACTTGATACAATGTTGTTTGCACCCAATGCTTGTTTAACGGCACTGCGTAAAATTGAATAAATGGATTGATTTTCTTCAAACTTAATTTCTGTTTTTGTTGGATGAACATTCACATCAATTGATTCGGTTGGAACATCAAAATATAAAAAATACGGAGGATATTTTCCACCTGCTATTAGTCCTTCGTACGCATTCATCACAGCATGATTAAAATACCTGTCTTTAAAAAAACGATGATTGACAAATAAAAAACAACGATCTTGTGATGCTCTATCTGCATCAGGCTTTGTAACAAATCCAGAAATTTTGACAATGTCTGTTTCTTCGTTAACGGGAACTAAATTATCGTGAAATTTTTTACCGTAAATACCAATAATTCGTTGACGCAACATGCTTACAGCAGGCAAAAAATAAATCTCATCCCCGTTGTGATGAAATGTAAATTCCACATCAAAATGAACGAGCGTAATTCTCAAAAATTCTTCTAAAATTTTCTGATATTCGGTCGTATCTTTTCCTAAAAAATTTCTGCGAGCAGGAACATTAAAAAATAAATTCTTGACTGCGATTGATGTTCCGTTAGCACAACTTATTGGATTTTGTGAAATAATTTTTGAACCTTCAATGTTAATTTCAGTACCAAGTTCCGCATCGTGCAATTTGGTTTTCATTGAAACGTGTGCGATGGCGGCAATAGAAGCCAATGCTTCTCCTCTAAAACCTTTTGTTCTCAATTTAAACAAATCGTCTGCCGAAGAAATTTTACTAGTTGCATGACGCTCAAAAGACATGCGCGCATCTATTGCGGACATGCCTGAACCATTGTCAATGATTTGCATCAAGGTTCGTCCGCCATCTTTTACAATCAAATTAATTTTTGAAGCGCCTGCATCAATTGCATTTTCAATCAACTCCTTTACGGCAGATGCTGGACGCTGAACAACTTCTCCAGCGGCTATTTGATTAGCAATGTGATCAGGAAGTAATTTGATGATATCTGACATCTCGATTATTTTTTCAATGTATCGAGAACCGGTCCAATATTATCAAGACCCAAAAACAAATAATAAAAGACAGCTAGTATCACGCCAAGAATAATAAGCAAACGAATATTTGAACGCATTGCTTGCGCCTTATAATCCGAATGACCCCAACGATCATCTACATTTGATTTGAATGTTATTTCACGTTTAATTTGTTCTAAATCTTCATTACTATTTAATTTTTCGTAATAGGCTATTTTTTGATTCAATGCTTCTTTACGCGGATCGAAATAACGAGGTGTATAGTCAAATCGGCGATAAGACTTTGGCATTTTAAAAAGTGATATTTTATTCCAATCCATAAAATTCATTCATTAAGCAAATAATAAAACTCGCTTTCAACACAAATATACATCAATTAACTTGAGCAAAAAACGATTTTCAATGTCACTTCTCAACACGTCTTCCACTATTCTATGTGGACAAATCCTGTGCCATGGCAAGATTTATGCTATGTCTTGTATATACATTCGTAAAATCATCAAAAAGAAAAGCATTAATGATTGAGTCAGACAGATTTTTATTTTCGTTCAAACCTCTTATTATAAAGGTGTTTGCGATAGTTTGCTTTCAATTTTTCTTGTTTAATTTTTCAACTTCAATTAACGTATATTCTGCTACTGACAATTTAACATATACTCAAACAGATCCTTCCTTTTTAAAAGTAAAATCAGGCTGGGCTGATTCGGTTTTTAAATCTTTAAGTCCAGACGAACGCATTGCTCAACTTTTTATGGTTGCTGCTTATTCTGATAAAGATGCCGCGCATGTAGCCGAAATCGCAGAACTTGTCAAAGAATATAAAATTGGCGGTTTGATATTTTTTAAAGGAAGTCCTTACAAACAAGCTCATCTTACAAACTTTTATCAAAAAAACGCTAAAACACCTTTGTTTATTGCAATTGATGGAGAATGGGGATTGTCGATGAGATTAGACTCTACCGTTATTTATCCGCGTCAAATGATGCTTGGCGCTGTTCAGGACGAAAAATTAATTTACGAAATGGGTCGCCAAATTGCTGAACAATGTAAGCTAATGGGTATTCATATCAATTTTGCTCCAGTCATTGATGTCAACAACAATGCGGCAAATCCCGTCATTAATAATCGTTCGTTTGGTGAAATTAAAGAACATGTTGCTCGACTTGGTATTGCGTATATGAAGGGAATGCAGGATAAAAATATAATTGCATGTGGGAAACATTTTCCTGGACATGGTGATACTGATATGGACTCACATCTTTCCCTGCCTACTATTCCGCATGATTATGCACGACTAGATTCGTTGGAATTGTATCCATTCAAAAAATTAATTGAATCAGGTTTGGCAAGTATGATGGTGGCACATTTGTTTATTCCTGCTTTGGACAATACAGTAAATCAAGCTTCCACTTTATCACCAAAAATTGTAAATGGTTTACTAAAAGATTCACTGCATTTTAAAGGATTGATTTTTACTGATGCTTTAAATATGAAAGGTGTTTCCTCTTTTTATGCGCCGGGAGAAGTAGATGTACAGGCCCTTATAGCTGGGAATGATGTTTTACTTTTTCCGGAAGATGTTCCTACTGGAATTTTAAAAATAAAAGAAGCAATTGCAAACGGAAAAATTACACAGGCAGAAATTGACGAACGTTGTTTAAAAATTTTAAAAGCAAAAGAATGGTCGGGCTTAAATAAATACAAACCAATAAATACTGAAAATTTAATTATACGACTCAATTTATTAGAAGCAGAAGTATTGAATCGTAAACTCGCTAATCAATCCATCACATTAATTCAAAATCAAAATAATGAATTGCCTTTTAAGCGAACAGATACATTAAAAGTAGCTTACCTCAACATTGGCGGTGTCAATAATAACTTATTTTTTGAAACAATGCAGCGTTATGCTGATGTTGAACAGATTCAGATTCCACGAGCCCTTGGCGCTGAAGAAGAAAAAGAACTTCTTATCACTTGCAAAAAATATGATAAGGTGATTATTGGATTTCACAGAACAAATAACGACCCAAAGAAAAATTTTGGTGTTACCATTCAGGCAACTCAAATTCATAATAAACTTTCAGAATCTGTTGATGTAATAAGTGTGCTTTTTGGAAATCCTTATGTGTTAGAAAAATTTGGAGACATTTCAAAAACAAAAGCATTTGTGGTGGCTTATCAAGACAATGATTATACCAATGAAGCGGCAGCTCAACTTTTATTTGGAGGAATTATTCCAACCGGAAAATTACCAGTTTCGTGTTCAACAAATTTCCCTGCTGGAACAGGATTAACTTACACAGAAAAAACACGTTTATCTTTTGTAATTCCGGAAGAAATTGGAATTAACTCAGACAAATTAAAACGAATTGATTCGCTTGCACTAAGTGGAATAAAAATGAGCGCTTATCCGGGTTGTCAAATTGTTGCAATAAAAAGCGGAAATGTTTTTTACAACAAAGCCTTCGGTCATCATACTTACGATAAAAAAAGAAAAGTAGAAACAACAGATATTTATGACTTAGCTTCCATAACAAAAATTGCTGCCACAACAATTTGTTTAGTTAAAATGGTAAAAGAAGGATTGATTGATATTGACAAACCGCTTACAACATATTTGCCGGACATTGTTGATTCTACACCTTATCAAAATATGGTAATTCGTACAATGATGGTTCACCAAGCCGGTTTGCGAGATTGGATTCCGTTTTACACAAAAACACTTTTAGATGGTCAACCAAATCCAGCTATTTACAAAACCACCGCATCAGCAGAATATCCAAATAAAGTTGCAGATAAAATGTACATCTCTGCTCATTTTGATACGATTATTTTTAATCGAATTATATCAACACCACTTAATAAAAAAACTTACAAATATTCAGATTTAGGTTATTACTTTTTGAGAGAAATTGTATTTAGAAAAACTGGAAAAACGTTGGATCAATATGCGCACGAAAGTTTTTATGAACCAATGGGATTAAAAAGTATGGGATACAATCCGCTCAACAAATTTGATAAAGACAGAATTGCACCAACAGAATTAGACACAAGTTTTAGAATGCAATTAATTCACGGAACAGTTCATGATCAAGGCGCTGCAATGCTTGGTGGTGTTGGCGGTCATGCTGGTTTATTTTCTAACGCGCTAGATTTAGCAACACTCATGTACATGCTTATCAATGATGGAAATTATGGTGGCGAAAATTATTTAGATAAAGATACACTTGCAGATTTTACACGATGGCAAAAATACAATGACAACCGTCGTGGCGTTGGGTTTGACAAGCCTGTGCGTTCGTTAGATGGCGGGCCGACTTGTAATAAAGTTTCGCTTAATAGTTTTGGACATTCAGGTTTTACAGGAACGATTTGTTGGGCAGATCCTGATAACGATATTGTTTATGTTTTTTTAAGTAACCGATGTTATCCAATTGCAGAGAATCCACTTTTATTGAAAGAAGGATTCAGGGTTTTAATTCAGGATGCTATTTATTCGGCGGCGAAATAATTGAATCTCTAAAATCAAGTACGCGGCTTTGGATTTGAGTCCAACATTTGAAAAAGTCCTAATCAATTTTTTAATACTTGCCAATCAAAACAAAATGGACACATTTATCTGATACGTTCATTTTTTTTAAAAAAAATGGACATATCGCTGTAATTATCCGAAATAGCGCTACTAATAAACTCAAGCCGAATCAATCCTCACGATAAAGTTTCAATTCCTCTTTCTTCAATTTTTGCTTTAACCAAGAACCTAATATTTGTTGGTTGGAATCACTCAAGGGTGTTATACTTTGATAAATCATAACTGGAACAACAGCCATACTATCTGTGTTGCCATTAAATGTATGATTGGCGATAGATAAATTTGAAATACTTGGAAATAATATTTTTGCCTCGGCTAAAATCTCCATATTATCATAAGAATTTGCAGCAAGCTTTGCCTCAAGATCAGCAATTAGTAATTCGTTTGCGTTAACCAAAGAGTTGCTCGTATTTATCTCATTTTTTATAAAATTCTTGATATCAGTTGTATCTTGAATAATGACCAGTTTGGTGTCAGTAAGATCATAGTTAATCAATTTTTGATTTAGTTTTAATACTTCGTCATCGGTGAATTTTTTACGCAAAAAAGCAAGTTCTAAAATTTTCGGATTATTTTTTAGATCCATTTTTTCGTGAATAATGGTGTATCCGTTATTGGTAAATTCATGTTCAATAAAAGTGTCAATTTTTAGCGAATATTGTTTTTTGTCTAGTAGCACATATGCTAAATAAATACTAGGTAAAATCATCATGGCAGTTAAAGCAGTAATGACATATCGCACCAATTTTTGACGTCCCTTATCTAAATGAATAACGGCAGGATATTTCAAATATTTAACAATAAAATAAGTTGAGATACAAATAAAAACACAATTGATAATATATAAAAAAAGTGCACCAAAAAAATAATTTAAATTGCCTATAGCCAAACCATATCCAGCTGTGCATAGCGGAGGCATTAAGGCTGTGGCAATTGCCACACCTGGAATTGGATTTCCCTTTTCAACACGTGTAAGCGCAATTACACCAACCAATCCACCAAAAAAAGCAATCACCACATCATAAATGTTGGGTGATGTGCGTGCCAAAATTTCAGACTGTGCTTCTTTGAAAGGACTGAGTAGAAAAAATATAGTCGAAACAATTAAACCTACGACAGTTGCAATAACTAAATTTCTTAATGATTTTCTAAGCAAGGGAAAATCAAAAATCCCAAGACTAAATCCTGCTCCAACAATTGGACCCATGAGCGGAGAAATAAGCATAGCACCAATTATAACAGCAACTGAATTCACATTTAAACCAATAGACGCAATAACAATAGCACAAGCCAATACCCAGAGATTTGAACCTTGAAAAGTTATACTTGATTTTACATTTTCAAGTACTTTGTTTTGGTTTTCTTCACCAGAATTCAGGTCAATAAAACTTAAAAATTTTTTGATACGAACGTAGTCTTTCATATTCAATAATTGATCCCTTTATAATTTTTTCAATTCAAAAAGATCTTTTCTGCGGTCGCGTAAATTTTTCACACTACCAAACTGATTTAATTCTTTTAGCAATTCCAAATCAACATCTGCTATTAAAATCATTTCACTATTTGTTGTTGCTTCTGCTTTAATTCCGTTTGCAGGAAACGAAAAATCACAGGGCGTAAAAACCATTGATTGTGCAAATTGAATATCCATATTATGCACTTTTGGAAGATTACCCACACTGCCTGCAATTGCAACATAACATTCATTCTCAATGGCTCTAGCCTGTGCGCAATGACGCACACGTGAATAACCATTTTGAGTATCTGTCAAAAAAGGTACAAACAATATATTCATACCTTCATCAGCCAACAGTCTACTCAACTCAGGAAATTCAGAATCATAACAAATTAAAATTCCAATCTTGCCGCAATCTGTGTCGTAAGTTTTTAAAATATTTCCACCTTGCATTCCCCAAATTTTTCGTTCATCAGGTGTTACATGAAGCTTTTCATACCGCTCTGTAGTGCCATCTCTGCGACAAAGATAGCCAACATTATAAAGTAGATCATTCTGAATTTCAGGCATAGATCCAGGAATAATATTGATGTTGTAAGAAATAGCCAAAGCTGAAAAACGTTTAACTATTTCTTCTGTATGTTTTGCTAATTCCCTTATCGCAGCAGACTCTGAAAGATGATTGTTCTCTGCCATTAAAGGAGCATTAAAAAATTCAGGAAACAATGCAAAATCACATCGATAACCAGAAACAGCATCTATAAAAAATTCTGCCTGTTGCATTAGTTCTTCTAAGTTATTGTAAGGGCGCATTTGCCATTGAATCAAACCCAATCGTACATTTTTTTTTAAAATACTTGCTTTTTTTCGCTCTTTTTCAAAATAGATATTATCCCATTCAAGCAAAACCGCAAATTCATTGGAAGCTGCATCTCCTTCTAAATAACCTTTTAAAATTTTTGCAGGATGAAAATCATTAGAAATCTGAAAGTTTAAAACTGGATCATGAATTTCTTTTCGCTTTACTTTTTCAATGTACTCTTTTGGAGACATTAATTCAGCATAATTGTGATAATTTGGAATTCGACCGCCAAATGCAATACCCTTCAAATTTTTTCGCTCACACAATTCTTTGCGATAATCATAAAGTCTTCTTCCCAATCGAAGTCCTCTGAACTCAGATTTAATAAAAATATCTATCCCATACAAAACATCTCCTTCATCATCGTGCGTGCTAAACGAATAATTGCCCGTTAATTCCCGGTATGTATGATGTTGTCTGAAAGCATCGTAATCTACAATTATTGATAAGGCGCAACCCGCAATCTGATCATTGACTTTAATAACGGCCTGCCCTTCTGGAAATTTCTGAATAAGCGTATTAATGTGTTCTTCTTTCCAATATGAATTGGGCATGTTAGAGTAAGCTTCTATCATGGTGGTTTTCAACTCTTGATAGTCTGACAATGTAAGATACTCAAGCTCAATATTTTCAATTTTCATGGGGATTTATTCTTAGGCTGAAATGAATAGAATACCAGTCACTCAGAGATGATTATAACCTATATGGGGCATTCTCCCAAAGATACCAATTAATACGAACAATATTAACAGATGTTTAGTTGATGTTTGAAAGATTTCGCAGGTCCATTCGTCTACATTAGAAATAACATTGACTAACTTTGAACACATGAAAATTGGAATAGTATTGTACCCAACATTTGGTGGAAGTGGCGTCGTTGCTACTGAACTTGGAAAAGCACTTGCAAAAAAAGGTCATGAAATTCATTTTATCTCTTACAATTATCCTGTTCGATTAGATCATTTTCTACCCAATATTCGATATCACGAAGTAAAGCCATTTAATTATCCGTTGTTTGATTATCAGCCTTACGAGCTTGCATTAACGAGCAAATTGGTTGATGTAACGCGCTATGAAAATTTGGATATTCTTCATGTTCATTATGCAATTCCACACGCATCATCCGCCTATTTTGCGCAGCAGATTTTAAAAACGCACGGTATCAATATTCCTTTTATTACAACATTACACGGCACAGATATTACGCTTGTAGGCCGACATCCTTCATTTGAGCCGGTGATTACATTCAGTATCAATAATTCGGATGCCGTAACTTGCGTGTCAAAAAATTTAAAAGATGACACGTTAAAACATTTTGCGATTGAAATTGACATTCAAGTCATTCCAAATTTTGTTGAACATTCACATTATTGTCACGAACCAACACCAGATGATATTAAACGCAAGTTGGAATTTGCGCCAAATGGTGAGTTTGTGATTACACACATTTCTAATTTCAGAAAAGTGAAACGAATTAATGATGTTGTTTCTGTTTTTAAATTGATACATGACAAAGTACCATGCAAACTTATTTTAGCAGGAGATGGTCCAGAAAGATTTCAAGCGGAACAACAATGTAAAGAATTGGGCATTTGTGAAGATGTTCACATGATTGGCAACGTTCAAGGTTCAAAAGAGATTTTAAGTATCTCAGATTTATTTTTATTGCCTTCAGAAACAGAAAGTTTTGGTTTAGCAGCTTTAGAAGCCTTAGCATCAGGAGTCCCTGTCATCTCATCTAACACAGGAGGTTTGCCAGAAGTAAATGAAAATGGCGTATCAGGTTTCTTAAGTAAAGTGGGGGATGTGGAAGACATGGCTAAAAACTCATTGCATATTTTATCGACTCCAGAAAATTTGGCAAAATTCAGAAAACAAGGATATGAGCATTCATTGAAATTTAGCTTGGAGAATATTCTTCCTAAGTATGAGAAGCTGTATGAGAAGTTGACTGCAAAGGTGAAGGTGGGTTAATTGGGTGCAGGTTGAAGGCCTGCCTGGCTGCACCAAGCAGAGAGGTTTTTTTGTTGAAAGTTGAGAGTTGAAAGTTTATTTTGTGGGGGACGGCTCGCCCCTGCCTGTTTGACAACAGTCAGACAGCGAAGGCAAAGGCACTAATTACTCCCCTCCTTTAGTAATGCGTTCCAGCGAAATGTTTACTGAGAAAAAAGTTAATTCGTCAGAAACCTGTTCCGACTTATAACCAATTTTACTTTTGGCTTTAAGCGCCATTGTAATGAAACCAAGACCGGCTCCACCTTTATTTGACATGATTCCGTTTGACAATACTTCCATGTACAATTCTTTTACCTCTTCAGGTTCCATTTTGTTCAATGTATCAATACGGTCAATGATTTTAAATTCGTTCTGAGATTTAATTAGGTTTCCGAAAGTTACTTTGTATTCATCTTCGGTTTGTAACACAATTAAGAAAGATATTTGATTTTTGTCTTCGTCGCGTTCTCCGTGTATGCGAATATTTTGAAGGCCTTCTACCAGAATGCTAAACATTCTTTTAACGACACCTTTTTTATCGCCAGATTCTAGCATGGTATCTTCAATGCCTGTTGAAAGAGAATTGACTAAGTCCTGAGAAAACTCACCAAAATGTGAGACGATAATTTTCCCGTTGGCGTTGATATTAAAACCACCAAAAATCTCCTGAAAACGAGCATTACACTTATCTACTACTGTGTTCCTTTGCAACATCTAAAGTTTAAGTTCTACGACTTTCACCGCCGAAAGATAAAAAATAATTGATTAACTATCGAAATTTTACGACAAAAAAATATTAAGGTTATATTTTTTAACATTTTTTTTATCCAGATTTCACTTTTTAACCATAATTCGATTTAGAATCTCCGCTACAGCAGGGCAAAGGTCGGCATTTTTAGCCGTTAAATCAAGAATTTGCGCCATGTTTTTTCTATTGGTATGGGGATACTCACGACAGGCCATAGGACGCTCTTCATAGACAAAACATTTATTATCATTCAATAAGAATGGACATGGTGAAGATTGCAGAACAAAATCGCCATCAGTATCAACCTTTAAATACTGATCTATAAAACTATTGGGTTTTTGTTTAAACAATTTTGATAATCGTTGAATATCAGTTGTTGTAAAAATAGGACTTGTCGTTTTACAACAATTTGCACAATCCAAGCAATCAATTTTTTTAAATACTTCGTTATGTGTCTGATGAAAAATAGAATCTACCTGATTTTTAGGTAATCGTTTCAAATTTTTAAACAAAGCTAGCTGCTGTTTTTTTCTAGTTTCAGATTTTTTCAATATGTCAATCAGTTCTTTTTTCAATTTTGCTTCATCTTTATATAGAAGCGGTAAAGATAATTTTATTACTTTCAAACTTCGATTGGAAAAAAATAATGGACGATAATAAATTTGATGTAGTAGTTTTGGGTGGAGGGCCCGCCGGATATGCAGCTGCCATGCGTGCAGTGGATTTTGGCAAAAGAGTTTGTTTAATTGAAAAAGCTAAAGTTGGCGGTGCGGGAGTTTATCACGGAGCATTAAGTTCTAAAACAATGTGGGAACTTGCTCAACGAATTAAAAACGTTAATGAAACAATCGTTTCGGTTGGTCGTCAAAAATTTGAAATTTCTTGGGAGGAAGTCAAAAAAACTTTAGAAGAAGCCATATTTGAACGAAAATTTCAATTCTCTTGTCACATCAAACTATTGGCAACAGAGCGCAAAGATATCTTTACTTATTTGCGAGGACATGGAAAAATGATTAACAAAAATCAAATTAGTCTTCTTAAAACAGATGGAGAAGAAATCATTATTGATACAGATTATATCGTTATTGCTACAGGTAGTCGACCACACATTTTACCGAATATGTCTGTAGATGAAAAAATTATCATGACCAGCAATGGAATTGAAGAGATGCAAGATTATCCTAAAAGTTTAGTCATTGTGGGTGCTGGCGTTATTGGTTGTGAATACGCCACCATCTTTTCAAATTTTGGAAAAACCAAAGTGTATTTAATTGATCGTGCTGATAAAATTTTACCATTTGAAGATGATGACATTACCAAAATTGTTTCCGATAATTTAGAAAAACATGGCGTAACAATTCACCACAACGCTCAGTTAATGAGAATGGAAATTGTAGATGGTGAAGTGGAATATGAAATTGATTGCAATGGAAAACGTGAAATTATAAGAGTTGAAAAAGCGCTTTTATCTATTGGTCGAGTGCCCAACATTCAAAATATTGGTTTGGAAGAACTAGGAATTAAAAGAGGAAAATCCGGCAAACATATTGGTGATGACGATACGCAAACAAACATTCCAAATGTATTTGCTGTTGGAGATTGTTCTGGTAGAATTGCTTTGGTTAATATGGGTGAAATTGAAGCCAGACATGCGATAGAAAAAATGTTCGGCAATAAAACAGATCGTTTGTCGTACGACAATATTTGTACAATCATGTTTTTGAATCCTGAAGTTGCTTCAGTTGGTATCAATGAAAAATATTGTGTTGAAAATAACATTCCTGTAAAAATTGTAAAACTTGATTACTCTGTTATGTCAAGAGCTATAGCAATGCGCAATACAGAAGGTTTTTTCAAAATCATTGTTACAAATGATGATGAAATGAAAATTCTTGGAATGCGCGCTGTTGGTGAACATGCCTCATCCGCAATTCAAGCCGTTGCGCTTTTAATAAAAATGGGAAAAGGAATTGCCGAATTATCTGAACTTATTCACCCACACCCGTCTATTGTTGAAGGTGTACAGGAATGTGTGCGAATGTTACTCAATAAATCTATTTTCAAATCTTCTGTATTTAAAGATAAATTAGCTTGTTATAGTTTAGTTGATGGCGTAAAAACTCCTTTACAGCGATTATGATGAAAATCCTTATTTCACTTTTGTTTGCAGTTTCGTTTTTACAATTCAGTTTTGCATCTGAACCAGATTCTTTGTTGATAGGTAAATGGAACCTCTTTAAAATAATTGATAATTTATCAGGTGATGAAATTATTCCTCCGTTGCCTCATGCTGACTTTAAATTCTATATTTCATTTCAAGATTCAATCGTGGATTTTAATTTGGAAATTAATAAATGTGAGAACAGCTTTTTAATTACTGGACTTCATCAAATTAAATTTCTTTATTATGATGAGTGTACAAAGATTTGTTGTGATAAAAATTTCTCTACCCTATTGACTTATGAGGCGTGCACTGGTTATTATGTCAGAAATGATAATACGCTTGTACTTGTTAGTGAGGAAAGGATTTTTTATTTCTCTAGAGCTGCTCTTTGAGCTATAAGTAAAAACAACAAGTCAATTCTCCCTTTCTATTTGATATTACTCAGATAAAGAGAAAAAAAGTAAATTATGTTTCAAGATAATTTAGTTCTGTAGAGCCCCCTCTTTTCATATGACGTAGCGATGATGGAAGATTCGACCCCGTCAGGGTCGTATACAAAACGTCTAGCATTTTCGTTAGAAAGACGTGACCCCTTCGGGGGTCGAGGTTTATCCGCATTTTGAATGTTGAGTTAATTTTGATTCAGAAAAGTCATTCTCCTTTTTGCTTGGAGATCACACTTCTGTTTGTCGATTTCAAAGACTGGACATTATCGTTAGTATGTTTTGATGGCCGATTAACACGTCCTCATCAATTATTTTTTTTCGAAAACGAATGTAAAGTAAAAGCATAAAAAAACCCGAATCACTTTCGAATTCGGGTTTATAATTTTGTGTGATTAGAAAACTAGTCTTTAGTAAAATGTCTTTTTTCACGGATACGAGCTGCTTTACCAGTACGTTCTCTGAAGTAGAAAATTCTTGCTCTTCTTACTGCTCCTTCTTTGTTCACTTCTACTTTATCAATGAATGGAGAAAAAACAGGAATGATACGCTCAACACCAACGTTACCAGACATTTTACGAACTGTAAAAGTTTCAGTAGCACCTGTTCCACGACGTTGTATTACAACACCTTGAAATTGTTGGATACGCTCTTTGTTTCCTTCTTTAATTTTATAGTGAACAGTAATTGTTGCACCAGCTTTAAAATCCGGAATTTTTGCAACACCGTTTAATTCGTTTTGTACTTCTTTTATTAGTTTGTTCATGACTTTATGCTTTACTTCCCGTTGTTTCGGGGTGCAATATTACACATTTTTCCTGAGAGATTCCAAATTTTTGTGTTTTTTTTAGACATTTAGTATTAGGCATAAAAATAGGCACTAGCCATGATTCATAAGCTACAAGGGTGATGTGCGAATGAAATTAGGCACTAGCCATAAGGTTAAAAAGGATTAATTAAGAACCAAATAATGAAATATTTCAAAAAGTGTAAAATTAGCGCCTCGTGGTTAATGCCACTTGGCCAATGACAAAAAAAAAACAAATGGCAGTGCCTCACACCTCACTTTCACGCTTCAAACCCAATCACACAAACATCATCAATCTGCTCATGTGGTCCCATCCAACTCACTAATTCCGTTTCTAGTTGGTCGCGTTGATCTGTGTAGGGATTATTACAGTGTTGCAAAATAAATTCTTTCATGTTTTTTACCATGTACTTTTTGCCTTTTTCGCCACCAAACTGATCGGCGTAGCCATCACTTGTCATGTAAAATTTAAGCCCAGGATTCAATTCAATTTCGTGTTCATCAAAAATTTGATTGTCTGCTGTAAATCCTGCAACAGCTACTTTATTTGCTTTGATTTCTTCAATAGCACCATCTTTTACAATCCACAGCGGACGATTTGCTCCTGCATACTTCATTGTTTTTTTCGCCAAATCAATTGTACAAATTGCAGCATCCATTCCATCTCGGGTTGAGTTTTTTTCACCGTCTTGTTTCAACGATCTTTTGATGGCACGACTTAATTCAGCCAAAATTTTTCCTGGTTCGTAAATGTGTAATTCGCTTACAATATTATTTAATCTATCCGAACCAATCATACTCATGAATGCACCTGGAACACCATGCCCTGTGCAATCTGAACAAACAATAATTAATTTCCCTTCTTTCTCCTGAAACCAATAAAAATCTCCAGAAACAACATCTTTTGGTCTAAATAAAATAAATGAATTAGGAATCCATTTTTTCATTTCAGCCTCTAAAGGAAGAATGGCCAGCTGAATTCGTTTTGCATAATTAATACTATCGTGAATTTCTTTTTGTTGATGTTCCAACACAACATTTTTATCACTTATCTCTTTTGTTCGCTCCTCCACTACTCCTTCTAGCCAAATGTTTTTTGATTTTAATCTTGCGGAGCTAATTTTTACGCCAATAAAAAGTACCAACACAAAAGCCAATACATAAAGCGTATATGCCCATGCGGTGCGATACCACGGAGGAAGAATAGAAAAATGAAAAACAGCTTCTTCACTTAAATGTCCATAAATATTTCTTGCTTTTACTTTAAATACATAATCACCTTCAGGTAGATTTGTAAAGTTTGCATCATTCTCAACCCCCCATTCTGACCAATCTTCATCAAGTCCTTCTAGAAAGCAAGAAAATTCTGGCACGTGTTCATCTTCAAAATAAGGAGCCGAGAATTGGAAATAAACATCATTGAACGCATAAGCCAATTCTATTTTTTCATTTTTATTCTGACCGACTTTAACAAGCCCACTATCATTTGTTGCGGCTCCGTAAAAAATAACAGAATCTCGATTTATTGAAAACTCACGAATGACTGAATAGTATTTTGAATCGTATTTTTTTTGAGTGTTCTTTTCATATCGAATCAAACCATCAGCACAACCAATCCACAGCACGCCATTGTCCTCTAAATAAAATTCATTTACACGACCATAGTTAATTCCCCAAAATGGTTTATTAATAAATTGTTTTGTTTGATAATCGAAATAGGCAATTTTATGATCGGCACAAAACCAAGTTCGGTCAGAATCTTCATTAATAAATAAAATTTGAGAATCAAAAAATAGTGAATCATGCAATGCTTGCGAGTCAAACATTCCGCGATGATACATGGGATCATTTTTTAAACTATCTGGTAAATCTTTTACCATTTCATCTTCATGAATAAATTTTAAAAGACCTTGACTTGAACCAAACACAACTTGATTTTGAAAAATAATTGGCTTGCCTAAATTATCATCAATTAGTCCATCATTATTAGAAAATTGGTCAAGAATAAATTCACTTTCTTTCCATTTTAAGCGGTAAACACCAGTTTGCATACTTCCTATCCACAGCGTATTTGGGTCAATTGGATCAAGTTCTGCAGCTAAAAATCTATCCGAGATATTTTCCGAAATCCAAATTTGATCAAAAGCTCTGTTGTAAACAATAATACCATCAGAACCTGCCGAAACAAACCGATTTTCTTTCTCGATAAAAAATACCATATTCGAATTACGATTATTTTTCAACGAAAAAGTTCCATTTCCATTTGTTGAATAAATTCCTGCTGTAGTTGCAATGAATAATTCATCACCCACAATGCAAAAATCCCAAACCTGATTTTTGATAAGTTGTGAATTCACAAATTCTGAATTTTTTGTTTGAGATTGATCCTGAACAAAAAGTCCAAAGGATGTTCCAACATATAATTTATCTTTGAAACGGATGATGGCTTCAACGTTGCCATCGATCCCTGTTTTTTCGTTGAAATAGGACAATGGAGAATGATAGTTTACTTTTGAAATTCCATTTCCTAAAGACAACCACAAGTTTTGGTCGCGATCTTCAAAAACTGATTTAACATCGTTGGATCGAATTCCTTTGCTTCTATCCATGTGTTTGATTATTTTACCTTTGGAATCTATCACAAAAATTCCATTGGTGAATGTATTGAGCACATAAGTTTTTTCGGAAAGCTGCACGGAACCAAAAATTCCTAATTCAGAAAGAGCAACGACATTTTGTTCAGGCAATTGACGCATAGAACTGTCTTTCCATTTCCACAAACCTAATTCTTGTGTTACAAATAAAAGTGAATCATCTTCCAATTCAAAAACACCGAACAAACCATAAATTTGAAAAATTTCTGTTCCTGGCAAAGTTGACAATGCACCATTCTCAAATTTCTGAACACCAATTTCTCTGGCTCTTACATATAAAGTTGAGTTCACTAAAAAACTGCGGTGAAAACTAAAATCGGGATAATGTATTTCTACTTTTTTTGATTTTAGATCATACCTGAAGATAGATTCTTGAGCTTGAAAAAACACTTCATTTTTTGTAATGTGAATGGTCCAAACATCAAAAAAGAACTTATCCATTTCATCTAACTGATTGCACAATGTTTTGTATACTAAATCTCCTTTATCATTCGGTTTTAAATAACCAAAATCTCCCGAAGACCCAACATAAATTACACCAGAGCTATCAACTCCAATAGAACGAACAAAGGCACCAGCTTGCACTTGAATGAACCGCCATTTTTGCCCATCAAATTCTAGCACACCATTTCCAGTTCCAAAATACATAACCCCTCGCGGATCTTGAACGGCACAGTAAATTTCAGGATTAATTTCTTTCCCGTATTGTTGTGTAGAATAGTTGACAACCGGCGGATAATCGTCCTGCGAAAAAACGAGTAATCCACAACAAATAAATATTGTTAGTAAAAGCAGCCGCATGAAATCAGTTTTTTAGAAAGGGTTAATTTACTTTTATCAAAAATAGTAAAAATGAGCAAAGAGATGACCCTTAAAAAAGTTATTGAACATGTTGAGACTTTTCACACAGCGTTTGGAATTAAGAATAATTATTCACCAACATCCGACTTAACTGCGGATGACGTGATGCTTCGCTACAAATTAATGCGTGAAGAAAA
>Ga0105048_10004490_pt1 | contig 22727 bp, 15 predicted proteins | sample MAT05_FD_78382 | JGI IMG/M metagenome (GOLD analysis project Ga0105048, IMG submission 78382) | Freshwater microbial communities from Lake Fryxell liftoff mats and glacier meltwater in Antarctica - MAT-05 | ecosystem: Environmental > Aquatic > Freshwater > Ice > Liftoff microbial mat | place...
CCGTTTCCATTGCTCATCACCTTACTCATCAGCGCAGTGTATTCTGTGCTAATGTCTTTGTCATCAAATGACACAAGCTGCGCAAAGCCCATCACTTTTGCATAGAACTCAACCCAATGATTCATTTCATTCCACCCAACATTACCAACCATGTGGTCAATAAATTTTAAGCCGGTTGGTTCTGGTTGAAACTCCGGTTTCCAAGGCTGATAACCAGGAAGAAATACTCCACTGTAATCTTTTCTTTCTACAAAAACATGCAGTGTTTCACCATAGGTGTGGATTGCACTTAATACTACTTTTCCATTTTTATCTTCTCTCGTTACTGGTTCAAAATTGCTTTGTGCTCCTCGTTTTGTTGTTTCATCCCAACTTTTGGTCGCATCATCAACCCAAATTGCAATAGTCTTTACTCCATCTCCATGTTTATTGATGTGCTCGTTAATTGGCCCGTCAGGCACAAGTGGTGATGTTAGAACAAGTCTTATTTTATCCTGCTCGAGTACATAAGAAACTTTGTCTTTTACTCCTGTTTCTAATCCCGCATAAGCAAGTGGTTGAAAGCCCCATGCATTCATGTAATAAAACGCTGCTTGTTTGGCATTGCCTACATAAAGCTCAACGTGATCTGTTCCCAACAATGGCAAAAAATCTTCTGCTTCCAGAACTACTTTTTCAAGCTGGAGTGATGTGGTATCTGTTATCATTTTTGTCCGCTATTTATGAGTGATGTGTTTTTGGGTTCTGTTTTATAACCACGAAATTTTATACGTTTCGTCCGATAAGTCAACTGCTGTTTGTGTCAATTTTAACGGCTTAAATGTATCAACCATTACCGCAAGTTCTCCTGTTTCTTTCTGACCAATACTTCTTTCATACGCTCCAGGATGCGGGCCATGTGGTATGCCACCGGGATGCAAAGAAATATATCCTTTGTCAACATGATTGCGACTCATGAAATCTCCATCGACGTAATACAATACTTCATCGCTATCGATATTACTGTGGTTGTATGGTGAGGGAATTGATTTTGGATGGTAGTCGTATAATCTTGGACAAAATGAACACACCACAAAATTGTGTGCCTCAAATGTTTGATGCACCGGTGGTGGTTGATGCACTCTGCCTGTTATTGGTTCAAAGTTGTGAATGGAAAATGCGTAAGGATAATTATATCCGTCCCACCCGATAACATCAAATGGATGCGAGGCATAAACCAATTCGTGAATCATGTTTTCTTTGCGAATTTTTATTACAAAATCGCCTGTCTCATCGTGTGTTTCAAGATTCTGTGGTCTGCGCATATCACGCTCACAGAATGGAGAATGTTCGAGAAGCTGCCCAAATTCATTCCGATATCTTTTTGGGGTTAAAATTGGTGAGAATGACTCCACAATAAATAATCGATTGTCTTCTGTTTCGAAATCAATTTGATAAATCATTCCTCTCGGAATTACTAAATAATCACCATAAGAAAATGGCAATTGACCAAGAAAGGATCTTAAAACACCGTTGCCTTTATGAACGAAAATCATTTCATCGGCATCGGCATTTTTATAGAAATATGAACGGAGACTTTTTTTCGGTGCAGCCAATGCGATATTCAAATCGTTATTAAATAGAACGTGCTTCCTTGAATTGAGAAAGTCATCTTCGGCAGGAATATTCCAGCCGTTGAGCATATAAGGCGTAATATTTTTGTCAATGGCTACTTTCGGAGCAGCGTCAATTGGCTTGCCGATACTCTTAATCATCGTTGGGCGTTGCACATGATATAACAACGAACTCATCCCATGAAATCCTTCTGTTCCGAATAATTGCTCGTAATGAATGCCACCATTTGGCTTCTCAAATACAGTATGGCGTTTATGAGGGATTTCTCCCAATTGATGGTAAAATGGCATAGGTTATTATGTTTTGGACTTTGTCCAAAAATAATTAACCATCCCGAGCAGAGTTCAATGATTTTGATCAGCGATGTAAAACAGCTTTTTCCTAGAATGAAATCTCGAACTCCAATTAATGCTAAAAGCATATATTAATTGGTTCAAAGGACTGAGCAAAAAACCGATAATACAAAATGGTTAGTTCGATTTCGCCATTAGTCCCATTGGACTAGTATTTTGTTATTTAGGCATTAACCATTGTAAAATTATCAATTAACATTTGGCTATTTTATATGTATAATTGATATAAATTGCCTTGGCAGCGCCTTAACTACGTTCGAATAGTCGAATGAGGCAAAGCCGATATTATACCAATGTTATTTATAAAATGATGTAAAACATTTTGTGAGTTTCAGTAGTATTTGCCGCCGTGGTTGATGTTTAATACAATGCATAGAAACGGAATTGGACTACTACATAATTCCAAACGGAATAACTTTTACAAAGGTCCAAACCATTTTATAAGTTATAGTGGTAAATGCCGTAGTAATTGAAGTTCAGTACAATGCAGAGAAATGGAATTGGACTAATACAAGAATCCATACGGAATTATACTAGAGTGAATGTGCGTAAGGTTTAATCCAGAATTCAACAAATTTTTGGTCTATGTCTATTTAAGGGTGTGATAGATAAATCATTTTTTGTCATACTTCGGGGGTTCAATATTTTCAACTACTGCAAATGCTTTGGGGTAGGTTTTTTTGATGATTTCCAAATTTTTTTCCATTTCCATGCGCGAAGTGAAATCACCAACTTGAAGACTGTATTCCGGTACAAGTTGTTTTAAATATGCAGAATAGGTCAGACCCAAGTTTAGATATTTGTTTCTTTCACTCTTGGCTTGATCAATTGTGCCAACAAATATCTGGACACGATATCCGCGTAAGTCACGAAATCCACGCATCGATTTTTCTAGAGAAACTATCGCAGAATCAGTTACCAATGTCACTTCCCCGTTCGTATTTGCTAACTGCGGATTTTCAATGCTATCTTTTTTGGCTAGTTTGCTGAGATGAAGATTCAATAAATCTAGCTGACCAAATGTTGCGGAACATTGAAAAATAAAAATCGTCAATAGTATTTTCATTTTTGTCATTTTCGAATTGGGCTTTTTAATGGGATAAAAGTAGACTGAATTTTTTTGGTGATAGTGTTCACTAAAAACCATGCCTGATAGTTGTCACTAATGGACGTGATCTTTACTCGCTCGTATTAGCGTGGTGATCGCTCCTTGTTTAGAATCATTCTAAATTGTCACGAATTTGTTTTTTTCAACATCTGTGAGCAACGCCCTGACATAAATTTGCCCGCGATTAATTCTGCTCATATGCCAAAAAATCCAGTAATGAAGCGGCTTTCAGAGTGTTCTATCACCAGGTTTTCAGCTTTAGTTTTTATCTTTTTATCGTTGAATATCAGCACATTGGCTGGTGTTTTTGACGGTGGTGATGCCGCCAAAGGCGAGGCTGTTTTTAAAGCAAACTGTGCCTCTTGCCACAGCATAGATGGCAGCATTGTTGCTGCACCTAGTTTGCAAGGTGTTGCGGATCGTTGGGCGGGTAAAGATGCCTTGATTGTTAAATGGATACAAAATCCAAACGGAGCACTCGCAACAGGAGACGCCTATGTGAAGGGTATGGTGGCCAAATATCAAGCTCAATTTGGAATGATGGCAGCTCAAGGAGTGAGCGAAGCAGAGATCAAAGACATATTGGCTTATGTTAAGGCTGGCCCAACTACAGCAGTTGGATCTACAGCAACTGTAAATAAATGTCTAACCCTTGATGAAATTAAGGCTGCCAAAGAAGATGGTGAAGAAGGTGGGTCATTTGTTTGGTTCATTATCGTAGGTCTCATTTTGGCCATTGTTGCAGTTTCAGCGTCCAATATTTCAAGGTCACTCAAAACGGCTCTAAACGAGCGCCAAGGTCTTCCTGCACCAGCCGAAGTTACTTTAGCTAAAAGCATTCGCTCTTGGATTTGGGATAATAAGAAGTTCGTTACAGTCCTTGGATTTTTCTTGGTGTGCTATTTCGTTGCTGTTGGGTACAAATCCCTCATGAAGATCGGTGTTTATGATGGCTACACTCCAGAACAACCAATATGGTTCTCACACGCTATTCATAACTGCCAAAACGAAATAGACTGTCAATACTGCCACAGCAGTGCAGCAAAATCAAAACATGCGGGCATTCCTTCTGTAAACGTTTGTATGAACTGCCACAAGGGTATTAAAAAAGGTGCTGTATACGGAACCAAAGAGATCAATAAAATTTACGAAGCTATTGGCTTTGATCCTGACTCGGCCAAATACATTGAGAATTACGAGCAGAAGCCAATTCAATGGAATAAAGTTCACAACCTTCCAGACCACGTTTATTTCTCTCACCAGCAGCACGTTACGGTGGGTAAGATAGATTGCAAGCAATGTCACGGTCCGGTTAATCAATACACTGTCGGCCATGTTGCAACTTCTGAAGAGATTAATGCTCAAGAAGATGTAGAAGGTCTGATCAAACTTGATAAACCAACACTCACTATGGGCTGGTGTCTTGAGTGCCACAACAAGGCTGGTATTGATAAAGCAAGTTCTGCTTATTACGAAGAAATGCACAAAAGGTACGAGGCATCCGAACTCGGTCAAAGAACGTTGCGCGAGATTATGGAAGACGGCACATCTACTGTTCGCGAATTTGGCGGATGGGAGTGTGGAAAATGTCACTACTAACAATGTAGTTTATAGAAGTAGATAGAATATTTAGTTTAAGCACAAAGGTTTTCTTTTCAGCATACAGGACAGAAGCTCACTATGGGAAAAAATACAAAATATTGGACAGGTCTTGATGATCTTCACAATACAGCCGCCGCTCAGGAAGCTCTAACTACCGAATTCGGTAATAATCAATCTGTGGATGGTTTTCTAACGGGTGGTAAACTCGATGAAACCAATACAGGAAGAAGAGATTTCTTGAAGTTTATGGGCTTCAGCGTTGCCGCTGCAACCTTAGCGGCATGCGAAACTCCAGTCGTTAAATCGATTCCTTACGTCGTTAAACCGGAAGAGATTACTCCAGGTGTTGCCAATTATTATGCATCAACTTATTATGATGGTCATGACTTTGGAAATATTCTTGTTAAAACTCGCGAAGCTCGCCCGATCCATATCAAAGGCAACAAGGTTCATGGCATGTCTAGTGGTGCTTTGAATGCTAGAATCAATTCGTCTGTTCTCGAAATTTATGATAGCTCTAGGCTCAAAGCTCCATTCAAACAAGGCACTCTTATCGATTGGAATACGCTCGATAGCGAAGTAAAAAGTGCTCTTACATCTGCCGCTAATATCAGAATTCTTTCATCTACAATAATAAGTCCTAGCACTTCACGCGCTATTACTGCATTCTCCAATAAATACGCAGGTAAAGTAAAACACATCCAATATGATGCTGTCTCTTATTTCGGGATGACTTCCGCAAATGAGGCTAGTTTTGGAAACGGTGTGGTTCCTACTTATGATTTCAGTAAGGCTAAAACTGTTGTAAGTATTGCGGCAGATTTCCTCGGAACATGGCTTAATTCAAATAGTTATACTCCGCAGTACGCTTCCACTAGAAAGCCCGATGGTGAATGGATGAGCAAGCACTTTCATTTTGAAAGTAACATGTCGCTTTCCGGTTCCAATAGCGATGTAAGAGTGCCAATAAAACCTTCGCAAGAAGGTATGGTGGCAGCAGCTTTATTGGCCGCAGTAACCGGTTCAGCTCCTATTTCGGTCGAGGGGGCAGATACCGCAATTGCTCAGGCTGCAATAGCTCTCAAAGCTTCTAAAAGTCAAAGTTTGGTTGTTGCTGGTAGCAACGATACCAACGTTCAAACAATTGTAAACGCAATTAATCAAGCCTTGGGTAATTATGGAACTACAATTGATATCAGTAAGGCAACTAACTTCTTCCGCGGTAACGATTCTGCTGTAAAAGGTTTAGTTGACGAAATGAATGCAGGTACAGTAGATGTGTTGATCGTTTATGGAACAAATCCTGCTTATTCTTGGATCGATAAGGATGCATTTACCAATGGCATTCAGAAAGTTAAAACCTCCGTTTCATTTAATCTTTTTGCTGATGAAACTGGAAGTCGATGCACTTATCAAGCCCCCGATCACCACTACTTAGAGTGTTGGAACGATTTAAGTCCAGTATTCGGACGAGTTGATTTGGTTCAACCTACAATCAATAATCTGCACAATACTCGCTACGCTCAAGAATCTTTTCTTCGCTGGTCTGATAACACATCTTCATATTACGATTATATCCGTCAGACTCACAACGGCGCATACACAAGCGCTCAGATGCAGTCTGATAACAATTGGAATATGGCCGTTCACAATGGAACCTTCGCGGCAGTTGTAGCTCCGGTTGTTATTGAAATGGAAGGAAATGTTACTGTTGATCAAGCGATCGCTGCCGCAGCAACGCCTCAACCGATGGTTTCTGTTCCTGTAAGCACCGCTGCCGCCGTTAGTGCTGTAAGTGGGGTTAAGGGTGGCGAATGGGAGCTTTCTCTTTATCAAAAAGTAACCATGGGTATTGGTAATCATGCGGGCAATCCTCTGCTTCATGAAACTCCCGATCCAATTACAAAAATTACGTGGGATAATTATGTCACCCTTTCACATCAAGATTGTGATACTTTAGGAGTAGAAAAATATATCGGTCAATGCGATTGTGCATCTGTAGTTAAAGTAACTGCAAATGGTAAATCAATTGTTCTTCCGGTTTATCCTGCTGCCGGTCAAAAGCCTGGCACCATTGGGATCGCCCTTGGCTATGGTCGAGGCGAGGGAAATGAAGAAATAGGCAAAGCTGCTTATCAAACGGGTAAAGAAGGTGTTCACCTTATGGAGGGCGATAGGCGCCAAACCGTTGGCCGCAATGCTTTCGTATTTACATCACTTGTCGATGGCACAGCCCGTTACTCTTCGTATAGCGTAACAATAGAAAAACTTGCAGACACCTATTCGCTTGCTTCTACCCAGATGCAGAGCACTGTGATGGGTCGCGATTCTGTTGTTAAAGAAACAACTTTCGCTGCTTTTCTTGCGGAAAAAGATAAGAAAAAAGGAACAGCTTCATTCAATGAAGTTCCTTCTCTTGCCGTTCACGAGGACGTCAATAAAGATGGAGTAATCGATGCGAGAGATCGAAAGCCTGTAGGTGAGTTTGACCTTTGGACTGCGCACCCTGTTGAAGGAGTTGGTCACCGTTGGGGATTAACAATCGACCTCAACTCATGCCTTGGTTGTGGTTCATGTATCACTGCATGTCATACTGAAAACAACGTTCCTGTTGTAGGCAAAGATGAAGTTCTTCGCCACAGAGATATGCATTGGTTGAGAATTGACAGATACTTCTCCTCCGACTTCGCAACTGTTGAAGAAACAGGGGAGAAAAAAGAATTGGGAACCATTGCAGCTTTCAGAGATATGGAAGATCCTGCAGCTAACCCTAGAACTGTGCACATGCCAATGATGTGCCAGCACTGTAATCATGCCCCTTGTGAAACGGTTTGTCCTGTTGCCGCAACAGTACACAGCAACGAAGGCCTAAACAATATGGCTTACAATCGTTGTATTGGAACCCGATATTGTGCTAATAACTGCCCATATAAAGTGCGCAGGTTTAACTGGTTTAACTACGTAACGAACGACAAATTCGCCATGGTTAATCCATCTCAAGATGACAGCCTTCGTATGGTTCTCAATCCTGATGTTACAGTTAGAACGCGTGGTGTAATGGAAAAATGCAGCATGTGTCAGCAAAGAATTCAGTCAGGCAAACTCGAAGCTAAAAAAGCAGGTGTTCCTGTTCCAGATGGCAGCATTCAAACAGCATGCTCCGAAGCTTGTCCTACAAACGCGATTGTATTCGGCGACCTCAACGATGTGAAGTCTTGGAATGCAAAACGTTCTCAAGATGTAAGATCATACCACGCTCTCGAAGAGGTGGGTATTCAACCGAACGTATACTACATGACTAAGGTTCGCAACATAGAAGAAACGGAAGCTTAATCCTCTAAACCAGCAAGATGTTTAAAGAATCGAACTTAAGAAAACCCTTGGTACTTGGTCACAAGACCTACCATGATATTACAAATGATATCGTATCGCCAATTGAGGGCGCGGCGCCTAGACAATGGAAAATTGCATTTACCATTGCTCTCATTGTTGCTCTCTATGGAATCGGCTGTATTACTTATGTAGTCGGAGTTGGTATTGGAACATGGGGACTGAATAAAACAGTTGGATGGGCATGGGATATTACCAACTTTGTATGGTGGGTAGGTATCGGTCACGCTGGAACACTTATTTCCGCAGTGCTTTTGTTGTTCCGCCAAAAGTGGCGCATGGCAATCAACCGCTCTGCCGAGGCAATGACAATCTTCGCGGTAATGATGGCTGCGGTTTTCCCCCTTCTTCACATGGGCCGCATTTGGGTAATGTATTGGACTCTTCCTCTTCCAAATACGCTCGGGTCACTTTGGCCTAACTTCAACTCAGCGTTGATGTGGGACGTATTTGCAATCTCAACTTACTTCTCTGTTTCTCTTGTGTTTTGGTATATTGGCCTTATTCCTGATTTTGCAACTATACGCGATAGAATGACGACACATAAACTGAAAAGATTTTACAGTATTCTCAGCTTCGGTTGGTCAGGAAGAGCCAAAAACTGGACTCGTTTTGAGGAAGTTTCTTTGGTGCTTGCGGGCATAGCTACACCGCTCGTCTTCTCTGTTCACTCCATTGTATCAATGGACTTTGCAACGTCAATCATTCCGGGGTGGCACGCAACAATCTTCCCGCCATACTTCGTGTCCGGAGCAATTTTCTCCGGATTTGCAATGGTATTGACGCTCCTTCTCATCATGAGAAAAACAATGAAGCTCGAGGCTTACATTCATGTGAAACACGTTGAGTATATGAACATCGTAATTATTGTTACGGGCTCTATCGTTGGTGTTGCTTATCTCACGGAGTTGTTTGTTTCATGGTACTCGGGTGTTGAATATGAATCCTATGCGTTCATCAATAGATTCTCAGGCCCATTGGCTTGGTCATATTGGTGCATGATGGCATGCAATGTGATCTCCCCGCAGTTGTTCTGGTTCAAAAAACTTAGAACCAACTTGAGCTTCACTTTCGTAATGTCGATCATCGTAAACATCGGGATGTGGTTCGAGCGTTTTGTAATTATAGTTACTTCTATTCACAGAGATTTCACACCATCATCATGGGGTGAGTTCAAAGCCACGAGCATCGATATTGGAGTGTTTATCGGAACCATAGGGATTTTCTTCACCTTGTTCTTACTGTTCGCTAGATATTTCCCAGTATTGGCGTTGAATGAGCTTAAAACAATTTTGAAGGTTTCCGGGGAAAGCTATAAAAACGAAAAACATTAATTTTTTATATCAACTAAGAAAGATATTTCGCAATGGCAAATAAAGTTTTTCATGTGATGTATGATGACGATCAAAAGCTGCTGGAAGCTGCTAAAACATTAGTCGCCCAAGGTATCCGGGTGAAAGAAGTTTTTTCACCGTTTCCAGTTCACGGTCTTGATCCTGTAATTGGCATTAAACGTACTCGACTTGCTATCTGCGCATTTATGTACGCTTGCACTGGTACAGCGCTATCAATTTTAGGAACATGGTATTTTGCAGTTCACGATTGGGATTGGAATATTGGGGGTAAACCAAACTTCTCATGGATCGAGAATGCGCCAGCATTTGTTCCCGTTATGTTTGAGTTTTCTGTTTTATGCGGTGCACATGGAATGGCAATTACATATTTTTTGCGCAACGGCACGCTTCCCGGAATGCCGGCAAGCAATCCAGATCCACGCACAACGGACGACAAATTTGTAATTGAAATTACGACAGAAGACAATTCTTTTTCTGTTGAAGATCTCGAAGCAAAGATTAGAGCGACAGATGTTTATGAACTCAGCATAAAGGATTATTGAGATGATGCGATCGACAAAAATATTATTTCTTGGAGCCGCTATTTTAATGTTGGCTTCATGCACAGAAGATTCAAATGCGCCGGGTGTCGAATACATGCCCGATATGTACCGCTCTCCTGCTCTGGAGGCTTACATCGATTATGGTAATAATAAAATGATGGACTGGACTCAAAGTCAAAAAGACGAAGTTGGGTTTAAGCCAATGTTGTCAAGAGCGCCTGTAGTCGGAACTATATCATACACAGGGAGCAACGAAGCAGCCGTATTTGTAATGCCATATGCTTTAAAAAATACCTTGGAGGATTATGAGCGCTCTGCAAACGAAATTAAGAGCCCGATTTTAAGCAGTAAAACAAATATTCTCCGTGGTCAGGAGATTTATACCATTATGTGTACCCATTGCCACGGCAAAGAAGGTCACGGTGATGGCGCGATTTCAAAAAATGGTCACATTATGGGTATACCCGATTATGCAACCAAATTGAAAGATCTCCAAGAAGGAAAAATCTTCCACAGTCTTACTTATGGTAAAAATCTGATGGGTCAACACGCGTCACAAATAAATCAAAAAGAAAGATGGCAGGTAGTAGAATGGGTGAAATGCCTTCAAAAAGGAATTACTGCTCCAGAGTTTGATGCAAATAATATGCTCATTGTAAAACAAGAAGCAGCAGCGCCTGCCGACTCAATAAAATAGAATTAGGTCAATATTTATTTAAGGCATTTATAGCACTATGGCACAAGATAAGTTGCACTTTCAGTTACCACCTAAAACCAAAACATGGGCTACTGCTCTCATGGCAATTGGAGCAGGATCTGCTATTCTGGGTTGGTTTGCTGACAAAACAGATCATCACCAATACTGGTGGGCGAACTTGCTAATCTGCGGATTCTTCTTCTTTGCAGTAGCTGTTGGCGCGCTCTTTTTCTATGCGTTGCAATACGCAGCCGAGGTGGCTTGGTCCGCTCAAATCAAACGCGTATTTGAAGCAATGTTCTCCTATGTGCCAATTGGCATTGGTGTAATTGGCATCGTGCTTCTTGCTGGTCAGTTTCAAATTCATCATCTCTATCATTGGATGGATCCCGCTGTAAGCGATCCGGAAAATGTTGCATTCGATCCAATTATCGCGGGCAAAAAGCCATTCTTGTCTGCTTGGTTCTTTTGGTTGCGCTATGTCTTGTATGCAGTCGTTTTTATTGGTTTTGCCAGAGCTTTTCGTAAGTGGTCCCTACAAGAAGATGAAGCAAGTTCACTACAGTTACATTTGAAACAATACAGAAAGTCGGCAGTTTTTCTTGTGTTCTTTGCCGTTTTCTCTTCGATGCTCTCGTGGGATTGGCTTATGAGTATCGATGTTCACTGGTACTCGACTATGTATGGCTGGTATATCTTCTCCGGTATTTGGGTCACCTGTATGATTTTTGCAACCCTTACTATCCTGTGGTTAAAAGAACACGGTTATTATACAAACGTAAACAGTTCGCATATTCATGACTTAGGTAAATGGATTTTCGCCGTCAGCATGTTGTGGAGTTATTTGTGGTTCTGTCAGTTTATGTTGATCTGGTATAGCAATATCCCTGAAGAAGTAACGTATTTCCAGCAGCGCTACGAAAATTACATGTTCGGCATGTGGGGCGTTTTCGCTGCGAACTTTGCTATTCCATTCTATGTTCTTATCTCTAGAGATGCAAAACGCAATGTGAAATTCTTGAAAGGGGTTGGATACATTTTATTCTTCACTCACTTCCTAGATTTATACATGGCTGTTATACCGGGAACTATTCATGGTCATCTCAATTGGGGATTTGGCGAGGGTCATCACATCGCATTTACATGGTGGTTTGAAATTGGAATGTTCCTAGGATTTTTAGGCCTGTTCATTTTTACAGTTACTAAAGCTCTTACAAAAGCAAGGCTCGTTCCAATAAATCATCCTTATTTGAACGAAAGTGAGAACCATAGCATCTAAAGTTTGTTTGTGAAGATGAAAGTTATTACTAAAGCGTAAAAAATTATATATATGAAACTTCTTATTCTTTTGGTCATTGTTCTAGCAATCATAGCTATTGCACAATTGACAAAGGTTTACGATTTGTCCAAGAATCTTCGCAAGTCGAAGGAGGAAGAAATCAGTGACTCTGACAATAAACTGAATGCAAATTTGATGCTTATCTGGATGTTCGTGTTTTTCTTGGGAACCATCTTTTTGTACGTGCGTTATGGAAATTATTTGCCGGAAGCTGCTTCAGTGCACGGAAAAGAAGTTGATTGGCTTATGTCTATCAATTTATGGGGAATTACCATCGCGTTTTTTATTGTAAATGCTGCCCTGTTTTATGTCGCTTGGAAATTTTATTACAAAAAAGGCAGAAAGGTAAAATTCATGCTACACGACAATAAACTTGAGATGATTTGGACTTTGATACCTGGTGTTTCAATGGCGTTTATTATCATTTTCGGTCTTATTACTTGGAATCATATAACCGGTCCTGCATCTCCGGATGCGATAAAAGTGGAATTATATTCAGAACAATTTAAATGGACCGCCCGTTATCCTGGTGGTGATAAAGAGTTTGGAGCCTCCAACTACAATCTCATTGACGCTGAAACTGGCAATGCCCTTGGCCTTGTTGATAAAGAGGCAGTGGCACTTAAAGTGAACTCAATTGATAAGGCTGTTGACAGCATTCAGTCAATCATTTCCAATAATGCAAAAAACCCTGTTTTCCCAGAGAGTTATGTTGAGACTTTAAACGATAAAGTGTATCGTATGCAACGTCAGAAACAAAGAATTCTTGACCTTAGAGAATATGGGACTCCGAGCGGCGTTAGCGAATGGCAAGCTGGAAAGGATGATAAAATTGTGAAAGGTGAATTTCATATTCCGGTTGGGCAAGAGGTAGAGTTTGTTTTTAGATCTCAAGATGTAATTCACTCTGCATACATGCCTCACTTCAGGGCACAAATGAATGCAGTTCCGGGGGTTCCAACAAGATTTAAAATGACTCCCACAATTACCACAAAGGAGATGCGTCAGAAATTGAACAATGATGCCTTCAATTACATTTTATTATGTAATAAAGTTTGTGGTGCTGCTCACTATAACATGAAAATGGAAGTTGTAGTCGAAACTCAAGAAGAATACGACGCTTGGTTAGGCAAACAAAAATCGTTTAAGGGTGAGCCCTCAGATAAGAAAGACGTTGCTACTGTGGACGTTGTTAGTGAAAAAGATGTAAAAGTTGGATTAAATTAATTTTTAGAAGATTACTCAAAGAAAATAAGAAATGGAATCTACTGTAGGACACGTTGGACATGGAGATGCTCATCTAGGACATCACCATCAGGAGAGTTGGATATCAAAATATATCTTCTCCCAAGATCATAAAATGATCTCTAAACAGTTCTTGATTACTGCGATCATTATGGGAATTGTGGCAGTTATGTTATCAATTTTTTTCCGCTTACAACTTGGATGGCCCGGCGAAAGATTTGACATTCTTAATACTTTCCTAGGAGACAAATGGGCCAAAGACGGTATTTTAGATAAAAACGCTTACCTTGCTCTTGTTACCATCCATGGTACTATCATGGTCTTTTTTGTACTCACAGGCGGTCTTTCCGGTACGTTCGCAAATCTTTTAATTCCATTGCAAATTGGAGCGCGTGATATGGCAAGTGGTTTCCTTAATATGCTTTCTTACTGGGCCTTTTTTGTTTCGAGTGTAATAATGATTGCTTCACTTTTTGTCGAAGGTGGCGCGGCATCTGGCGGTTGGACCGTTTATCCCCCGTTGTCTGCACTCCCGCAAGCAATGCCGGGATCAGGCACCGGAATGACTCTTTGGTTGATATCGATGGTATTTTTTATTGCATCATCGCTTCTTGGTGGTCTTAACTACATCGTAACTATTATCAACTTAAGAACAAAAGGAATGAGTATGACTCGTCTTCCGCTCACCATGTGGGCCATTCTTGTCACTGCAATTCTTGGTGTTCTTTCCTTCCCCGTTCTTGTCTCTGCTTCTGTTCTGCTCATTATGGACAGAAGTTTTGGAACAGCTTTCTATTTGAGTGATATTTATATTCAAGGAGAAGCGTTAGACGTTACCGGTGGTTCGCCTCTCTTATTCCAACACCTTTTTTGGTTCCTTGGTCACCCAGAGGTTTACATCGTGCTTCTTCCGGCTCTCGGTATCTCCTCAGAGGTTATTGCTACAAACTCGCGCAAACCTATCTTCGGTTACAAAGCAATGGTTGGTTCTATTTTAGCAATAGGATTTTTGTCCTTCATCGTGTGGGGTCACCACATGTACATTACCGGAATGAATCCTTTCCTTGGATCAGTGTTCGTGTTTACTACGATGTTGATTGCTATTCCGTCTGCCGTAAAAGCATTCAATTATATCACAACTTTATATCAGGGTAATATCAGATTTACTCCTGCGATGTTGTTCTCAATTGGATTGGTTTCTACTTTCGTTACCGGTGGTCTTACCGGAATTATTCTCGCTGACTCTGCTCTTGATGTCAATGTCCATGATACATATTTTGTTGTCGCTCACTTCCACATTGTAATGGGTATGTCAGCAATTTTCGGAATGTTCGCAGGAATTTATCACTGGTTTCCTAAAATGTATGGACGCATGATGAATAACAAAATCGGCTATTTGCATTTCTGGATTACTATGGTTTGTGGTTTTGGAGTATTTTTTCCGATGCACTTTGTCGGTATGGCAGGCGCTCCAAGAAGGTACTATGAGTATTCAACGTTTGAATACCTGGATTGGGTTATGGACCTAAACCCAATCATCTCAATATTTGCAATTATCGGTGGTGCAGCTCAAATCTTCTTCTTGTTTAACTTCTTTCACAGTATCTTTTATGGTCAGCCGGCAACACAAAATCCATGGGCTTCAAACACTCTCGAGTGGACAACGCCTGTGAAACATGTTCACGGTAACTGGCCTGGTGCGTTGCCTGAAGTTCATCGCTGGGCTTATGATTATAACAATCCGGATCACGAGGACGACTTCGTTCCGCAAGTGGTTCCTCTAAAAACCGGAGAATCCGGGCATTGATTGCCTGCATGACCCTACATAATAAATTTCAAACAACCTGTTTCCCTAGGAAACAGGTTTTTGCTTTTTTGATGCTGCTGTTTTTTTCTTTAATGCCATCTGCAGTAATAAATGCTCAGGCAATCAACCTGTCTGACTCTCTCAAGCAAGTGTTTAAAAACGTTCCGTCACCAACGATAAAAATCGATACTCGAAACTCATTTATCACGGGGCAGAGCGCTAGGGTTTATGGTGTGAAAATTGGTTTGTCTTATGGGAAAAGGCTGTCTTTTGGACTTGGATATAATTGGCTTCATAGTGAAATCGAAGAACAAATTGCTCTACCTACAGGAACGGTCACCGGATTGATTAAACTAAAGTATATCGCTCCATTTATTGATTATAGCTTTTATAAAAAAGGAAAGTGGGAAGCAAACGTACCTGTTCAGATTGGATTTGGAAGAAGCTTTATTCAAGTAAAGGAAAAAACAGGAAATAGCAATTTGGCTTGGCAAAGTGTTGTGTTGTACGAGCCAACCATGACCATAGAATATAAAGTCTTAAACCTATTTGGTCTTGGCGGTGGTATTGGTTATCGAATAATGCTAAAGAATAACGAACTCATAGATCAACAGTTTTCATCGCCTGTTTATGTATTGAGATTTAGAGTGATATTTGATGAGTTAATTAATCGTGCCAAAGTATATCAGAAGAATCCAGATGAGTGAGCCAAATTTTGATATAAGAAATGAAGGAGAACAAACCTCAGACAAAGATCTGGATAGAGTTCTACGGCCCAAAACCCTTTCCGATTTTACAGGTCAAAGGCAGGTGCTAGAGAATCTTGAAGTGTTCATAAAAGCCGCGCGCAAAAGAGAGGAAGCGCTCGATCACGTTTTATTGCATGGTCCACCAGGATTAGGCAAAACAACGCTTGCCTACATCATCTCTGCAGAGATGGGCGTCAACATTAAAACTACTTCAGGGCCGGTCCTAGATAAACCCGCTGATCTTGCCGGACTGCTTACCAATCTCGAAACAAACGATATTCTTTTTATCGATGAAATTCACCGATTAAGTCCTGTAATTGAGGAATATCTTTATTCTGCAATGGAAGATTTTTGCATCGATCTAGTTATTGATTCAGGACCGAATGCTCGTTCGGTTCAGATTAAATTAAATCCATTTACGCTTGTTGGAGCTACCACACGAAGTGGGCTTTTGACCTCTCCTTTAAGAGCAAGATTCGGAATAAACTCTAGGCTTTCTTATTACGATGCAAAAACATTAACCGATATTGTTCAGAGAAGTGCTCAAATACTTCAAATACCTATTGAAGAAGAAGCGGCCTACGAAATTGCCCGCAGAAGCAGAGGAACGCCTCGTATTGCAAATGCTTTGCTAAAACGTGTTCGAGATTTTGCTCAAATAAAAGGTAATGGAACTATTGACATAGAGATTACTCTATTCTCCCTTAATGCACTCAATGTTGATACACATGGTTTGGATGAAATGGATAATAAAATCCTAACCACAATAATGGATAAGTTTAATGGAGGCCCCGTTGGCCTCACTACCATCGCAACAGCGGTTGGCGAAGATGCAGGTACAATCGAAGAAGTCTATGAGCCATTTCTTATACAGGAGGGGTTTTTATCTCGCACACCGCGCGGAAGACAATTGACAGAACTTACTTATAAACATTTGGGGCGATTGAGAAAAAATATGCCGGGACAGCTTTTTTAATAGTAGGTCAATATTACACCAAAATGAAATATAATTTAGTCCAAAAACGAGTTAGATTATTTTGGTGTTACTTTTTACGCGGCCTTAATCCTTTTATGAGTTGCGGTAGTAAATGCCCTTGCGATTGATGTTTAGTGCAATACATAGAAAACGGAATTGGTCCAATACATAAATCCATAAAGTATTACTCAGGAGGATAGATGTTTCAAAGGCAACTGAAAGTAAACAATATCCGTCTTCACAACAAATATGATTTGATTTAATTCCTTTATGTATTTTTGATTTTATTTGTTTTCTAATAAACGGCAATTATATTTTATGAATAAACTATTAACCCTTTGTCTTATTATTTTGAGTTCGATCGCTTCTGCTCAAATAAAATTCACATTCGTTGATCCGCAAAACGACCAAATTAAAATTAAAAATTTCGGGACATCCGATGCGAACATTGCATCCTACAGATTGTGCGCGCTGTTCGCTTATCAAACATTAAATCAAACCGGAGTAACTATTGTTTCAGGAGATTTTAATCTTTCTGCGGGAGAGGAGGTTTTTATTACTTGGACCAACAATGGTGGACTTAATTCTTCTTCAAGTGATCTAGGATTATATCTCCCCTCAGGAGCATTTTCAAGTCCTTCGGCAATGGTTGACTTTTTTCAATATGGTGGTGCCGGACAAGGAAGAGAAGGCGTGGCAAATGCCGCAGGACTTTGGGTAGCAGGAACTTTTCTCACTGGCGGAGGCCCTTGGTTTTACATTGGTGATGGAACCTCTAGTGGCCTTCCAAATTGGTCTGATCAGTTGCCATTAGTTATTTCTGATGTTGTAATCAATGAATTGGATTGCGATCAGATAGGTACAGATACAGGTGAATTTGTGGAAATAATTGGTGATCCAAACGCTCCATTGGAGGGGTTGGTTGTTGTGTTTTTTAATGGTGCCACTGATTTGAGTTACGCTTCTTTTGACCTAGATGGTTATTCACTAGATGCCGCTGGTTTTTTTGTTTTGGGAAATGCGGCTGTTCCAAATGTGCAATTGACCTTTCCCAATAATACACTTCAAAATGGTGCGGATGCTGTTGCAATTTATGCCGGTGACGCCAGCGAATGGCCTAATAGCACTGCTGCTTCTTCTTTAAATCTTGTTGATGCTATCGTATATGGAACCGCCGATGCAGATGATGCCGGGCTTCTAGGGGCACTCACTCCTTCTCAGATTCAGGCAAGTGAAGGAACAACAACAACGGCAATTCCGGTTTCTCTTTCCAGAATACCTGATGGCGGACAACCGTTTAATACATTGCTATTCTTTACTCAAGCTCCGACACCCGGTGTGAGTAATCTACCTCTTTGTTTAGCTGGCAATATTATAAACAACGGAACATCAAATGCAATAGCCCTTTGTGATGATACCGAAATATTATTTCTTACTTTCGAAAACAACGGCGCCATTTCAGGAGATTCTTATGGATACATACTTTCTCAGAACGGGTCGATTATTGAGTTTTTAAATGGCGCCTCCTCCATAGATTTTTCTCTAGTCCCGAATGGTGTTTATCAGGTTTTTGGATTTACTTATATCGGCGCACTTAACACATCATCCACCGAAGCGGGCCAGCCCATTACCGCTGTAACTGCTCAAAATTGTTTTTCCATTTCTTCAAACTCAATCCAAGTAACAAAATCTAGCTGTACGGTTTTATTTTGTAATGGTGGTGAAGTTGCAACGACCGAAGCACTTACATACATCAGTTTGTGCGCAGATGATGAGGATGACATATTTTCGTTCAATAATAATTCCAATTCATTCGAGGCGCCTTACCAATATTTAATCACCACCAATGATCTTATTATTGTAGAACTATTATCAGAAAATTCTTTTGACTTTAATCTTCTTCCCTTAGGCGATTACAGAGTATATGGCCTTTCATACATTGGTCAATTGGTTTCTTCTACAATCGAGCCAGGACAGCAGGCTTCCGAAATTCTTGCAGTGGATGATGAATGTGTTTCGCTATCATTCAATTTCGTTCAAGTAAAAGTACTGGACTGTTCTCTCGGTGATCCTTGTGCTGAATTGTACTTCTCAGAATACATCGAAGGCTTATCGAATAATAAAGCCTTTGAAATTTATAATCCCACAGGGTTAGCCGTTAATTTAGAAGATTATGATGTATTGCGCTATACCAATGGAGCCATTGATCCTGGGCCTGTTATTGCTTTAACTGGAATTTTACAACCGGGAGAAGTTTTTGTGGTAGCTAATTCACAGGCCTCAGATGCAATTTTGGCACAGACCGACGCCACTGGTGGAATAGCTGCATTTAATGGTGATGACGCCTTGGTCTTAACTAAAAATCTAATTCCTATTGACGTCATAGGTGTCATCGGACAGGATCCGGGAACCGAATGGACATTCGGTAGTGGATCTACGCTTGATAAGGTTCTAGTTAGGAAGCCAACTGTAAATGCGCCAACAACAAACTGGGATCTTTCTTCAGGCCAATGGCTTGTTTATGAACCTCAGGATTTTTCAAACCTGGGAGAGCACAATGCTTTTCCGTGCGGAAATACCGCTTTTGTTGATTTCTCTGTTAGTGCACAATTATTTCCCGAAGATGCCGGCGTAGTTAGCGTCACAATCAATGCATACAATGTCTCAGTACCATTTTCTATTTCGGTTGATATAATAGATGAAACAACGATGCCAAACGAAGATTATATTGATATCTTTCCTCTCACTTTCAACTTTGATTCAAACGTTTTATCTCATACGTTTAATGTTTCGATTATCGATGATGAAGTTGAGGAATTTCTATACGAATTTTTTACAATGTCAATTTCCGTAATTGGTGATGCAATAGCTCCAATAGGAACTCAAACTATTTCAATTGAACCAAGCGACAGATCATACCCGCTTTATCCAATAGTAGATATAGTGACAAATGATCTCAACGGAATGCCTGATAGTTTAGGTGTGTTCTGCGAAATTAGAGGAATTGTACATGGAATAAATTTTAATCCCGCAGGTATTCATTTTACTCTCATTGATGGAGCAGGAGGGATCAAGATTTTCAGTCCCGTATCCAATTTTAACTACTCAGTTGTGGAAGGCGATAGTGTCGCAGTTCAGGGAGAAGTCTCGAATTTTTTGGGAATGACTGAGTTTTATCCTGATTCAATTGGATTTTTAAATGCAGGTCATCCTTTAGATACACCTTTGTTAATCTCCTCTCTTGATGAAAGCATAGAAAGTCACTTGGTGCGTATTGAATGTGTTGAATTGGTTAATCCTGCTCAATGGACTAACGCACAAAATGGTTTTGATGTGGATGTCACTGATGGGGTAAATAATTTCAGAATGCGCATTGATCTTGATACAGATATATACGGAGAAGCCCCTCCAATTGGTCATTTCAGCGTTACAGGAATTGGTGCACAACTTGACATAGATGGTATTCCATACGATAGTGGTTATACTTTCTGGCCTCGTTATATTGATGATATTTACGATCAAGTTGCGGCTGTATTCGAGCAGTTTCCGGTCCTTCAATTTGGTGATAATGGCGCAGAAATTTCTTTTATAAATACTAGCATTGGTGCCGTGTCATACAACTGGGATTTTGGCGATGGCTCTTCGGACAACTTTTTCCAACCACAACACAATTATTCATTTGAGTTTTTAAGTAGCAATCCCGAAATAGTTATTACCCTCACCGCAACCAATGAGTTTGGATGCACCGATAGTTTGGTTTACATTGTTGATGGAATGTATGTTTCTCTGAACGAGATAACAAATCGAGAAACTATTTTTTATCCTGTTCCCGTGTCTGATATTTTGAATATTATGTCATCAGTAGAAATACAACAGGTTGATATTTTTGATGCCGTTGGCAATCTTATTCTGTCCAAATCAAATAACTTAACTAAATCGATGATTATCGATGTGGCCTCGTTTGCCGCAGGATGGTATGTAGTTTCCCTTCAGTCTTCTAAAGGGACGTTGAGATATTCCATCGCCAAGCAATAATGAAATATTCTTAGATATCTTAACACCTACCCCGGGTAGGGTTATTTTTTATGTGACTAGTGCCTACAGAATGAGTCATAGCCGCGCCAAATTCGTGGAAGCGGAAAGGGATAGTAAGATAGTACAGCCCTTTTGTGATGACGAAGAAGTTGGCGATGGCTATGATTAGTGAAAACAAACTAATCGATGAAAGGAACGTCAAGATTGAATGATGAAAAGCGTGCAAATGAAAGTGCTGATTTATTTCAGACCCCTTGACAAAGTAATTTTTCACGTTATTCAGTAGGCCCTGCCTACATTTGCCGATTCATCCTCAACATGAAGAATAAGCTGTTTAAAAGAATAATCAACTACGTACTCAATGGGCTTGTCATTATGTTGCCTGTATTTGGTACAGGCTATATCATTTATCACTTGCTGTTGTGGCTCGATGGAATTGTGCCAAGTTTATGGTACAATGCTGAAGAATTGGCTAAAACAGAAGGAAAATTTACGGGCTGGGGAATACTCGTGCTGATCATTGTTTTGTTCACCATGGGTTGGCTCGGAAGTTTATTTATCAATGACAGATTAAAAGGACTTTTCGAAAAATTGTTGGATAGAATTCCCGGAGTTAACAATTTATATAAGACTATATCTGATCTCCTCGGAGCATTTGTTGGAAATAAAAAGAAGTTCAATCAGCCGGTTTTGGTTAAACTAAGTGATCAAATGGACGTGGAAGTAATCGGTTTTATTACGGATACCGATCTTACCGAATTGGGCAGTATTACCGGAAAAGTTGGAGTCTATCTTCCTATGAGTTATAGTTTCTCAGGTCACCTTGTATTCGTGCCAACTCGAAATATAAAGCGCATCGAAGGCAATCCGGCCGAAGTAATGAAATATACCGTAAGCGGTGGTATCGTAGAAATTGAACATGAGGACGAAAGGAACACGAGTCAGTAACCTCATTTTGCTTCATGTCATTGTGTTTGTCTGGGGATTTACCGGAATTCTTGGCTATGAAATCTCTCTCAATTCTGTTTCTATTGTTTGGTGGCGCACGCTCATTGCCTTCGTGGCGCTAAGTGTTTTTGCGCTGTTTGCTCGAAAAAATTTAGTGGTAGAAAGGGCTCAATTAGCGCGATTCGCCTTGGTTGGTTTGCTCACGGCTGCGCATTGGATATTCTTTTTCGAGAGTATCAAAGTTTCTACAATCTCCGTAGCGTTGGTTGTTTTAAGTACCACGTCTTTTTTTATTTCGCTTCTTGGTCCATTTATTAGAAAAGAGAAATTTCGTTGGGCTGAGTTATTACTTGGAGCTTTGGCAATCGTTGGGTTAACAGTAATTTTTAGATTTGAATCGGAGTACACTTACGGAATTATTTTTTCACTTATAGCGGCTGTTTTAGCAGCGCTTTTTTCAACGTTCAACTCAACGCTGGTAAAAAATACTTCACCGCTAAAAATTGCGTTTTGGGAGATGTTATTTGCATTCTTGGGTATTACTGTTTTTGTTTTTCTTAGTGGAGGTACTGACTTACAAATCACATCAATCCAGGGTTACGATTTTGGATTGTTACTCATATTGGGAATAGTGTGTACTGCATTTGGTTTTGTCGCCGGTATACATGTACTCAAAGTATTGTCGCCATTTACTTGCGCTCTTACAATTAATCTTGAGCCAATATACACTGTCGTTTTTGCTTTACTCTTTTATGGCGAAAGGGAGTTTATGAGTCCTCAGTTTTATCTGGGTGCAGCTATTATTCTCTCTACTCTTTTTGTCGAGGCGTGGGTGCACAATCGGAAATGATATTATTGTATTTAATAATTATACAGGGTTATTCGTGCCATTCGTGGCCTTTTTTCTTCAATTCCGATTCCACAAATAATCCACGTATTCTAAAGTCACGAATACACTTATTGGTTC
>Ga0105048_10004491_pt1 | contig 22726 bp, 25 predicted proteins | sample MAT05_FD_78382 | JGI IMG/M metagenome (GOLD analysis project Ga0105048, IMG submission 78382) | Freshwater microbial communities from Lake Fryxell liftoff mats and glacier meltwater in Antarctica - MAT-05 | ecosystem: Environmental > Aquatic > Freshwater > Ice > Liftoff microbial mat | place...
GATGGCGGCGAGGACGAGCAGACCGCTGATGTCGGCGCTGAGGCTGATGTGGAACTCGATCGGATCGCCAACGGGAACCGTGAGCGACGCCTCGACGACGATGTCGACCCCCTGCACGAACGAGGCCGTGGTGGTGGTGGCGGTGATGAGTCGGGCGGCCGGTGATGCGGCGCTCGCGGCCGGGGCGGAAACGATCTGAGGCACCACCCAGGCCGCGGCCCCGGCGGCCGCGCCGACGCCGATGGCCCGACGGCGCGTCATGGGGGGTACCGAGCCGGAGCCGGCTCCAGCCTTGGGTCGGGCTCCGTCGTCGTTGCGATCGGTGGTCACACCATCCACTCCTTGTCTCGGTCGCTGCGGCGCTCTGATGAGGCTACCGGCTCGGCGCCCGCCAGTCCTTCACCGGCCCGGCCCGCGGGGTCGGGGTTGGGTCAGACTGTCGCCATGACCGAACGGCGAGGCGCGGGGGTGCCGGTTGTCCCGGAAGCGGTGGCGACGATCGTGGCTCGGCTCGGCCTCGATCCGCATCCCGAAGGCGGTTGGTACCGACGCACCTGGGAGCACCCCGACGTCGTCGACGGGCGCCCGCTGGGCTCGGCGATCCTGTACCTGCTCGGCGCGGGAGAGCGGTCGCACTGGCACCGCATCGATGCCGTCGAGCTCTGGCACTTCTACGAAGGAGGGCCGCTCGAGCTCGAGATCTCGCTCGACGGGATCACCGTCGAGCGTCACGTCCTCGGGCCCGACGCCGGGGCGGGCCACCTCCGGCAGGTGCCCGTTCCCGCCCACGCCTGGCAGGCCGCCCGCACCGACGGGCCCTACAGCCTGGCCGGGTGCACGGTGACGCCCGCCTTCCTGTTCGCCCACCACGAACTGGCCGCGCCGGGTTGGCACCCTGGCCTCGCTGATCGCTGATCGCTGATCGCCGGGTTCGGGCCGAGCTCAGCCGGGCGGGTCCTCAGTCGTCGACGACGATGACCGGGGCGCCTTCGGTGACGGTGAGCGTCGCCGGCATGCCCAACAGATCGATGTCGGAACGACCGAGGCCGGTGGCGGTGAGCGGGACGACCTCGCCCTTCTGCGCACCGCTGGTGATGGTGAGCTCGAGGTGCATCACCTCGGTGCCATCGTCGAGGGCATCCTCGCGGGCGTCGACGATGAACACGTCGTAGGTGCCGTCGGCCAGGCCGGTCATTGGCCGCGTGGTCCGTCGGCGGCGGTGGCGGCGTTGCCGGCGTTGCCGGCGTTGCCGGTGGGGTCGGTGGGGGAACCCGAGCCCGAGACCGGTCCCGTCGACGGGTCGTCGCGCATCAGCGGGAACAGGACGACGTCGCGCAGGGTCGGGGCATCGGTGAGAAGGGCGACGAAGCGGTCGATGCCGAGCCCCAGCCCCGACATCGGCGGCATGCCGTACTCCATGGCTTCGATGAAGTCGTCCTCCATCATCATGGTCTCGTCGTCGCCGGCCGCGCGGAGCTCGACCTGCTCGAGCAGGCGGGCCTTCTGCTCGAAGGGGTCGATGAGCTCGGAGTACGCCTTGACGATCTCCCAGCCGTGCACGACCACCTGGAACATGTCGAGGCGGGTGCCGTCCTCGTCGCTGCGGCGAGCGAGCGGAACCAGCTCGGCGGGGTGGTGCACGAGGAAGCAGGGCTGGATCAGTCCGGGGCGGACGGTCCGCTTGTAGAGCAGGTCGACGAGCGCGGCGTACGAGACGGTGTCGTCGAGGTCGTCGCCGAGCCCCGCCGCCCTGATGGCGACCTTCAGCTCGTCGACGTCGCGGACCACGGCGAGGTCGATGCCGGTCGCCTCGCGGACCGCCTCGCGATAGTCGATCACCGGCCAGTCGCCGCCGAAGTCGAGCTCGACACCCTGGTAGTTGACGGTCAGCGACCCGCAGACCTCCTGCAGGATCGACTGCACCAGTCGTTGGAGGAAGACCATGTTGTCGCGGTAGTCCCAGTAGGCGACGTACCACTCGAGCATCGTGAACTCCTGCAGGTGCGAGGAGTCGAGGCCCTCGTTGCGGAAGTTGCGGCCCAGCTCGTAGACGCGGTCGAACGACCCGGCGATGACGCGCTTGAGGTAGGTCTCGGGCGAGATGCGCAGGTAGAAGTCGCGATCGAGGGCGTTGTGGTGGGTGGAGAACGGGCGGGCGGCCGCCCCCGACGCCGCGCCCTGGAGCATCGGCGTCTCGATCTCGATGAAGTCGTTGGCGTCGAGCTCTCGGCGGATGAGCGAGATCACCTTGGAGCGGGTGAGGAACCGCGCCCGGGACTCGTCGTTGGCGAGCAGGTCGAGGTAGCGCTTGCGGTACTTGATCTCGGTGTCGTGGACGCCCGCCCACTTGTCGGGCATCGAGCGGAAGCCCCGCGACAGGATCGTGAGATCGGCGACCGCAACGGTGCGCTCGCCCTTGTCGGTGGTCCACATGGTTCCGGTGACCCCGATGAAGTCGCCGATGGAGATGGCGTTGACCCACGCCTTGAACTGGTCGACGCCGAGGTCGTTCTTCTTCAGCGAGACCTGGACCTTGCCCGACTGGTCCTGGATGTGCCCGAAGGCCAGACCACCGAACTTGCGCCACAGCACCACGCGCCCGGCGAGGTGGATGACCTCGCCGTCGGCCTTGGCGGGGGCCTCGGCGGCGCTGGTGTCGACGGGGTAGCGGCCGGCCGGACGGTAGTCCTCGGGCCGGTCCGCGATCGTCGACTCGTCGGCGGCGGCTGGGGTGGTGGGATCGGTCATCGGAGGTCCTGGCTGGGCCGGCGCGGCCGGCGGATCGGGCGGAGGGACCCTGGAACCCTACCGGTCGCCTCCTGCGGCTCCCGAACCCGATCCGTGCCGGTGATCAGGGGCAGGGCGCTCCGTCGGGCGCCGTCGCCTGCACCCACTCGTCGGCGTCGGGGGTGGCGCCGGGAGCCAACGTGGTCGACGTCGTGGTCGTGGTGGGTTCCGGTGCGAGCGAGGTGGTGATGCCCGGGGCGGACCCTGGATCCGCGGCGGGTGCCTCGGCCGGCGCGGCCGGGCCGGGGCGGAACCGATCGAGGATCGGCTGGGCGGCGGCCTCGTCGAGGTAGAGCACCGAAGCCTGACCCGCGTAGCCGCCGTTGGCCGGCGGGGTCGCCAGCAGGAGGTCGGAGTCGAGGTCCAGGTCCTGGGCCCACAGCAGGAGCCCGGCCATGTCCCGGAGCGCCCACGTGTCGTCGATGGCGGCGTTGTCGATGAGGATGCCGAGGAGGTCGTCGGCCGAGCCGACGCTGAGCTCCTGATCGAGCAATGACGCCGCCAGCACCCGGCCCATGACCTGCTGGCGACCGATGCGACCGAAGTCGCTCGTGGGGTCCGAGACCCAGCCCTGGGTGGGGCTGTTGAGCTGGAGGTAGCGGGAGCGGACCAGCGCGAGCGCCTGGGTGCCGTCGAGCTGCACGCAGCCCGGACCGGCAGCCGCGAACCCGGTGTTGCGGTCGGCCAGCTCGCCGGCGACCCACAGCGACGTCCCGCCGGCCTGGTCCACGATCCGCTGGAAGCCCTCGCCGTCGACCTGCATGAAGTGGTTGATCGGGATGTCCAGGTTGGCCTTGATGGTGTCGATCAGCAGCGCCGGGCCGCCCGTCTCCCACGCGGTGTTGAGCCGTTCGGGGCCGTGGTCGGGGATGTCCACCCAGAGGTCGCGGGGGAGCGAGAGGACGCCGATGGTGCTTGCGTCGGGGTCGGCCCGGACGACCATCATCGTGTCGGTGCGGACGTCGGTGACGAACTCGCGGCCCTCACCCGGCATGGCGGCGTCGCTACCGACGACGAGGATGTTCAGTGCCTGGGTGGGAGCGGGCGGGACATCATCGTCGCCGGGGTCGGCGACGACGACGGGCGGATCCAGGTTGGCGGCCACCTCGACGCGGACGATCTGCGACGATCGCCACTTCTGGTAGCCGCCGAAGGCGCCGACCACGAGCACCATGGCCGTGGCGACCCCCGCTGCGCCCAACACGGCGCGACGGCGACGGGTGAGGCGCCGGCCGCGATCGCGGGAGCCCGCCCGGAACTCGTCGTCGAGGATGAACCCGTCGGGATCGTCGAGGTGGTGGAGGTCGTCGATGTTCATGCGGCACCCTTTGCATTCGGCTCGATCGGACCGTTTCCTGCCCGGATCGCGTCGGCGTTGTGCGCGACGGGATCAGGGGAGTCGGCGGTCGTGGTCAGGTCGAGCGATGTGCGCAGGGCGGCGAGGGCCCGGTGGGCGTGCTGCTTCACCGTTCCGACGCTGCATCCGAGGGTCGAGGCGACCTCGGCCTCGGGCAGGTCGGCCAGGTAGCGGAGCACCACGACGTCACGTTGCCGGCGGGGGAGCTGCCGCAACGCGGTGACCAGGTCGGCTCGTTGCGCGGCCGAGCCGGCGGTGTCGGCGGTCCGGTCCGGCGGCGCCGGGGTGGACCGGTTGCGGCGGCGCAGCAGGTCGAGCGCCAGGTTGGTCGTCACCCGACCCACCCAGCCGCTCGCGGTGTCGCGCACCTTGGGCCACCGGGTGTAGGCCCTCGCCATCGCCTCCTGGGCGATGTCGCGGGCGTCCTCGCGGGATCCGACCATCCGGTACGCGACTCGGTAGCTGAGGGTGGAAAGCGCGTCGAAGCGCTCGTCGTAGCTCGGCGGCCCGGAGGCGGGAAGGGTCTCGTGCATCACTCAGTAGCTAACAACGCCGCAGCGGGCCGAAACGTTGACAACGGCTCGAACCGGAACCGGAACCTCGGAACAGGTCCGCAGTGGGGTAGGACGTCTCGACCGGTCGATCGGTTCCGGCGGGGTGCGCCCACGGCCAGGTCCATGGTCGCACCCCGAGGGGGAAGGACCCAACCTGACCTGGGCGTCGGTCACCTCGGAGCCGGTCGGGGCACTGGTGGTCATGGCTCGTCGACGACGCGCTGGAGCATGACGAGGTCGAGCCAACGTCCGAACTTGAAGCCGATCTGGGGCATCCGGGCCGTCTCGACGAACCCGAGGTGCTCGTGGAAGCGGATCGATCCCTCGTTCGCGCCGTCCACGGCCGCGACCAGGGTGTGGAGCCCCGCGGCTCTCGCCCGCTCGATGAGCGTGTCCAGGAGCAGCCCGCCGATGCCGGCGCCGTGGCGCTCGGGATCGACGTGGATGGTGAGCTCGCCGGTGAAGCGGTAGCCCTCCAACCTCGCGTTGTCGCGGAACTCCCCGTAGGTGCAGAAGCCGATGACCCCGCCGTCGAGGTCGGCCACCAGAACCGGGAGGTCGGTCTCCCGCTTGTGGGTGAACCACGCTCGCCGCTGCTCGATGGTCTCGGGCCGCTCGGTCCAGGTCGTGGTGTCGATCGGGATCAGGACGTTGCTGAGGCCGAGGATCGCGTCCAGGTCGTCTTCGGTCGCGTCGCGGATGGTGACGGGGTCCAGCCGATCGTCGGGCACGCCGGGACGCTACCGAAGCGGCGGCCGGCGCCGCGCCGTGGTCATGACCCGGCGGGTGGCGTCACAGCGGCGAGATGAGCTTGAACGACTCGCCGTGGGTGACGCCGGCGAGCGAACCGGCGATGGCGAGCCCGTCGAGGATCCGGGTGCGGAACCGCTCGGTCTCGGCCGCCGCGTCGGTGTCGTCGCCGATGTGCATCGTGGTCTCGAACTGGCTGGCGTGGGCGAAGAGCGCAGCCAGCTTGGCATCGGCGAACCCGGTGACGTCCTCGACGTGGTCGGGCTCGTCGGCCTCGAACAGGAGCAGGGCGTCGGGGCGGTGGTGGGCGAGGCCGTGCTCGGGGAAGAAGTGCGGGTCGCGGGCGGCGACGACGCCGTCGACCGCGAGCCAACCCGCGTGGCGGTGGTCGGGGTGGAGGCGGTAGCGCTTCCAGGGGTCGTGGCCCAGCACGACGGCGGGGCGCAGCTCACGGATCACGCGGGCGACCTCGCCCCGGAGCGCGAGCGTGGTCTCGAGCTCGCCGTCGACCACGCCGGCGAACACGACGGTGCCGGTCGCGCCGAGCGCGGCGGCGGCGGCCCGCTGCTCGGCCTGGCGCTCGACCACCAGGGCTTCGGTGTCGGCCCCGACGTCCCAGGTGCCCTTGGAGCCGTCGGTGAGCACCAGGTACGACACCACGCTCCCCGCCGCTGACCACTTGGCGAAGGTGGCGCCGCAGCGGAACTCGGCGTCGTCGGGGTGGGCGATGATCGCCAGCGCCGAGGCCGGCGTGGGCAGGTCGACGCTCGGCGAGGCGGCGGCGGTGGCGGCGCTGGTGGCGCCGGAGGGATCGTTCGGGTCGGTGGGATCGTTCATGGCAGGCGGTGGTCGGTGCCGAGGTCGCGGATCAGCGGGCGGCGAGCCAGTCGGGGCGGATCAGGTCGTCGGGGGTGTCGACATCCCACCCGAGGCGGACCTCGCGCTCGACGCGGAGGGCGAGCCCGCGCCGCGCGGCCTCGGCCTGGTGGCGGGCGAACGACCCGGGTCCGTAGGCGAACTCGAAGCCCGATCGCGTGGGGACGCTGGCCACGTTGGTGCCGTCGTCGCGCCGATCGGGCACCAGGGTGACCCCGTCGAAGTCCGCGACCCACGTGAGGTCGAGGGCGTGGGGGAGGTCGGCGTGGGCGACGATGACCCGCTCGTACCCGAGCACGGCGAGCTCGTCGACGCCGTCGGCGACCGCAGCGTTGAGGCCGCGTCCCGGGCGCCAGATCACCTCGGCCCCCAGGGTGGCGGCCCAGGCCGAGACCTCGTCGTCGTCGCAGACCACGGCCACGGGGAGCTCCCCGGCGGCCCGGACGACCTTGGTGGCCATGTCGCGGGCGAGGGCGGCGCGATCGTACGGGTCGAGCGCCGGGGCGAGGCGGGCCTTGGCGTGGCGGAACGCCTTGACCGGCAGCAGCACGGCGACACCGACGCGGTTGTTGTCGCCCCCCGCCGTGACCGCGGGGACGACGACGAGATCGGGTTGGTTGCCGGCGGGCTCCCGCGGTGGCGGCACCCGGCAAGTGTAGGTGGACGCTGTCCGAACCCACCTCGGGCGGGGACGGGGTGGGTCGCCTACCGTGGCTGCCATGAGGATCTGCGTCGCCGTCATCGGGGCCGGGTCGTGGGGGACCACCGTTGCCCACCTCGCCGCGCACAACAACGAAACCGTGCTGTGGGCGCGCGACGCGGCGCTCGCGGAGGAGATCCAGATCGACCACCGCAACAGCCGCTATCTCACCGGCTACGACCTGCACCCCGATCTCCAGGCATCGAGCGACCTGAAGGCGGTCGTGGGTCAGGCCGACGTCGTGGTCATGGGGGTGCCGTCGCACGTTTTCCGGACCACGCTCGAGCAGGTGGCTGAGTCCGTCCGCGCCTGGGTGCCGATCGTCAGCCTCACGAAGGGCCTCGAGCAGGGCAGCCGCAAGCGCATGACCCAGGTCATCCAGGACGTGCTCCCGGGCCACCCCTACGGCCTGCTCACGGGCCCCAACCTGGCCAAGGAGATCGTGGCGGGTGATGCGGCCGCCTCGGTCATCGCGATGTCGGACTACAACGTCGCCGGCGAGCTCCAGAACGTGTTCGGCACCAAGCTGTTCCGCGTCTACCAGAACGATGACGTCATCGGCTGCGAGGTCGCGGGCGCGCTCAAGAACGTGATGGCGATCGCCGCGGGCATGGCCGACGGGCTCGGCACCGGCGACAACACCCGTGCCGCGGTCATCACCCGGGGGCTCGCCGAGCTCAGCCGACTCGGCGTGGCCATGGGCGGGGATCTGCGCACGTTCGCCGGTCTCGCCGGCATGGGTGATCTCGTCGCCACGTGCATCAGCCCGCAGAGCCGCAACCGGTACGTGGGCGAGGAGATCGGCAAGGGCCGCACGATCGACGAGATCATCGAGGAGATGCACATGGTGGCCGAGGGCGTGAAGACCGCCAAGGTCGTCATGGAGCTCGCCGACGAGTACGGCATCGAGATGCCGATCGCCGAGCAGGTCTACGCCGTGTGCCACGAGGGCCGTGCGGCAGCCGACGCCTACCGGGGCCTCCTGCGCCGCGAGTCGCGCCACGAACTGCACGGCCTCGATGACGCCCACTCCTGACTCGGCGAGCGGGTTCGACGCCACCCCGCCCCGCGTGTCAGGTTTCGGGGGATGAGCGCCTCGGATCCGTCGTGGGTGTGGCCCTTCTGGTTGGAACGCCAGCTCGACCCGGCGAGCCCTGATTTCGTCCCGGGCACCGCCGGGACCGATCTCGTCAACCTCACCCACCGCAACGTCACCATGGTCGGCAACGTGGCCGGCCCGGAACGGGCCGCGGTCGACCCCCGCGGGTTGGTGACCCCGCTCGACGCGGGCTGGTCGCTCGACTGGTGGATCGGCGCCGAGGATCGCTGGCACGTGCCATCCCGCGCGGCCACCGTGCGCCAGCGCCTGGTCGACGGCGCCCCCGTCGTGGAAACCGCGATGCGGGTCCCTGGCGGCGACGCCATCGCCCGCACGTACGGCATGCAGAGCACGGCGATCGGTCCCTGCGTCGTGACCGAGATCCGCAACGTCACGACCGTGCCGTTCGCCGTCGTCGTCGCGGTGCGGCCGTTCGGACCCTTCGGCCACCTCCCCATCCGCGAGATCGGGCTCGACGGCACGGTGGTGTCGATCGACGGCGTCGCGTCGGTCCTGTTCCCCAAGCCGCCGGGTCGGGTGTCGGTGTCCAACCAGGCGTTGGGCGACAGCGCCACGCACATCTTCGCCGGCCGGGCGCCGGCGGTCGGCGCCGATCCCGTCTCGGTCCGGTGCGACGCAGGGTGGGCCACCGGGTCGTTCGTCTTCCCGCTCGCCCACACTGCGGTGGCCCGCGTCGTCGTTCCCCTCCGTCGCCCACCGGCCGGCGCCGGCCGCCGGGGCCGCGACCGCGACCGCTCGTTCAGCGTGGCCTTCCCCGACGTGGTGCCCACCTCCGACCAGGTGGCTGCGGGCTGGGGTGTGCAGACAAGCCGCTCGCTGGTGCTGTCGCTGCCCGACGACCGCCTGATGGGCGCAGTCGACGCCGGCGTTCGCCACCTCCTGCTCGCCCACGGCGGCGACGAGCTCGTGCTCTGGCCCGACGAGGAGCTCGATCTCGACGCCGCCGCCACGGTGCTCGGCGCGCTCGGCGCCTTCGGCTTCGCCGACGAGGTGGCCCAGGTCCTCCGGGGGTGGGCCGACCGTCAGGCGCTCGACGGCGGGTTCGAGGGCGTGCGCGACCGCATGGACGCGAACGGTGCCGTGCTCGGCGCGGTGGGATCGCACTGGCAGCTCACCCGGGACACCGACCTGGTCGACACCCTCATCGGCCCGCTGGCCAAGGGTGCCCATTGGATCGACAAGCGTCGCACCAGCCGTAGGGCCCGACGCGACGCCGGCGGGGAGGGACTGCTCCCCGAGGGCACCGCGCCGGGTTACGCAGGACCAGTCGGCAGCTACTTCCGTGACGCCGCCCGCTCGGCCCGTGGTCTCCGCGACCTGGCGCCGGCGCTCGATGGCGCCGGCCAGCCCGAGGTCGCCGCCGACGCACGCCGGTTCGCCGATGCGCTGATCGACGGGCTCGACCGGGCGTTCGCCGCCGCGGCCGACCCCGGGGGAGCCATCCCGCCGACACCGACCCGCCGCCTCGATGCCGGCACCGTGGCGAACCTCGCGCTGGCGGCGCCGCTCGGGGTGCACGCGGCCACGACCCCCGCGGTCGCCGCCACCATCGATCTGGTGCGCGAGCACCTGACCCTCGGCCACGCCGTGGTCCAGGGGGTGGGCCACGCGGGCCTGAGCCCGGATCTCACGATGCAGCTCGGGTTGGTCGAGCTCGAGCGCGGCGAGGCGTCGTGCCTCGACCGGCTGGCGTGGATGATCGACGCCGGTGGCGAGACCGTCGGTTGGCCCACCGCGGTGCACCCGAACTCCGGTGGCGGTTCGTGGGGGCGCCCGAACGATCCGGTGGCCCTCGCCCGCTTCCTCACCCTCGTGCGCCGGCTGATGATCCGCGAGATCACCGACGCGGCGGGCTCCGTCGTCGGACTCGCCCTCTGCACGGTGGTGCCGCCGCGCTGGCTGGGCCAGTCGATGGACGTGCGCGACGCGCCCACCTCGCTCGGGCGGTGCTCGTTCTCGGTGCGCTGGCACGGCGACCGCCCGGCGCTGTTCTGGGAGATCGATCCCCACCCCGGGGTCACCGCGACCACGGTCACCGCGCCCGGGCTCGACCCGGGCTGGTCGAGCGCCGAGCTGCGCGGCGAGGCCCTGCTGGCGCCGGTCCCGATCCCGACCGAGCTGCTCGCCGAGCCCGACCCGGCGCCCGAGACCGACCCGGCGAACGACCGTCGACCAGCTGGCGCCGCCACGTTCCCGCCGCCTCCGCCGACGGTGACGGCGCCGCCTCCGCCGCCGTTCCTCGCCGCTCCGGGGGTGAGCGAGGTCGCCATCGACCTGACCGATCTGGCCGGCACGCTGCGCTCGCGGGCGGCCGCCCCCGACGACGGTGACGGTCCGGACGACTCCGGTGCGGGTGGTTCGTTCTCGTGAGCGACTTCGGGGGCACCTTCGATCCCATGGCCGACGCCATCGCCGGCGTCGGTGCCGGTGATCCCATCGACCTGCGCACGTTCCTGCTCGACCTCGGGGTCGCGCCGGGGGAGGTCGAGCGGACTGCGGACGACGGCGCGCTGGAGCTGCTGGCGCTCGAGATGATCGTGAACGCCGAACCCCCGGTGTACGAGATCGACGAGGTCGCCGCGCTGTCGGGCTTCGAGACCGACCGGATCCGTTCCTACTGGCGGGCGCTCGGGTTCCCCGACCCGCAGCCGGGCGAGAAGGTGTTCTCCGACACCGACCTGGCGGTCCTCTCCGAGGTGGTGTGGTTCATCTCCGACGGCGCCCTCGAACCCGGCGTCGCGATCCAGATGGCACGTGTCATCGGGTCATCGCTCGAGCGGATCGCCAGCGCCCAGGTCGACACCATCGAGACCCGGCGAGCCGAGGCCGTCGAGGCCGCGGCCAACGGCGACCACGTCCCTGCGCCGCCCGCCGACGATGCGCCGATCGCGTTCGACGACCCCGCCGTCGCGGCAGGGGGTCCGGACGGCCGGACCGATGTCGAAGCGGCGGAAGCGGATGTGGACGCGGCGAAGGTGGCCGATGCGCTGACGCTGTCCGACCAGCAGCTCGCCATTCGCCGCGGCGCCGAGTTGCTGCCGATGATGCCGAAGGTGATGGAGTTCGTCTGGCGCCGTCACCTCGGGGTCGCCGCCCGGCGCCGGCGCCTCCGCGCCGCGACAGCGGACGGGCGCCGCGTCACGGTTGGGTTCGCCGACCTCGTCGGTTTCACCGCCCAGACCCAGCAGCTCAGCGAGGAGGAGCTCGCCGACGTCGTCGGCCGCTTCGAGACCATCGCCTACGACGTGGTGTCGGCCCACCAGGGCCGGGTCGTCAAGATGATCGGCGACGAGGTGATGTTCGTCGCCGATTCGGTGCGCGACGGCGCCGAACTGGCTCTCGCCCTGGCCGAGACCTACCGCAACGACCCCGCCCTGTCAGACGTCCGCGTCGGCGTCGCCAGCGGCCCTGCGCTCGAGCGCGAGGGCGACGTGTACGGACCCGTCGTGAACCTGGCCAGCCGCATCACGAGCATCGCCTACCCCGGGGCGGTCGTGGTGGCCGAGGACGTGTACGTCGCCCTGGTCGACGACGACGACTTCGACCTGCGGAGCATCCGCCAGCACTACCTCAAGGACATCGGTCGGGTCCGGCTGTGGAGCATGCGCCACGCCGACGACGAGACCGAGAGCCCGTACCGCAACGCCCGCGACCGGCGCGCGGCCCGCCGGGAGTTCCTGCTGTCGCGCCGCGCGCAGCGCCTGGCCTCAGCGCACGCGATGCCGGCCGAGGTCGAGGACGAGGTGGTCGAGATCCTCGAGGATGCCGGCCTGCTCGACCGCGCCGACTTCGACGATGTCCTGCGGCGCGGCGAGCAGCCGACGGCGGAGTTCGAGGCCATCACCGACGTCGTGCTCGGCGCCGACATCGACGAGACCCTCCAGGTCGAGCTGCTCTCCGACATCGAGGCCGCCCGCCGACTCGCCGCCCTCGAGCGCGAGGCGCAGGAGCGCGCCGAGGAGGCCGACCTCGAAGCCGAGAGCAGGCTGGAGGCCATCGAGACCGAGGTCCGTCGCACCGTGGCCCGGATCGAGCAGGACGCCCGTCGCCGGGTGGAGGAGGCGCTCGAGGACGCCGAACGGCGGGCCGAGCAGGTGAACGAGGAGGCCTCGCGCAAGGTCAAGAAGGTGGCCCAGGACGTCGAGCGCAAGGCCGACCAGGCCGAGAAGGAGGCCCGGCGCATCGCCCAGCGCAAGACGGCGCGGCGCAAGGCCGAGCGCGAGAAGGCCGAGCGGGACGAGGCCAAGGTCCGCCGCAAGCGCAAGAAGGACGGCAAGGACGCTGCCGGCGCCGAGCGGCCCGGGGATCCCGGCACCGACGACTGAGCCGAGGCCGCACCCGAAGTAGGTTCACCCCATGCCCAAGTTCGTGATGCTCTCGATCATCGGTCCCGACGGCGCCGCGACGCTGCGCGAGAACCCCCAGCGCCTCAAGCAGGTGAACTCCGAGGTCGAGGCCATGGGTGGCAACGTCCTGCACCAGTACGCGTTGCTCGGTCAGTGGGACTTCATCACGATCATCGAGGCCCCCGACGTGGTGACCATGACGAAGATCGCCACCGCCCTCAACGCTCGCGGCACCCTCAAGACCCGCACCCTCACCGCCGTCGACATCGACGAGTTCATCGAGGCCCTCGGCGACGGCGTCTGATCTGATCTCGACGGTCGGGAACCTATCGTGGCCCCATGCTGGTGGCCGTGCCGTGGTACACCCCGATCGATCCGCCCGCCGACCTCGACGGCCTGCTCGCCTGCTCGTGGACGGCGCGGCCGACGGGCGCCCACCGGCTGACGCCCGACGGTTGCACCGACCTGCTCCGCGTCGACGGTGGCCCGTTCGTGCTCTGCGGTCCGGAGCGCACCTCGTGGACCTTCGAGCTGCCGCCGGGGGCCACCGCGGTGGGCATCCGGTTCCGGCCCGGCGGTGCCCACGCCACCTTCGGCGTCGACGTGTCGACCATCGTCGACGAACGGGTGCCGCTGGCCGAGCTGATCGGTGAGGACGCGGCCGCCGTCGCAGATGCGACCCTCGCCGCCGCCCCGACCCTCGACGACCGCCGCGGCGCGCTCGTGGGCCTGGTGGGCGGGTGGACGGACCGGACCTCGATCGACCCCGAGGCCGAGCGGATCCTGGACATCCTGGCTGCCAGCCCGCGGGCCGGGCAGCGTCAGCTCGCCGACGCGGCGACCCTGTCGGTGCGGTCGCTCCGACGCCTCTCGCTCCGCCAGTTCGGGTACGGCACCTCGACCCTCGCCCGCATCCTTCGCTTCCAGCGGTTCCTCGCCGTGGCGTCGATGACACTGCGTCCCACGTCGCTGGCGGTGCTCGCCGCGCGCGCTGGCTACGTCGATCACGCCCACCTCGCCCGCGACTGCCGGGCGATCACCTCGCTCTCCCCGACGGCGTTCCTGGCCGAGTACTTCCCGACCTTCCCGGATATGGCCGATCCGTACAAGACGGCCAGCGCGTCGTGGGCGACCATGGCCCAATGACCGAGACCACCGCTGACCGCTTCCGCCGCCTCGCCGCCAGCTTCACCACCGTGATCGACTCGGTGCCCGCCGACCGCTGGGATGCCGCCACCCCGTGCGAGGGGTGGACCGTCGCCGACGTGGTGGACCACGTCGCGTCCACCCAGCGCGACTTCCTCGAGCGCATGGAGCTCGCCACCGGGGATCAGAACCCCGACGCACCCGCCGACGCCGATCGGCTGCGTGCTGCGTGGCGGGCATCGAGCGCGGCGCTGCAGGCGGCCCTCGATGACGAGGAGGTCGTCGGCCGCACCTACGACGGCTACTTCGGCCCGACCACCATCGGCGAGACGGTCGACACCTTCTACGCCTCCGATCTCGTCGTCCACGCGTGGGATGTCGCACGCGGCGCCGGCCTCCCCGAGCTCGAGCCGATCCCACCCGCCGACCTCGACCGGATCCAGGCCCAGATGGCCTCGGTCGGCGACGCCGTCCGCAGCCCCGGCATCTACGGCCCCGAGGTCCCGGTGCCCGACGATGCGTCGGCTCAGGACCGGTTCCTCGCCTGGACCGGCCGTCAGCCCTGAGCTGAGCCGCGACTTCGTCGACCTCGCGGGCCTGGCTCCGGGCGAGTGGCTCGCCGCCGAGGGCGCCGCCATCGATCTCGAACCCGCCGACGCGCTGCTCAGCAGCAGGTGAGCAGGATCAGTACCACCAGAACTCGCGCTTGCGCTCCTTGCGGACGTCGTTGGTCGGGAACGTCGCGGGGAGCTCGACGCCGTCGCTGAGGCGGCGGAGGCGGTACCCGGCGTCGGTGGCGTCGACGACCTCGAAGCCTCGGGCCCACTTGTCGTCGAAGCGGCGCCGGACCTCGACCTTGTCGCCCGCCTCGAACACGAGCGGGGCGAGCGGCGCCGGGGACGCGGGCGGGTCGGAGGTGGCGTCGGCGGTGGGTACGTCGGCGAGATCGGTGACGGCCATGCCAGTCTCCTGTGCGTCGGCTCCAGGTCCGGAGCGTTGTCCCGAGTCTGATTCAACCACCGACAACGATCCGATCCAAGGGGGGAACCGAACGTTTTCCCGCGAACGTCCGATCGTCTCGGCCCGTTCGCACCCGGTTCACAGAGCGGAAACACCTCGGTCGGGGGCCGCAGCCTCGGCGAAGGAGATCGTGGGCTCCACCACGACCTCGGTGCGCAGCGAATTGGCGATGTAGCACTCGTGGTGGGCGAGGTCGACGAGGCGGCGGACCCGATCGAGGGACGGCCGGGCCGCGGGGTCGGCGACGGCGATGGTGATGGCGGGGCGCAGGGTGATGCGGGTGACCGAAACGGGCGTGGCGCCCTCGGGCATGTCGCCGACCGCGTCGTCGGTGTAGTCGACCACGTCGAGGCGGGCCCGGGCGGCGACCGCCAGGAAGGACAGGAGCTGACAGGACGACGCGGACGCGACCAGCAGCTGCTCGGGGTTGAGGCGGGAGGGGTCGCCTCGAAACGCGGGGTCGCTCGCCAGGTCGAGGGTGACCGTGGGCGGCTCGGTGGTGGCGGTGTGGCCGCGGTCGAAGTCCTCGTAGCCGACGCCGGTGGACCCGCTCCAGCGCACGGAGGTGCGGTAGCGGTGGACGACCGGCGCGTCGGGTCTTGCGGTGCGGGGTCCGCCGGTCGCCGCGGTCATGACGAGACGACGGCGCCGACGATGGCGAGCGCTCCGGCGACCGAGCCGAGGTGCCGGACGGCGGCCGTGCCCTCCGGCCGGGCCGTCCAGGGTCCGGTGCGCCGACCGACGCCGCCGATCGAGAGCACCGAACCGGCCGAACCGATCGAGAGGACCGAGCCGACCGAACCGATCGACAGGACCGATCCTGCGGAGCCGATCGAGAGGATCGAGCCCACCGACCCCGCGCTGAGCATCGATCCGAACGAGCCGATCGATCCCACGGAGGCACCCGAGTACAGGGAACGCACCGACCAGATGCTGCGCCGCGAATCGACGGACCGGGGGAGGAACGACACCGCCAGGTCGGCGGCCTGGCGGATCCGGCCCGGCTCGGGGGTGGCGCCGTGCGGCCGGACGAGCTGGGCCGAGAACTCGAGCACCTGGCCGGCGAGGGCTCGACGCCGCCTCCACCCGGCGACGGGTTCGGAGCTGGTCGACTCGGCGATGGGCGGCTCGTCGATCACCGTCCGAACGTACCAGCGGGACCATCGGCGGTGTCGGCTCGTTCACCCACCTGGGGCGGGCACGACGTGACGGCTACCGTCGCCGGGGTGAGCAGAGGCGTGCCATCGACCCAGAGCACGACCACGGCCCTGTCCCCGCCCGAGGTGCCGAAGGCTGCGGTGAGGCCGAAGCCGAAGCCGAAGCCGAAGGCCAAGCCGATGCGCAAGGCGTTGCGGGGCAAGGCGCCGGGGCTGGCGACGGAGCGGGCGCTGTGGGAGGCCGGCAACGACGTCGTCGTCGGTGTCGACGAGGTCGGCCGCGGGGCCTGGGCGGGTCCGATCATGGTCGGCGCGGCGGTGGTGCCCAAGGACCGGCGGCTGACCCGCGTGCGCGACTCCAAGATGCTCACCGAGCCCGAGCGCGAGATCATGTTCGGCCGGGTCGCCGAGTGGTGCGTCACCTGGGCGGTCGGCGGTGCCTCGCAGGTCGAGTGCGACGAGCTCGGCATGTCCGCGGCGCAGAAGCTGGCCGCCCGGCGGGCCATCGACGGCCTCGGTGTCGTCCCCGACCAGGTGCTGATCGACGGCAACTGGAACTTCGTCGGCGGGAGCAACGTGCGCACCGTCGTCCGCGGCGACGCCACCTGCCTGTCGATCGCGTCGGCGTCGATCCTGGCCAAGGTGACCCGAGACCGCATCATGCGCGGCGAGGCCGAGCACTACCCAGGCTACGAGTTCGACCGGAACAAGGGCTATCCGTGCCCCAAGCACAAGGCGTACCTCGCCGGCATGGGCCCGTCGTCGATCCACCGCCGGTCGTGGGTGTTCATGGATTCGATCCCATGGACGGGCTGCCCGCGGGTGACACCGCCCGGTCCGCAGCTCTCGCTCTTCGATCAGCCGCCGACCTGACCCGGCGCCGACACGTCGATACCCTCGAAGCCGAATCGTCTGCTCCGCTCGGCGGCGGCGGACCTACGGGGGAGACGAACGGTGACGAACCAGCAACGACCGATGCGCGGCGCGTGGCGCATCTCGATCGCGGCGGCCGCGGGCTTGGCGCTGCTGCTCGGCGCCTGCTCGTCGGACACGACGACCGACACGGCCAGCGGGGGCGCGGCGCCCGACCCGGTGGCCACCGACGGTGGCTCGGGCGGCACCACGCCGGGCACGGCCGTGCCAGAGGGAGTCGGACCGGTTCCCGGCGCCGAGTGGGAGACGGCGGATCCGGCGTCGCTCGGGTTCGATCCCGCCAAGCTCGACGCCCTGTCGGCCCAGGCCGGGGCGGGTGGCTCGACGTGTCTGGTCGTGGCCAAGGACGGCAAGCTCGTGGAGGAGGACTACTACAACGGCGGCGCGGCCGACACGCCCCAGGAGGTGTGGTCGGCGACGAAGTCGTACTCGAGCACGCTCGTCGGGATCGCCCAGGACGAGGGTCTGCTCAGCATCGACGACCTCGCCACCGAGTACATCCCCGAATGGGAGGGGACCCCCTCGGAGGACATCACCGTCCGCAACCTGATCGCCAACGACTCCGGGCGGTACTGGGACTACGAGACCGACTACTTCCGGATGGCCGGTGGCGCCGCGGACAAGACGCAGTTCGCCATCGACCTCGGCCAGGCTGCGCCCCCGGGGACCACCTGGGAATACAACAACTCCGCCATCCAGGCCCTCGACCGGGTGCTCACGAAGGCGACGGGCACGGGCCCGGCCGAGTACGCGAGCGCCAAGCTGATGGACCCGATCGGCATGACGAGCTCGTCGATGACCACCGACCCCACGGGCAACACGCTCACCTTCATGGGTTTGCAGTCGACGTGTCGGGACATGGCCCGGTTCGGCGTGCTCATGCTCAACAAGGGCAACTGGGACGGTGAGCAGGTCGTGTCCGAGGCCTGGGTCGACGACGCGACCGGCCAGGCATCGCAGGAGCTCAACGGGTCCTACGGCTACCTGTGGTGGCTCAACCGCGAGGGAGCCGGGGGCGGCGACCAGGCCACCACTGGTCAGGGGGACGACGACGGCGAGCAGGGCCAGATGGTGCCCGAGGTCGCGGACACCGTCTACTGGGCGCTCGGGCTCGGTGGCCAGATCATCGCCATCCACCCTGATTCGGGGATCGTGGCCGTGCGCCTCGCCCCCACCCGCGTCCCGGAGGGTGCAGGGCCGTTCCCCGCCGCCGCGCTCAGCCTCGGCATCGAGGACGCCCTCATCGACCCCTGATCGTTGGTCGGACGGTTGAGGGTGGCGGCGTGCTGAGCGTCAGCTCTCGAGGGTGCCGACCTTGAGCTCGCGGAACGGGGTCTTGGAGTCGATGCCCGCGTCCTTGGGGAGCCCGAGCACGCGCTCGCCGACGATGTTCTTCATGACCTCGTCGGTGCCGCCGGCGACCTTCATGCCCGGCACGCCCATGAGGAACTGGCTCCACTGGTAGGTGCCCCACTCGCCGGTGTCGGCCTGCAGGCGCGGTCCGAGGACCTCGGCCATGAAGTTGGCCAGGTTCCACATGTTGTTGGTGAGCGAGAGCTTGGCGATCGACATCTCGGGGCCGGGGAGCTGACCCGACTTGATCTTGTCGAGGGCCCGCTGGTTGTTGAACTTGGCGACCTGGAAGCCGATGTAGACGTCGGCGAGGCGCTGGCGGATCAGGGGATCCTGGTCGAGGCCGAAGTGGCGAACCATCTCGCGCATCCGGGCCACGCTGGCCAGGCCGGCGCCGCCGCCGGCTCCGCCGGCGCCGATGGACGCCCGCTCGTTCATGAGCGTGGTGAGGGCAACGGTCCAGCCCTGGTTCACGTCGCCCAGGCGGTGGTTGTCGGGCACGCGGACGTCGGTGAAGAAGACCTCGTTGAAGTTGGTCCCGCCGGTCATCTGGCGCAGGGGACGGATGTCGACGCCGGGCGCCTTCATGTCGACGACGAAACCGGTGAGCCCGGCGTGCTTGGGGAGGTCGACGTCGGTGCGGCAGATGATCTCGCCGATGTCGGAGTAGTGGGCACCCGAGGTCCACACCTTCTGTCCGGTGATGAGCCACTCGTCGCCGTCACGCTCGGCCTTGGTGACCATCGAGGCGAGGTCGCTCCCGGCGCCGGGCTCGCTGAAGAGCTGACAACCGACGAGATCGCCGCGGTACATCTTCTTCAGGTAGGCCTCTTTGACCTCCTGGGTGGCGTGGGCGTTGATCGTGGGTGCGACCATGCCGAGGCCGATGCCGAAGAAGCCCTGGTTGGGTGTCTCGTACCGGGACTCGACCGATCCGAACACGCGGTCGTAGGCGGAGGTGAGGTCGCGGCCACCGAACTCCGGCGGCCCGGTGATCCAGCCGAGGCCGGCGTCGAAGCGCTTGGCCCGCCACGCCTGGGCTTCCTTCAGCTCGAGTGCCTCACGCTCGGCGTCGGTCTCCTCGAACAGGCCGACGTCGTCGCTGCCCTCACCCCAGACGAAGTCCGTGGTCTTCTCCTCCTTCTTCGGGGCGTTGGCCTCGAAGAAGGTGGTGACCTCGGCGCGGAAGTCCTCGAGCGTGATCTCGGCCATGGCAAAGCTCCCCTTGTTCCCACGGTGGGCCGTGTGCGACTGATCCGTGGTCCGGCCCGCCCGTCGCTCTCGACTGCACCGGGGTCGGGACGACCACGAGTCGATGGCGTTGGGCGGTGCCGGCCTCGGACCAAAACTTGACTGCCCGGTCAAGATAGCCCCTCGGCACGGTTTCTGCCCGTCGGACGCCACCCGGTACCGTCGGAGCCATGCTCCGCCGCCGCTGGCCCATCGCCGTGTTCGCCGCGTGGTCCGGCTACGTCTGGGTCACCCGCATCGCCAACGCCTGGTCGGCGACGAGCGACGAGACCGCCACCGCCAAGGCCATCTCCACCGTCACCGCGGTGGCGCTGCTCGTGGGCGCCGTCGCAGCCGTGGCCATCCTGGTGCGGGCGCGGTCGCGGGCCTTCGTGGCGGCCGAGACCCTGGTCCTGCGCACCTTCGCCGCGCTCACCGTGGCGGTGTGGGCGGTCCGGGTCCCGTTGATCGTGCTCGATGCCGACCACAACGTGGCCTTCAAGGTCGTGCACACCGCCCTGGCGCTGCTCTCGGTCGGGCTCGCAGCGCTCACGTGGTGGCGGGCCGGCACCGAGGCGGCAACCGACGACGGGTCCGGCCGAGCCCCGCGGGCCGCCCCGTCCGTTTCGCCCACCGCGAACGCCGGCCGGTAGGGTCTCGCGCTGTGGGACAGCCCGTCACCGTCATCGAGAAGCAGTCGTCCACGCCCGGCGTGGTGCGCTACGAGACCAACCGGCCCCTCACCGGCACCGGCCACGAGGGCTTCCGCTCCCGCGACGACGCCGTCGGCCCCAAGTGGTCCGCTGAGCTCGCTCGCCGCCTGTTCGACCGTGGCGGCATCGCCTCGGTCCACATGAACGGCAACATCGTCACGGTGCAGCTCGCCGATGCCTCCCCGCCCACGGGCATCAAGGAGATCATCGAGGAGATGTTCATCTACTACGGGCCCGGGGTCGAGGTCGTCATCCCCGAGGGCGCAGCCGAGTAGCTCGGCACCGATCTCTGCTCCCGCCCCGCCGTCGAGGTGGTCCGGGCCGGGTGCACCGACGTCCGGAGCCGGCATACTGAGCCCCCCGAACCGCCTGTCGCGCAGGAGACCCCATGGCTCGTTTCAAGGTCGGCGTCCAGCTCTGGCCGCAGCACACGACGATGGCGGCGCTGCGCGACGCCTGGACGGCCATCGACGACCTGGGGGTCGACAGCCTGTGGGTGTGGGATCACTTCTACCCGCTCACCGGCGACGACACCGGCGCCCACTTCGAGGGATGGACCACCCTGGCCGCGATGGCCGCGTCGACCCGCAACGCCACGGTCGGCACGATGGTCACGGGCAACCCCTATCGCAACCCCGAACTGCTGGCCGACATGGCCCGCACCGTGGATCACCTCAGCGACGGCCGGGCGTACCTCGGCATCGGATCGGGCTGGTTCGAGAAGGACTTCGACGAGTACGGCTACGAGTTCGGCACCGGCCCGTCGCGCCTGAAGGACCTCGAGGCCGCGCTGGCGCGGATCAAGGACCGCCTCGCCAAGCTCAACCCGGCGCCGATCGGACCGCTTCCGATCCTCATCGGCGGTTCCGGCGAGAAGGTCACGCTCCGCCTGGTGGCCCAGTACGCCGACGCCTGGAACACCTTCGGTCCGCCCGAGACCTATGCGGCCAAGAACGCCATCCTCGACGAGTGGTGCGCGAAGGTCGGTCGCGACCCCGCCGAGATCGAGCGGACGGTCGACATCAACTCCGGTGACGAGATCGACCAGGTCGACGACTTCCTCGCGGCGGGCGCCACCCACATCATCCTCGGCCTCGGCGAGCCCTTCGATCTCGGCGACGTCCAGCGCCTCCTCCAGGTCGCCCGCGGCTGACGACGGTCGGTCTCGACCGACACGGAGCTCGTCGTGAGGCCCGCGGACCGCTCGTCGGGCGGGTCCTGACGAGCAGGTTGCGAGAAGCGAACACCTGTTCGATACTGGGTCGATGCTGTCCGTGCCGTCCGTGTCCGATGACGAGATCGTCGCCGAGCTGGTGGCGGGTCTGCCGCCGGAGGAAGCCGCCGAGCTGCTCGCCGCCCGGCTCCACCTGGCGGCGCTCGAGGACGAAGCGGCCCGGGCCGAGGTGCCCGCCGACGGCGAGGGATCCCGGCGTCGTGACGGTGACCCCCGCGACCTCATCGAAGCGGCAGCTCGGGTGCGCCCGGTGGCGCTGGCCCGCGAGCAGCTCCTGGCGGTCACCCCCGAGTTGGCGCCGCTGCTCCCCGACGGTGCGCTGCGGCGGGGAAGCACCGTGGCCGTCGGCTCGATGGCCGGCTCGATGGTCGGCGGGGCCACCAGCCTCGCCCTCGCCCTGATCGCAGCGGCGTCGGCCGAGGGGTCGTGGGTGGCCCTGGTCGGCCTCCCCGCGGTGGGCCTGGTCGCCGCCGCCGAGCTCGGCCTCGCGGTCGATCGCCTGGCCGTGATCACCTCGCCGCCCCCCGAGCAGTGGGCCTCGGTGGTGGCATCGCTGGTCGGCGCCTTCGACCTGGTGCTGGTGCCCGTCGCGCCCCGGGCCCGGAGCGGCGAGGTCCGCCGGTTGACCGCGCGGGCCCGCGAGCGCGGCTCGGTGCTGATCCAACTCGTCCCGTTCGATCCGGCGCGAGGCGACCTCGGTGCTGGACGGGACGACGCCGATCCGGCGAGCCCCGGTGGCATCGGGCTCGAGGCCGACGTCCGCCTCACCGTCACCGCAGCGCGGTGGCAGGGGGTCAGCGGTGGCGCCGGCCACCTGCAGGCCCGCCGGCTCACCGTCGAGGCCACCGGCCGCCGCCGCGCCGCCCGCTCCCGCCGCCACGACCTGTGGCTGCCGGGCGGCGACGCGACTCGCGTCGAGGGTCTCGTCCGCCCGACGGTTGGCCCACCGCCCATCGGGCAGCTGCGACGGCTGAACGAACCCACCTGCCCGCCGGGCGATCGGCGCGCGGGGTGACCCGGCTGCCCGTGGGGTCGCTGGCTGCTCATCGGGCAACGGGGGCGGTCAAGAGGTCCTGGTTGCCCAATGGGTGGCTGGGTGGGCGCGGCGAGTGGGAGTGGCGGAGATGACGCCGGCGCGGGCGATGGTGGTGTGGTGCCACGACTGGCCGGTGGCCGCCGCGGGGGTGGGGCCGCACGAGCCCGCGGCGGTGCTCCACGCCAACCGGGTGGTGGCCTGCTCGCCCGCGGCGCGGGCCGAGGGGGTGCGGGTGGGGCACCGCCGGCGCGAGGCGCAGGGGCGGTCACCGGCGCTGGTGGTGATCGACCGGGACGAGCGGCGCGACGCCCGCCGGTTCGAGGCGATCGTGCAGGCGGTCGAGGTGTTCACGCCGCGCCTCGAGCTCACCCGTCCCGGGGCGTGCACCTTCACCACCCGTGGCCCCTCCCGGTA
>Ga0105048_10004492_pt1 | contig 22721 bp, 20 predicted proteins | sample MAT05_FD_78382 | JGI IMG/M metagenome (GOLD analysis project Ga0105048, IMG submission 78382) | Freshwater microbial communities from Lake Fryxell liftoff mats and glacier meltwater in Antarctica - MAT-05 | ecosystem: Environmental > Aquatic > Freshwater > Ice > Liftoff microbial mat | place...
GCTATACCTGTTCGGCGCGCTGGATGCCGACGCTCAGGTCGAGAGTGCCGAGCTCACCTTGCTGGCCACGCTGAGTGCCACGCCTTCAACCGGCACGGGGGATCTGCTGTTCGGGCCTTGAGCCTATGCTCGGGTTCGTTGAACATGGACCTGGAGCCAAGCATGCAAACCCTGCTCCCATCAAGACCGGTGAGCACAAGGCCACGTTTCGTCACAGGCCCGGGAACCTGGGTGCTGGCTTGGGCACTGGCGGCCGTGCTGGGTGGGTGTGGCAACCATCGCGCCCACGCCACGCCGCCCGGATCCACGGGTTCGACAACACAGCAGGTGGCCGCCACCCCCTGCCCCGCGGTAGGCGCCATCCGCTGGGACGCGTGGTTCGGCGGCAAAGGCGAGCCAGGCAAGGCCGTTGAAAGGAGCCTGGGGCCCGAGCGCTGGCACGCGCGCCTGCCGGCGTGTGCTCGGGTGCAGAGCGCCGACAAGGTGCAGATTGCCTGCGACAGCGCTGACCAAATGGCACGCGAGATCGAACAGGCGAGCCTGGCCGGCATCACCTACTGGGCCTTCGTGACCTACACGGAAGATGACCCGATGAACAGCGGGCTGCAGACCTATCTCCAGTCGCCGGCCAAGTCGAGGATCAACTTTGCGCTGATTTCCGAACTGTCCAAGTGGGGGAACGCCTCGCAGTACCGCACAGTGATCGAACGGTACAGCCGCCTGCTTTCGGACCGGTCCTACCAGAAGACCAGCGATGGCCGCCCGATCTTCTTCCTGGGCTTTGTCACCGACGAGGCGTTGAACACCAGGTTCGGTGGCAGGGCGCCGTTTGCCAAGCTGGTTCAAGAGCTCAGACAACTCGTCAGGAACACAGGACAGGGCAACCCGTACATCGTGCTCCTGGACAAGAACGTTAGTCGAGCGAAAGGCTTGATCCGGGACCTCGATCTGGACGCCATCAGCGCGTATGCCGTAGCCGACAACAACGTGCGCTTCGGCGAATACAAGCAGCTCACCACTCTGACCGCAGCCTTCTGGGCCGAGGCGAGCGCAGCAGGGCTGCCCTTGCTTCCCACGGTGATGACCGGCTGGGACCGCCGACCCCGTGTCCTGAACCCTGTTCCATGGGAAGGAACGAAGTTCAGCGACGAGCAAATGGAACGCTTCTTCAAGCAGCCCACACCCGCAGAGCTGGAGGCCCATCTGGCAGCAGGCATGCGCCAGGCCATGCGTCCAACACCCGGGGCCGCATTTCAGTCGGTGCTGGTCTATGCCTGGAACGAATTCGACGAAGGCGGCTGGCTGGCGCCGACCCTCGGCGAGGGCAACGCACGGCTGGACGCCGTGCGGCGGGCGGTGGGCGGTGTGTGCCCGCGCAAGGCGCTCAACTGAAGCGCGCGCAGCCATGTCCCGCATGCTTCTTGCCACCAACCATCTGTTCGGGTGGACCGGCTCAGAGATCACCATCGCCACTTTGGCCTCGGTGCTGCACGACGGCGGACACGACGTGCTGGTCTACGCGCCCTTTTGGAGTCGACCCGATGCCGATCGGGCCTTTCTCGGTGGGTTGCCGGCCACAAAGAGCCTGGCCGAGGTGATCGCATTCAAGCCCGAAGCCGCCTACACCCAGCATCATCCGGTGGCAGTTGCAGTCAGGGCCGCCCTGCCCGCATGTCCCATCGTGCACGCCGTCCTGGGCGTGCTGCCCTACCTGGAACAGCCGCCTGGCCTGTCACTGGGCATTCATCGTTTCCTGGCCATCAGCGAAGAAACGCGTGACGCATTGCTGGGCAGCGGCTTGGAGCAACAGCAAATCAGTCTGTTCCGAAACTTGGTTGATGACCGGCTGTTCACACCCGGAGAGAACCCGCTGCCGACCCGGCCGCAGACCGTGGCCTGCTACAGCTACAAGCTGGAAGCAGCGGACCTGCAGGCGCTGCAAGCAGCCGCCACGGCACAAGGGCTGAACCTGCGCACCGACACCAACACTCAGCCCGGCAACACGCCATACGGCGATGCGCCAGGCCGCGTGCGTTCCGGTGAAATCGTGGTCGCCTCGGGTCGGGGCGCCATCGAAGCCATGTTGTGCGGGCGCGTGCCCCTGATCATGGCCAATTGCGGCGACGACGGCCTGGTCACCCCAGCCAATTTCAAGGACCTGATGCGCACCAACTTCTCGGGTCGTTCGCGCGGCGGCAAGATGAGCGCGGCGCAGGTGGCTGCACAGATCGCCAGCTATCGCGCCGACGATGCCGCGGAACTGAGGCAGCTCGCGCTCAGACACTTCGGCGTGAGTCGTCGCCGCCAGAACCTGTTGGACTTGTTCGGCACACTGCCACGGCACAAGCCCGAGGCCTTGGCCGCCCAGCAGACCGCAGCCATCGCTTTCGAGGCCGAAGGCTTGAAACTGCAACGGGAGTTCGCCACCCTTGCCGCTCACTCGCTGCAGCGCGCCAAGGCAGCCGCAGGCGCCAGTCCCGTTGGCGGCGCCGACGACGACGCGACCCCATGGCCCGAGCAGGTGAAACAGGGCAGCGCCGCCTGGAAGGGCGGCGACGTGTGGAAGGCGCTGGACCTCTTCGTGTCCGCCAGCCGCGGCCACGTGGCGCCAGCACCGATGCGCAGTCTGGTGTCCTTGGTTCTGGTGGAACTGGCCGAGCGGGAGAGACGCGACGGGTCAAAGGACGGACGACGCAGGGCGCTTGAGGCCTTCTTGCGCATCAACCCGGGTCAGGCCTGGGCGCACGCCCAACTGGTCGAATGTGCGTCAGCAGAGTCGGACCTGTCCTGAGGACCGAGCCGGGATTCTTCTCTGCCACTCTTTGCCACGGGGACGCTTGACCGGCACGGTCTGACTCCGACAATAGAATTGACAGACACACCCTGAAGCCAAGGACCATAGCCACTGAAACCTCAAGCGCCTTCGCACGCGCACTTTCCAATTCGACGCCGGCGTTCTACTGGTTTCGCGACCAGCACGCAGCTGGCGACGGAAAGATCACCGTTCAAGGTGTTGTGGCTTCGAGTGCCGCCCTCGACCCCTCGACGCTGCAGGCCCAGATCAACGGCATCCCGGCCCGCCTGAGTTGCGTTTCCATGGCCAGCCAGGCCGACGACCGCTTCTGGTTCCTGCCCGCCACGCACCGCGCGGGCGTGGTCATTGAAGCGCCGCTGTTGGCGGGCACCACATCGGCTGCCGTGACTTTACTGCCGCGCTCGTTGCCGCGCGGGCAAGCCTACCGCCACACCTTCCACCTCTACTTCGACCATACCCAGGTCGGCGTGACGCCACCCGTGGAGAACATCGAACGGGTCTCTGGCAAGGGCGCCACGGCATACAACTACTTCAACAACGGCGCGACAGACTTCCACCGCTTTGTGGGTCTGGCCGCCGCACACGGCATCGATGCGCTGGATGCACGAACGCGCATCCTGGATTGGGGCAGCGGCTGCGCTCGGCTGACGCGCCACCTGTTGGCGCTGCCCTCAGGCCGTGGACGCGTGAAAGGCGCCGACATTGACGCCGACAACATCGCGTGGTCGCGCCAACACATTGACAAGCACGCCTTCGATGTTGTCCCGCTGATGCCGCCCACCCCATATTCGGCCAGCAGCTTCGACCTGGTGCTGGCCAACTCGGTGCTGTCGCACTTGTCCGCGTCGGCCATGCACGCATGGCTGGGCGAGGTCAAACGCATTCTGCGGCCGGGGGGGCTGGCGCTGCTGTCCTACCACGGCGACTTCAGCCTGGCGGGTTTTTGTGCGCGGGCGCCCGCCTTCGTCGAGAAGGTCTGGCAATCGGGCTTCAACGACGATCAAAAGGCGTCCGAACTGGACACGGTGATCGCTGACACCACCTATTACCGGCAGACCTTCATGACCGACGAGGCGGCGCTGGCCATCTTTGCCCAGCACCTTGGCGTGCAGGGCTCCATGGTCGGCATGGTGTCGCGCTTTCAGAATGTGGCCGTGCTGCGGCGGCCATAGCGAGTTCGCCGCTCAGCGAGGGCGACCGCCAGGGACGCAAATCACGCTGCACGAGATACCTGGCTCAGCAGAGCTGCGGACAATCCGCATGAACCCGGACTGGCCAGAAGCCTTTGAATGCCATGCCAACGAGTCGTTGGTATCCTGACAGGCAGAATTCTTTAATTTGTCGTGCCGCTCTTGAGCGCACGCTCACCGCACGCTCACCGCATAAAGGCATCGAACAACGTGAAAGGCAATGTTGCACTCTGCATAGGCGTCCTGTTGTCAGGGTTGAGCGGGTGCGGTGGCAATTCACCGTCCAGCACGACCGAGCCTACGCTCCTCATCGCGCCTTTCATGGAAGGCCAGTTCTATTGCGATGAGGCCAGGGCCAGCGCCACCATCCTGCCCGAGGATGAAGCTGCATTGCTCTGTGCCGCCATTGGCAAGAATGGTGCACCGCGAATCCGCGCGCTCCTGGATGCCCTGGGTCCGAAGGTCAGCACATCCGGTCGATACCAACTGGGCTATACGCTGAACCTGCCAGTCTTCAGGTTCTTCAAGAAAGTCGAAGGCCAGTGGGTTTTCGACCATGACTATCTTTCGCAAGCGCTGTCCACGATTGGCGACATCGATCGGCCGGTCGTGATTTTCCTGTCGTCAGATCACTTTGCCATCACCAACGACGCCCTGACCGCCGATCTGGTGGCCGATACACGCAACCTGATGTCTACACGCGCGGGTCCCATGTTGCCCAGGGCGTATTTCACCAACCCCATCGTCGCCTGGACCCTGTCCGATCAGCGGGCTCCGGTCAATGTCCTGCGCACCGAGGCGTTCAACGCCACTCGCGACGCCATCTGCAAGTTGCCGCAGGCGTCACAGGCCAAGATTGCAGCTGTGTCCGTGCTGGGCGAGACGCACGATATGTTCCCTGATTTCGAGCGCGGACCTGGATACGGCATACCCCTGCATGAAGGAACTGACTATTCGCTTGTGGCAGTGAACGGGTTCCGTGTTTGGCTTTCCCAGAAGTACGGAAGCATTGCTCGCCTGAACAGTGACTTGGCAAGCAGTTTCTCGTCATTCGAGGCGATCAATCCGCCGTCCAAAGACATCCACACTGAGCTGTTGTCGAACTACTTCGATCACATCGACATCGCAGCAGCAGGCACCTTGCCGATCTATGGCTGGATAGGTGACAGGCGGGGACGCAACCTCAAGGTCTCGGTCTATCTCGATGGCAAGCTCGCAGGCGTGGCGCGCACGGGCCTGAGCCGCACCGACGTGAGCGCCGTCTACCCATCGCTGGCGAATCCCAATATCGGTTTCCATCTGGACCTGAACTACCGCGACATCGCCTATGGCTTTCACACGCTTGAGGTCTTTGTCACCGTGGGAAATCAGGCGCCGCTGCGCCTGGCCAAACAGCGCTTGCTGATTGGTGATCGCACGCAAGGACCGGCACCTGAGATTCCATATCTGCCGGTCGATGCACAGCCGATCGGCACGGATCCCGACCTGATCGGCCGGCTGGACGCGCCGGCACCTTCTCAGTCCGTCTACTACAACCCGATGGCGGAACTCTGGCTGCTGTTCCGCAACGAGGTGGTTCGCGCTTATGTGACGCGCTACGCGCAGCTCATGGTGCCGTCCTGCATCCCGAGTTCAAAGCTCTTCTCGCACCAGTTGGCCCCTACACTTTACGGCGGCTGGAATCGCGACCTGCTGGCCTCTGATGCGTCTCAGCTTCCCAATGAAGCCTACCAGCCCGGTACCACTCTGTACGGCGGCGCAGCATTTGGTGACGCATTCCTGGACATGAAACAGGAGCTGGGCTGGACCCGCTATGCGGTAGGCGAAATGCACCCCATCGTCGCGCTGACACCCGAGCAGTACTTCGCCATGTTCGAGATGCATCGCACAAGCGGCGCCGTCTATGTCGCGCCGTACTACATGTCGACCTTGCGCAGCGAATCCCTCAGCGGCACCTTGTCGGACTTTCTGATCTCGCCGGTGAACCAGCGCAATGCTTCCGACCGGTACTACCGAGCGATCCAGAACCTGATGTCACGGTAAGGTTTGGCAGGCCACCCGACCGATTCACTTCTGCTGCAGGCGATCCAAAAACGCCTGCCATTGAGGCAACACTCGGCCCGGCAGGTAACGCTCGGCCACTGCTGCGCCGGACAACCTCAAACCTCGGCGCCTGCCTTCGCCCTCTTGGCCCAGCAGTCCGGCAACAACGGCTGTTAGCTCCTGCGCAGCGTACGGGCTGAAGTACTCTGCCGCATCGGCATACACCTCGCGATGCACCGCGATGTCAGACGCCACCACCAGCCCCCCGCTGCGCATGGCTTCGACGCCCGAAAAATCGAAGCCTTCGCCAAAGCTGGGGCAGACCGTGAGTTGCGCGTGGCGGTACAACAGGCGCAGGTCGGCTGCGGGCACGTCTTCCAGCAGGTGCACACCACCACGGCCCAGCCACGGCGTGAAGCGCCGCAAGATGGCTTCGTGGTCCCAGCCCAGTCCGCCCACGCACACCAGCTGCAGATGCGGGAAGCCGCTGCTGCGCAGCAGTTCCCAGGCATCCAGAAGCGCCAGGTAGTTCTTCCGCGGTTCAACGGTGGAGACCATCAGCAGGTAAGGCAGGTCACCGCGGCTCAGCGCCTCGGCGGTGATTTCAGCGCCGCCTGCATGCGGCGCCTGCCGGTTCTTGCGGCTCCAGATGATCTCGGGCACCCGCGCAGCTGACGCGGTCTCGGGAAAGTAGTGGTGCGAGATCATGTTCGGGATCGTGACCGCACGAGACGCCACCTCGGGCAGCACCGACAACAGGTCGCTGCGAGTCGCCTCGGACACGCAGGCAAACCACGCGCCGTCTGCCGCGTTGCGCTTCAGGGCCCGGTAGTGCATGGCGCGGTGGTGGCCACGGTCCTTGATGGTGTGCGGCATCAGCAGCGGTATGGCGTCGTGGTAACGCACCACCAGTTGCGTGCCCCGGTTCACACGGCCCGGGTATGGCGTCTCCGCAATCATCAGGTCGAAGCTGTCGGTGTCCACCCGCGGGTACATGGCGTGGCCCATCGCGCCCGTGCCTGCCCCCAGCGCATTGACGAAGGCCCAGGGCCAGCGAAGGATCCTGAACTCGCGCGCCGTGACGGCGTCGAAGTCTTCCACCGGCAAGGTCTTGGCGAAAAAAGAGCGCCAGACAAAGTCCTTGAAGTGTTCGGCATCGAAGCCCGTCAACGGCACCTTCAGGCCCACCATGGCCTTGACCGCGGCAGACACAGGGCCGGCCAGCTTCAGGAACTTCTTGCGCAGGTGTTCCAGCCGGTTGGCCGATGCGCCCTGCTGCAGCGAAACCACCACCTGAGACAGCCGGTCGATGCTGTGGGCAGCCTCGCGTGCGTCTGGCAAGCGGCCGTGCTTCAGCGGCAGCCCAGCGTCAACCACAAGATTGCTGCTCTGGATGAGACCGACGACATCCACACCCTGCATGCCGGCCAGGCCACGGAACAGCAGACGGGTCTCTTGCGGGATGCCGGCATGGCCATCCAGCGCCGGCCGCATTTCAAGCAGGATTCTCATGCCGGCATCAGGTTTCCACTGCAGGCGGTGGGCCGGCAGGCATTGCTTCGTAGAAAGCGTAGGCCTCGTCGACGTTGTCGAACTCGTGCAGGCGGCCATTGACCAGCACACACGCGCGCTCGCAATACGTCCTAATCACATTCGGTTCATGGGAGACGAGGATGAAGGCACGGTCGCGCCGCTTCTGGAAAAGTTCGATGTGGCAGCGTTCATGGAAGCGGGCGTCGCCCACCACCATGGCTTCGTCGATCAGGAAACAGTCGAACTCAATCGCCATCGAAAGCGCAAACGCCAGCCGGCTGAGCATGCCGTGTGAGTAGTGGGACACCGGCTCGCGGAAGTAGACACCGAGTTCGGTGAAGTCCTCGACGAAGGGCACCAGGGGCTTGTAGTCCACGCCGTAGATGCGGCACACGAACTTCAGGTTGTCCAGGCCCGTCAGGTGGTTCTGGAAGGCGCCGCCAAAGGCCAGCGGCCAGGACACACTCATCTTGCGTTGGATACGGCCGCTGGTGGGCCGTTCGGCACCGCTGAGCAGGCGGATCAGCGTCGACTTGCCGGCGCCGTTGCGGCCCAGGATGCCGACGTTGCGGCCCGGTTCCAGCCGCAGGTTCACATGGTCCAGCACTGTGCGCGGGCCCTGGCGCGTGTGGTAGACCTTGCTCACGTCCTCGATCAAGATCATTCGGCTTCCACCCGGTAGCCGGCGTCGCGCACCAACCACAGGCCGGTCAGCGTCAAACCCAGGTTGCACATGGCCATATAAGCCATGTCGTAGTGGTATCTCACCACACCGCCGAAGAAGCCTTCGCGGATGACCTCTACGCTGTGCACCATGGGCAGCAACAACAGAACCTCGCGCGCAGCCGTCGGCAACCAGTCGGCCATGTAGGCAGCGCCCGAAAGGGGAAAGAGCAAGTAGGCCGTGGGCGCCCAGATTCTCTCGACGATGTGCGAATAGGCGGTTGCAGCACCGATGGTCAGCGCCAGGGCGCTACCAAACCAGGCCAGCATCAGCCAGCCAAAGATCACCCGCATCAGATCGAGCGGCGGGTGGATCCATTCGGCGGTGACAAAAATGATGGTCAGCACGATGAAGGAAGCCGAGGCGCCACCGATCTCCAGTGCGATGCGCGTGATCAGCACGTCGATGACCTTGACGTTGCGGTGGTACAGCAAGTTGAGGTTGTTCTGGATTGCTTTGGAACACATCCCCACCGTGTTTCGCCACATCAGCACCGTCGAATACCCGGTAATGGCAAACGCGATGATCGGAATGCCCGAGCTGCGGTTCATGCCCGCAGCGGTCCAGACCGCAGCCACACCCAGCGTGAAAATCATCGGTTCGGCAACCAGCCACAAGGCGCCCAGGTTGTGGCGGCCGAAGCGTGTGATGACCTCGCGCATCATCAGCGCGCCGATGACACGGCGCTGGATCATGAACGAGCGCCACAGACTGGTGCCCGAGCCCTGCACTGAATCAGTCGGTGTGCTCACGAACACTCGCCACCACCAAACTAAGAACGCCCCAGCACACCAAGCCGAGCAGAAGAACCATCGCCATGGACCGCAGCCGACGCGGCTCCATCGCTTTGTCGGGAAGATTGGGCTGCACCAGGCGCTCCAGGTAAAGCTGCTTGCGCGCAGCTTCGCTGCGCGCCGATTCCAAAGACACCAAGGCGGTGGCCAGTTGCCGGTCCGCGAACCCCTTCTCGAGTGCCAGGCGGTCGAAGTCCGGCGACTTGGCTGTCAGTGAAGAGCCACGGCCGGTGACCTTGCCGGTTTCGGCGGCCACCTGGCGCCGCAGCGCCTCGACCCGGCTGGCCAGGCCCGCCACCTGCGGGTTGTTGGGCGACACCTGACGCAACTGCGCCAGTTGGGTCTCGGCGGCGAACAGTTCTTCCTGCAATTTGGCCACACCTTGCAATTGCAAGGCGCTCTGGCGGTCAGGGTCGAAAACCCCACGGTCGGCGCGGAAAGAGGACAGGGAAACAGCGGCTGCGCGGGTGCGCTCCTCCGCCAGCCGGACTTCTTTCTGGGCAACGTCCACCAGGTCCTGGCGGCTGCGGGTGTTCAGGCTGTTCACCAGCCGTTCGCCCATCTGCAGCAGCAGTTCGTTGATGTCCTTGGCATGCTGGGCGGTGTAGGCCCGGGTGCGCAGCACCGAGATCGAGGACGTCGTGTCGTAGTCGATGGCGACGTGCTTCAGGTAGTAACGGTGCAGTGCCTCGAAACTCTCGTCGCCTTGAACGCCAGGGAAACGGTTGACGAAGTCCACCGACGGGTCGCTGTAGGCGGCGCGCAGATTGAGCTTGTCATCCAGCTCCCGCAGCGCGTCGCGGCTGAGCACATAGTCGTGGACCGAGTAGGTGTCATCCTGTGCCCGAGCCAGGCCGGTTCCCTGCAGCAGGGCGCCCAGGCCAGTGGGAGCCGATCGCTGAGGCGAGCGGATGACGAACCGAGCTTCCGAGATGTAGACGTCAGAAACGATGAAGCCGAAGTACAGGACGGCCAGGATCGTGGGCACCAGCACGGTAACCGCGAACAGGCCGTTGATGTGTCGCAACAGCCGCCTCCAGCGCGGCGGTGCCGGCGCCGCACTTGGCGCAGGTGGTGAGGGCAGAGGGTCCAATTGCAGTGTCCGTGTGTCTTCAGGCGGGCCGGGCGAGCCGGCGGTACAGGTTCAGGGTGCGTTCCGTCATCGCAGTGACGTGGAAGTCGTCAAGGTAGCGTTGCCGCGATGCTGAACCGAGGCGTTGGCGCAGGTCCGCATCGGTCAGGATGCCCAGGAGTGCGTCGGCCAAGGGCTTCGCCTGCCCCACGGGCACATTGAAGCCGGTACGCCCGTCGACGTTGACCCAGGGCACGCCGGAACCCGCAATGTCGGTGGCCACAATGGGTTTGCCCATGACCATGGCCTCGACCATCGCCACGCCATACGCTTCTGCCCGCAGGGTCGACGGCATGCAGAACACATCACAAGCTTCGAAGTGGCTTGGCAGGTCGTCGTCGTTGATGTGGCCCAGCAGATGCACCTTCCCGGCCAGTCCGCGCTGGGCCACCATCGACCGGTAGTGGTCGAGCATTTCGCCTTCTCCTCCAATCAGCACCGCACAGTCGTCAGGCAAGGCGGCTGCCGCTTCGATGAGAACGTCGAAACCCTTGTAGTAGGTCATGCGTCCGAGCGCGAAGACGATCCTTCGACCGCGGAAGCGCTGACGCACGGCGGCAGCCTTTATGCTGCACGCCAGGCTGTGATTGTCGCTGATGCCGATGGGGATGACTTCGATCTTGCCGCGCCAGGCCCGCAGCACGGCCGATGCGTCGGCATAAGGCTGGCTGGTGGCGACGATGGCGTCGGCACGTGCCAACAGCCAGCGCTGCAGCGGCTCGTAAAGCTTCAGCGCCTTGCGCTGGCGGATGACATCGCTGTGCCAGTGCACCACCAGTTTTGCGCGGGGCCTGCTTGCCCAGATGGCAAAGGCGGCCATGGGGTCGGGCATGTGGACATGCATCAAGTTGTAGCCCGCGCTGATGCGCTGCAACACCCTCACCATGGCGGGCGCCATCGAGGTGGACAGTATCAGGCCCATCGAAGCCGCACGAACCACCGTATAGCCAGAGTCGGTGTACTCCTGCGTGGTGTGTCGCATCTGGTTGGAGCACAACACGTCGGCCCGAACCCCGGCACGGTTCAAGCCCTCGGTGAGTTCCCAGGCCACGGACTCGATACCGCCCATCACGGGCGGATAGAACTTGCTGATCTGCAAGACCTTCACGTCAGGGCGTTCAGTTCGGCAACAAGGCAATCCGCAGCCCGCTCCCAGGTGAACCGGGCTGCTCGCCGCTGCCCTGCCACGACCAGTTGCTGGCGAAGCGCGGGTTCGCTCAGCAGGCGCTGAAGACTCAAGGCCATGTCGTCCGCGGCGGTGGGATCGAAGTACAAGGCGGCTTCGCCGCAGACTTCGGGAATCGATGCCACCTGCGCGGCGGCGACCGGGCAGGCACAGCGCATGGCCTCCAGCGGTGGCAACCCGAATCCTTCGTAGGTGGACGGAAACACCAACGCCAGTGCGTGCTGATACAGCGCCTTCAACGGCGCATCGTCAATTGGGCCCGTGCGCAGCACGCGCGCCGCGTCGGCGCCTAGTGGGCCTCCTGTCGGGGGTCGTTCGACTTCACGGGCTCCAGCGAACACCCTTGGGTTGTCGGCGCCAACAATGACCAGCAAAACATCCTGCGGCACCCAGGCCTGGGCGAAAGCCGCCTCCAGGCGAGCGAGATTCTTGGTCGGGTTGGTGCTGCCCACCGCCAGCAAGTACCGTCGACCGCGCAGTCCGTGGCGGTCGAGGATGCTCTCGTCCGCCACCACGGCATCCAAGTGATCTGAGCCGTTGTAGACGACCCTGATGCGCGCAGGCGCCACACCCAGGCAGCGGGCCAGGCGACCCTGGGAGAACGCAGACACGGTGAGCATGCCTGCTGCATGCCTGGCGTGACGACGAAACAAGGCCCGGTACCAGGCGCCGAAAACCCACGTGTAGGCCTCGGGACGATCGAACACCGCCGCGTCATGCAGAGTCACACACTGCCTGGCAGCCAGCATCGGTGCCGATCCAGCCAGGTTCAGCAGCAGCCCGTCACGCGCCGCCAGCGGCAGCACGCCCTGTTCCCACAGGTGCAAGGGCAGACCAGACGGACCCACATGGCGCGTCTGAATGTGCTCAAGGGCAGCAGGCTGGCCTGCAGGTGGGCACAGCAGCACCCAGCGCACGCCGGTCTCGGCCAGTGGTTGGCGGTCCAGCGCCTGCACGATGTGGTGCGCAAATCGTTGCACTCCGGTTGTGCGCTGGGCGCTGAACTTGCCGTTGATGTAGACGGTCTTCATGGCCACGCCTGGATCTGCACTCACGGTGCAGGCTCCGGGCGCACGCGGTACTCGGGTACGGTCCGAACCAGCGCATCGCGCACCACTTCATCCTGTGCCGCAGCAGGTGACGGTTGAGCCGCCAGATCAAGCAGGCCGTGCAGCGCTTGATCGCGTTGTTCGAGTCGCGCTACCCGCAACCGCGGCACACCGGTGGGCACACTGGTGTCATCGTCCGCCAGCAGCTCCTCGTACAACTTCTCCCCCGGCCGCAGACCCGAAAACACGATCGGGATCTCATCAGCGGTGTGGCCGGCCATGCGGATGAGGTCGCGCGCCAAATCGACGATCTTCACCGGCTCGCCCATGTCCAGCACCAGCACCTGACCACTGTCGCCGATGGCGGCCGCTTGCAGCACCAGGCGCGCGGCTTCGGGGATGGTCATGAAGTAGCGAATGATGTCGGGGTGGGTCACGGTGACAGGGCCGCCGCGCGAGATCTGTTCCTTGAACTTGGGAATGACGCTGCCGCTGCTGCCCAGCACGTTGCCAAAACGAACCGCCATGAAGCGGGTGCCAGGCTCCTGGGCGGCCATCGCGCTGATCACCAGTTCGGCAGCGCGCTTGGTGGCGCCCATCACATTGGTGGGGTTGACGGCCTTGTCCGTGCTGATCAGCACAAAGCGTTCTGCCCCGCATTCAGCCGCGGCACGCGCCGCGTGGAAAGTGCCCAGTGTGTTGTTGCGCAGCGCCGCCGCGGCGTTGTGGTCTTCCATCAGCGGCACGTGTTTGTAGGCCGCCGCATGGAACACCACCTGCGGAAGCCATGTCATGCAGATCTGCCGCATCTGGACCAGGTCTTTCACGTCGCCGATCAGCCGCACCAGTTGCAGCGCAGGAAAGGCTTCGCTCAGTTCCTGCTCGATGGTGTAGAGGTTGAATTCGCTCAGTTCCAGCAGCACCAGCCGCGCCGGCGCAAAGCGAGCCACCTGGCGGCACAGTTCGCTGCCGATGCTGCCCCCCGCGCCGGTGATGAGCACCGTCTTGCCTTGCAGCGTGGCGGCGATGCCGGCTTCGTCCAGCACCACGGGTTCGCGGCCCAGCAGGTCTTCGGCTTCGATGTCGCGCAGCCGTTCCACACGCGTCCGGCCGGTGCGCAACTCATCGGCGCTGGGCACGGTCAGTACCGGCAGGCCGGTGCCGGCGGCCAGGTCCAGCGCTCGTCGGCGCTGTGCGCGCGTGGCTGCCGGCATGGCCACCACCACGTGCGTGGCGGTGCCCCACGTCGGCTTGCCCTTCAGCAGGTCCAGCGGGCCCAGCACCGGCACGCGGTTGATGCGAGCACCGTGTTTGCTGCGGTCGTCGTCCAGCAGACCCAGCACCACCCAGCCCTGCTGCTGCAACCCAGCCAGCAGCAGCCGTGCCGCTTCACCGGCGCCCAGCACGATGGCGCGGCGGATTTCCCCGTGCTGCCCCGCGATGCGCGAACGTGCGTGTTCGTAGGTCATTCTGTAGGCCATGCGCACCAGCGCCAGGCCCATGAAAGTGACCACCGGGTGCAACGCCAGCACGGCGCGAGGCACCTTCACCAGGCCCAGCGCGATGACCACGGCGGCAGACACGACACCGGCCAACGCACAGGTGAAGAGCAGTCGCTTGACCTCGCCGAAGCCCGAAAATCGCCACATGCTCTGTGGCACTTTGAAGACCAGACTGGCCACGGCATAGGCCAGCACCACACCCAGCAAGACCCAGTTGTCGTAGCTGGGGCGGGCGCTCAGCCAGCGCTCGAAGCCCAGGCGAAACAAGTAGGTGGCGTGCCAGCAGAGTGCGACCACGCCGATGTCGATCAGCACGGTCAGCAGTTCGCGGTGGGGGCGCAAGCGGGCCAGAAAAACGTCCAGCCGGACCCAGGGGTTGTCCTGCTGCGTCATGGCTGTCGTGGCTGTCGTGGCGGTCGGGGTTTCACGCGCTGCGCCACAGCACACGCGCGGTGCGCCACAGCACCTGCAAGTCGGTGATCAGCGTGGCGCGGTCGGCGTAGTCGGCCGCGTGCTGCAGTTTGGCCGGCAGGATCACTTCCACGTACTCGCGCTCGGGGTCGGCGGCGCGCGCCAGTTGCGCGGCTTCGTCGATCCAGGCCAGTGAAGCCGGGTCGGTGAGCCCGGGGCGCACCGACAGCGCACGTTCGCGCAACGCAGGCGGGTACAGCGCCACGTAGCGCGGCACTTCAGGCCGCGGGCCGACCAGGCTCATGCGGCCCAGCAGCACGTCGATGAGCTGCGGCAACTCGTCAAGCCGCGTCTGCCGCAGCCAGCGGCCGGCGCGTGTGATGCGCGGGTCGGCACCCACGGTCAGCGGCAGGCCTTGTGCACCCGCGTGCATGGTGCGGAACTTGTGGATGGCAAAGGGCACCCCGTGTCGGCCCACACGCTGCTGGCGGTAGAACACCGGCCCGGGCGAGTCGAGCTTGACCCACAGCGCCACGGCCAGCATCACCGGCGCCAGCAGCAGCAGCGCGACCGCAGCACCCAGCAGGTCGAATGCACGTTTGGCCACGGGCGCGACGCGGTTCAGACGATCAGGCGCCCAGCGCCTGGAGCACGGCCCGCACCACACGCTGCGCGTCCGCGTCGCTCATGCGGGTGTACAGCGGCAGGCTCAGCATGCGTTCGTAAGCGTGCTGGCTGTGCGGGAACTGGCTGGCCTGGAGTTCATAGCGGTCGCGCCAGTAGGGGTGCAGGTGAAGCGGGATGTAATGCACGCTGCAGCCGATGCCGGCGGCATAAAGCGCCTCGATGAAACGGTCGCGCGCCACGCCCGCGCCATCGGCCAGCCGCAGCACGTACAGGTGCCAGGCATGCATGTCGCCGTGGCGCGGGCGTGGCGCGGTGATCAGCGGCAGGCCTGCAAAAGCCTCGTCGTACATCGCCGCGATCTGTTCGCGTCGCTGCTGGAAACCGCGCACCCGTTTGAGCTGGTGGATGCCCAGGGCCGCCGCAATGTCGGTCAGGTTGTACTTGAAACCCGGCGCCACCACCTCGTAGTACCAACTCGGCACGGTGGCCGTGAAACGGTCGAAGGCATCGCGGTTCATGCCGTGCAGGCGCATGACACGCGCCCGCGCGGCCAGCGCCGGGTCGCGGGTGACGAGCATGCCACCTTCACCCGTGGTGATGGTCTTGTTGGCGTAGAAGCTGAACACCGTGGCGTCGCTGCCCAGCGTGCCCACCAGCTGCCCGCCGCAGGTGGTGGGCAGCGCGTGCGCGGCGTCTTCCACCACCTGCAGGCCGTGCCGGCGGGCGATGGCCAGGAGGGCCGGCATGTCGGCCGCCAGGCCGGCGTAGTGCACCGGCATGATGAGCCTGGTGCGCGGCGTGATGGCCGCTTCAACGGCCACCGGATCGATGTTCAGCGTGGCCGGGTCGATGTCCACCAGCTTCACGTCGGCACCCAGGTAACGCACCACCTCTGCGGTGGCGGTAAAGGTGTGGGTGGTGGTGATGACCTCGTCGCCGGGGCCGATGCCCAGGGCTTCCAGCGCCAGGTGCAGGCCGGCGGTGGCGGAATTGACCGCTATCGCGTGCAGCCCCGGGTCGCCGAGGAAGGCCGAAAAGTCGGTCTCGAAGCGCTTGGCCTTGGGCCCGGTCGTCACCCAACCCGACCGGAGCGTATCCACCACTTCGGCGATTTCTTCTTCGCCGATCTCGGGCAGCGCAAAGGGCAGGAAGGGTTCAGACATGGCCGATTATCGATGGGCTGATCAGTGGCCCGGCTTGGCGATCCACGCCAGCACATGTGTGCGCAGCAGCGTCAGGCTGTTGAACAGCCCGTACAGCGACGGGTGCACCCGGCACACGGCGCGCGCCAGCGGTGGCGCCAAGGTGACGCGGCGGTGGCTGATGTGGGCTTGCGGGAAGAGCGCCTGAACACGCGACATCGGCACACCGCGCACGTCGGCGTTGTTTGGGTTGTTGAAGGTGAAGTCGTACCAGATCACGGCGCCGCCGGGCTTGAGCCAGGACCACATCGTGTCGGCCAGGCGCTGCTGAAAGTTGTCGTCCAGCAAGGAGGAAAAGACCGTGCTCTGCAGCACCAGGTCTTGGCTGGCCGGCTCGACAGGTGCCTGTGTGGCGTCACCCAGCCAAACCTGTGTCGCTTGCGGCAGCACGTGGCGCGCCTGGGCCTGGCGTTCGGGCAGTAATTCCAGCCCTGTCAGGTGTTGGGGTGCAAAGCCCAGCCGCAGCAACTCCAGCAGATTGCCACCCGTACCGCAGCCCACTTCGGTGAGTCTCTGGGCCGCCAGGTCGGTCACCCCTTTTGAAACGAATAGACGCAGCAGCGCGCGCTGGCGCTCCTGCAACAAGCGCACGACGTCCGGCTGCAGTGCGCTGTAGCGGTCGGCGCCTGTGCGCCGCGCGTAGCGCTCGGCCACGGAACGGGTTTCGTCGTTCATCGCACCGCGTCCACAAAGCGCTGCGCCAGCACCGGGTAGGTGTGATGGGCCAGCACGAATGCGCGCCCACGCTCGCCCATGGCGCGGCGTTCAGCAGCCGGGGTGGTGGCCAGGCGGCGCAGACCGTCTGCGACGCCCGCGGCCGATTCCGGTTCCACGGTCAGGCCCGCGCCGGCTTCGGCCACCGGGTCGTTGCCGGCCTCCACGGCATGCAAGACCGGGCAGCGCGCCATCATGTAGTCCATCAGCTTGTTGGGCGCGATGCCGAATCGGTAGATGGGCACGCGCTGCCAGCTGAGGGCGGCGATGTCCACGCCGGCCAGGAAGCTGGGCACCTGGGCCTTGGGGATGGGCGGCAGGAACTGCACGTTCGACAAACCTTCGTCCACCACACGCTGCGCCAGCCGAGCTTGTTCGTGGCCGCTGCCCACCAGCACCATCTGCAGGGGCTCTTGCTTCAGCAGCGCCGCCGCGTCAAGCAGCGTGTCCAGTGCATTGGGCAGGCCCATCGACCCTGCATAACCCACCACTTGGCGGCCCGCGGCGTGCGCAGAATCCAGGGCCAGCGCCACGTCGTCGCGCAGCGGCGACGCATCGCCCAGCCACTCGTCCAGCGCGATGCCGTTGGGCACGATGTGCAGCTTGCGCAGATCCAGTCCGCGCGACGCCATGTGGCCGTGGACCTTGGGCAGCATGCTCACCACCACGTCGGCGTCGCGGTAGGCGGCGTCTTCTGCGGCCTGGCACAGCAGCGCAAAGGGGTGCCAGCGCGACATTCCCGACAGTTCGATCGGGCTCAGCGGCCACAGGTCGTGCACCTCGAACACCAGCTTGGCACGGGCCATAGGTGCCATGCGGGCGATGCGCCGCGCGACCCAGATGTCCAGTGGGTAGGTGCTGGAAGCGATGACCACGTCGGGTTTGAACTCACGCACCAGGCGCTGCGTGTCGGCCCACACCGCGCGCAAGAACGCAGCGATGTTCTTCACCCGCGCCACGCCGTTGCCTTGGTAGCGCGGCGTGGGGTAGAAGTGGTAGTCGATGCCGTCGATCACCGCGTCACCGGCGGCCGGCTGCATGGCGCGCACATGCGAAAAGTCGGCCGCCAGCACCTGCACGCGGTGCCCCGCCCGCACCCATTCGCGGGCCAGGTAGTAGGGCCGGTATTCCATGCCCAGGGCTGGGCAGCCGGCGTAGTGGTTGAGGTAGAGGATGTTCATGGCATCCCGTGCAGCCTTGCGACAAAAGCAGCCACACAAGGCGCGAACAAGGCGTGCTCGGCCACCCACTGCCGATTGTGCGCAGCCAGCGCAGCGGCGCGCGGCAGCAACGCATCCAGCGCGGCGCGGGTCAACAGGCCGCCGGCCGGCACGACAAGGCCATTGACGCCGTCCATCACCAGTTCGCGGTTGGCCGGCAGGTCCGACACGATGGGCACGCAGCCGTGCGCCATGGCTTCCAGCACCGAGACCGACACCGAATCGCTGCGCGGCAGACTCAGGTACCAGCGGGCCTGGGCGTAGTGCCGGGCCTGGGCATCGGCGTCCAGGCGGCCGACAAAACGCACCCGATCCTGCAGACCCAAGGCCTGCGCCTGCGTTTGCAGTGCTGCCCGCAGCGTCCCTTCATTGGCCACCACCAACTGCCCGTGTGGCCCGCATACGGCGGCAAACTGCTGCAGGACACGGGCGGGCTCGTAGATCGGCTCCAGCCCGCGGTTGGCAAAGAACAACCCGTCGTCCTTGACTGGGGGCGCGGGCGGCATGGCCTCCAGGCCGAAGGGAAACACCATCACCGCTTGTGCACCCAGATCCTGCATGCGCTGGGCCATGACCCGCGAGTCGCTGGTGGTCAGTGCGCAGGCGCTCAGCACCCGCCGCGTCACCAGGCGCATCCACACGCTGCGCTGCGGTGTGTCCAGGATGTCGCTGCCCCAGGCCGACCCGACCAGACGCCCGCGCACGCCAAAAAAACGCTGCGCTGCCCAAGCCAGCGTGCCATGCGAGGTGAGGTAGTGCGCGTGCAGCCAACTGGCATCCACCTGCTTCAACCAGCGTGCCAACGCAGGCAAGTGGCGCAGCAGCGCCACGTTGCCACCCGCCGCGCGGGGCTGTGTGTTCAGCGCCAGGCGGCGCGGCGCCGGCACGCAGGCGTCAAAGCCGGGCATGAAGCCCCGGCTGGATGCTGCCCACAGCTCCAGCCCCGGCACGGCGGCCAGGCCCCGCGCCCACTTCAGCAGGTGCGGGCTGTCACCATCGCCCAGCAGCACATAACGCATCATGTGCTGGACATCAGCGAGCGGGCTGCTGCGCCCAGGCGTCGTAGTCGGCCCGTGCGTCCGGGTGGGCCAGCAGCCAGGCCGCGTCGACCCGCCGCGTGTCGCCGATCACCCGCGCCGGCTGCCCGCCCACGATGGCGAAGTCGGGCACCGTGCCATCGACGTAGCTGAAGGCACGCACCAGCACGCCGCGGCCAATGTGGCTGCCAGGCGCCACCACGCTGTGCGGGCCGATGAAGGTGTAGGCACCGATGTGCGTGGCCGCGCGCACAAAGCCGGGTGGCTGCGCCGCACCCCAGTAGGCGCGCCCGGCCAGGCGCAGGGCCTGGTGGCTGGAGTGGGTGAGCAACGCGCAGTGGCTGGTGACCTGCACCCCTTCGTCGATGTGCAGCCCGCCCGACGCGTCCAGCAGGTTGTGGTGGCCGATGAAAACGTGGTCAGCGATGTGCAACGTGGCCGGGCTCTCGATGTGCGTGCTGCTGCTGATGCGGGTGTGTACCAGCCAGCGGCCTTCGGCGCTGCGCCAGCCGTACAGCATGCGCGGTGCGACCAGCGTGCGCAACAAGCGGTGCACCAGCGCACGCATGAACGGCATCACCTCGGGTTGCTGCTGGCCGCCCGCGGCAGCACGCGGATGGCATCGGAGAACCCTGCGGGCACCGGCAGGTTGATGAGCGCCAGGCCGATGGGCGCCTGCGCGTCGGGCTCGGCGGCGCGGCTCGTGCCACTCATGCTGAAGGCCAGCACGGTGGCCATCCACAGGGCGGCAGTCGCCGCCCGCGAGGCACGCAGCAAGGGTCTGGGCAGGCAGAACATGGGGCCTTTCACGGCGCGTCAATCTTGAGGTCGATTCAGCGCGGATGCTAGCGCCCGGCAGGTCGGCGGCTCAGCATGCTGTGCAGATCGGCCCGTAACTGCGGACTGGGCAACAGCACTGCCGACAGCGGCAAGTTGGCATGGCGCGCGAAGCGCCAGGCCAGAAGACCGACGCTGAAGGCATAGGACAAGGAAGCAGCAGCTGCAGCACCCACCAGGCCCCAGATGGGCACCCACAGCAGCGCCAGGGTGGCGTTGACCAGCAACGACAGCGCCGCCACCTGCGCTGGCACCTGCGGCCGGCCGGCGTGGTTGGTGAAGTAGGCCGACAGCGCCGACGCGCCGCCGAACAGCAGTGCACCCGGCAGCAGCACCACCAGCGGCAGCAGGCTGTTGGCATAGTCGGCGCCCAGCACAAGCGGCACCAAGGCCCAGGCCAGCAGCGCCAGCAGCGGTGCGGCCAGCAACAGCGCCACCACACTGAGTTGCAGCACGCGCACGGTGGTGGCGGCGGCCCGTGTCGCATCCGGCGTACCGATGCGGCCATAGGCGGCCTGCGTGAGAGAGCCCGAAACGAACCACAGCAACTCGGCCACCACCACCGCGATCGAATAGACACCCGTGGCCGATAGGCCCATCAGCCGCTCCACCACGAACAGCCCCACGCGGTAGTTGAGCATGCTGATCAGGTTGGTGCCGCCGATGGTTGCGATGAAGGGCCATTCGCGGCGAAGCGCAGCAAAGTCCGGCCGCGCCAACCGTGCAGCGCGCCAGAACACCCACAAAATCGCCACTGCCACCGCCATCTTGGCCGCCACCCAGGCTGCCAGCACCCATGGCAGGCCGCTGTGCCCCAGCGCCCACAGGGTCAGCAGCAGCGCCAGCGTGATGCATGGTGGCGCCAGCGACACCCGCGCCATCGGTGCCATGCGGCCCTGCCCCAGCCACCAGCCGGCCAGGTTGGGCGCCACCAGCAACAGCGGTGCCGCCAGGGCCAGCAGCCACAGCCAGGAGTAGGCGGCCGGACCCCAGGCCGACAGCACCCACAGCAGCCCGGCCGCCACGAGGCCCAGCCCCAGACAGGCCAGCACCATGGCCGAGACCAGCGCCCGTGGCTGCTGCCCGTGGTGCGACACCCGCCGCGCCAGCGTCACGCCAAAACCCGACAGCAGCGCCAGCAGCACACCCTCGACGCTGATGAAGAGCGCAAAAGTGCCCTGCGCCTGGGTCGAGATTCGTGCCGTCAAGGCCGTGATGCCCAGCACCGCCACCACACCGGCCAGGCGCGTGGCCAGGTTGATGAGCGTGCCCCTGGCCACCGGGTCCGCAGCACGCTCGATCCCGGACGTCATCGTGGGGCCCTACTTCTGCAGCGTCAGCCGCGCGATGTCGCCCCAACCCAGAAGGCGCGACAGCAGCGGAAAGGGGTCCGGCACCTGTTCGATCCGGGCGCGATGTTTCACTGCGAGGCTGGGCCCACTGCAGGGTGCGGTGCCGGGTGCAATTCCGGGTGCAGTGACGGGTGCAGTGCCGGGTGCAGTGACGGGTGCAGCCCAGCGCGCAGTGCCGCCGCCACCCGGTCCTGGTCAGCGTCGCTCAGGTCCGCACTCATCGGCAGACTCAGCACCCGTGCCGCCAGGCGGCTGCTGACGGGGCAGCAGTCGGGGCAGCAATGCATGGCGTACGCAGGCTGATGGTTCAGCGGCTTGGGGTAGTGCACGGCCGTCGGCACGCCGGCGGCCTTGAGCTCGGCTTGCACCTCGGCGCGGCGATCCACCATCACGGTGAACTGGGCGTATACGGAATTGCGGTCGGGGCGCACGGTGACCTGTTCGATGCCGGCCAGCAGTTGCCCGTATCGCGCGGCGACGGCTGCGCGCCGTTGCAGTTCCCAGTCGAAGCGCTCCAGCTTGGCCAGCAGCACGGCGGCCTGCAGGGTGTCCAGCCGACCGCCCACGCCGACACGTGTGTGGTGGTAGCGGCCGCTCTGGCCGTGCACACGAATCTCGCGCGCGGCCTGCGCCAGGGCGTCGTCGTCGGTGAACAGCGCACCGCCGTCGCCGTAACAACCCAGCGGCTTGCTGGGAAAGAAGCTGGTGGCGCCGAAGGTGGACAGTGCGCACGAACGCCGGCCCTGGTACAGCGCGCCGAAGCTCTGCGCCGCGTCTTCGATGACCGCCAGACCGTGGCGTGCGGCGATGGCGTTGATGGCGTCCATGTCCGCCACCTGGCCGTACAGGCTGACCGGCATGATGGCCTTGGTGCGGGCTGTCACCTTGGCCTCGATCAGCACCGCGTCGATGTTGCAGGTGTCGGGCTCGATATCGACATACACCGGCTTGCCACCGGCCAGCACGATCATCTCGGCGGTGGCGGCAAAGGTGAAGGGCGTGGTGATGACTTCGTCGCCAGGCCGGATGTCCAGCGCCATCAGCGCGATCAGCAACGCTTCGGTGCCGCTGGCCACGGTGATGCAGTGTCGGCTGCCGGTGAAGGTGGCGAGTGCGGTTTCCAGCTCGGCCACCTCGGGTCCCATGATGTACTGGCCGTGGTCCAGCACACGCTGGATACGTGCATCGACGCTTGTTTTCAGCGCCGCGTACTGGGTCTGCAGGTCAGTGAATTGCATCGTGTCAGATCAGACTCAGGGTGCCGCCCTGCAGGCGGTAGCGCTCACCGGTGCTGGGGCAGGCTGCGGTCAGGTCTTCTGCGTCACCGCTGGCCGGCAACGCCAACCTGTCGCC
>Ga0105048_10004494_pt1 | contig 22716 bp, 19 predicted proteins | sample MAT05_FD_78382 | JGI IMG/M metagenome (GOLD analysis project Ga0105048, IMG submission 78382) | Freshwater microbial communities from Lake Fryxell liftoff mats and glacier meltwater in Antarctica - MAT-05 | ecosystem: Environmental > Aquatic > Freshwater > Ice > Liftoff microbial mat | place...
GGTCGGAATGGTCACCACCACGGTCACGTTGCCGGCACTGCAGTCGCGACAGTTCATCAACGCCATCAACTTTCGTCGCCTGCACATCGGGCAGGTGCGACGAACGCACCACCGAGCAGCGACTGGCCGATGGGCTGGTCATGCTGTGCGACGCGCTTGCCGAGGGTGAGGTGAAGGCGGTCGAGAGCGCCCGACGGTGCTGCTGGTGTTCGATGTCGAGGCGTACCTGGGCCAGACAGACACGCCAGCTCGCACGGCGACCGCATCCCTGCCTGTGTAGCTCGCCACCTTGCGGAGAATGCCCACCTGCAACGGGTCACCGAGGCAGGTTCACGCATCCTCGATCTTGGCAACGTGGTGCGGCTTGCGAGCGACGACCAGTATCGGGCATTGCTCGTACGCGACGGCGGCTGCCGCTGGCCTGGCTGCGAGATTCCCGCTGCCTGGTGTGAGGCCGACCATCTGGTGCCGTGCCCGGCTGGGCCCACCAGTCTTGACGACTTGGTGCTGTGGTGCAGCCACCATCATCATGAGAAACATCGCCCTGGCGTACACGTGCTGGGCGACGCGCACTCGTTACGGATACAACTGACCAACGGCACGGTCGTCGACTGCACGCAACGAAGAGCGTCGGCGGCGGCCTGACGCCCACAGCACTGAGAACAACTCAACCCTGAGACAACTCAACCTGTGAGGCGAGCGCGCCGATGACGCGCTCGTTGGCGCGTTCCGCGTGATGTCGGCTGCGCTGTGTAGCAGACTCCTGGGCATGGCTGAGTCCGAACTTGCGTACATGACCGCTACCGATGCGCTTGCTGCGATGCAATCGAGGGTGCTCTCGCCAGTCGACTACCTGGAGGCGCTGATCGAGCGGATCGAGCGGCTGGAGCCGACGATCAACGCGGTCGCCGAGCGTCGGTACACCGAGGCGCGGCAGGAAGCCGCGACGAGTGCCGCCCGCTATGCAAATGGCACTCCGCGACCGCTCGAGGGCTTGCCGGTCGCAGCCAAGGAGGAGCACCCGATGGTGGGTCGCTCGTGGACACAAGGCTCGCTGACCCTCGTGGACGAGGTAGCGCCGTACGACCATCCGATCATCGAGCGCATCCAGGCTGCGGGCGGCGTCATCCACATTCGCACGACGACGCCCGAGTTCTGCTGCGCCGGCTTCTGCCACAGCCGCATGTGGGGTGTCACCCGCAACCCGTGGAACACCGACTTCTCGCCTGGCGGCTCGTCGGGTGGCTCGGGTGCAGCGCTCGCAGCTGGCTATGCGCCGCTCGCCACGGGCAGCGACATTGGTGGATCCATCCGAATCCCCTCCTCTCTCAGCGGAGTTGTTGGCTTCAAGCCACCGTGGGCGCGGGTTCCTTCGCTGCCGCCGTACAACCTCGACCAGTTCTGCCACGACGGTCCGATGGCACGCACTGTTGCCGACTGCGCACTGCTCGAAGACGTGATCGCTGGGGCCCACTGGCGCGACCCTGCTTCGATGCCGTATCCGCCGATGGTTGGCGAGGCGGGCGGGTCGGTGGAGGGATTGCGCCTCGCGGTGTGCCTGCAGCTGGGCGACTGGCCGCTGGACCCTGATGTCGAACGAAACACCCGCCGCGTCGCGGCGTCACTGCGCGAGGCAGGTGCCACCGTGGACGAGGTGACGCTGCCTTGGACGATCGCCGATGTGTGGGCGACTGCGCAGGCTCACTTCGCAACGATCATGGGCGCCGGAATTCTGGCAGTGGACCGCGAACACGGTGAGCTGCTCAGCGATTACACGCGGGCCTTCGCCCACGACTTCACCACCGACCCCGAGCTCGGGTTCTATGCGGGCCTGGAGCACGAGGGCGAGATGTGGGAGCCGCTGGGCATCCTGTTCCAGACCCACGACGCGTTGATCTGTCCGACGATGGCCACGTCTGGCTACGAGGCCGGCAACGCCTATCTCGCGGGTGGAATGTCGATCGCTGATGGCCAGGTGAACCACCACATCCTGGGGGCGATGACGTTGCCGTTCAACATCCTCAGTCGTTGCCCGGTGGTTGCCGCGCCGTCGGGCCGAGCATTCAATGGCGTGCCCACCGGCGTGCAAGTGGTCGGCCACCCGTACGACGACGTGATGGCGTTTCGAGTAGCCGCTGCGGTGGAAGCCAACGGTGTCGGCTTCCCGCACCAGCAGTGGCGGCCTGCGGTCTGACCTCAGCCGCCGAACGGGCGCAGCATCGAGCGACTGATGATGTGGCGCTGGATCTCGCTGGTGCCGTCCCAGATCCGATCGACGCGCGTGTCGCGCCACATGCGCTCCAGTGGTAGCTCGTCCATCAGGCCCATGCCGCCGAGGATCTGAATGGCCTCGTCGGTGACGAACTGGCACATCTCGCTGGAGAAGACCTTCGCCATCGCCATGTCCTCGTCCGTTGCCCTGCCCTTCGCATCCAGCGAAGCCGCGCGCAGCGTCAGCAACTCGGCAGCCTCCAGCTGTGTGCGCATGTCGGCCAACTTGAACGAGACCCCCTGGAACTTGCCGATCTGCTGGCCGAACTGCACTCGAGTGGCAGCCCACTCGGTGGCGATGCCGAGCGCGCGACGAGCGCGGCCGACGCAGACGGCAGCCACCTGTAGGCGTGTGCTGCCCAGCCATTCGTTGGCCGCGTCGAAGCCGTGGTGCTCCTCGCCCAGAACGCTGCGCACCGGAACCCTGCAGTTGTCGAAGTTGATGATGAGGTTGTGGTAGCCGCGGTTGGAGACGCACTTGTAGCCCTCCACCACCTCGCAGCCGGGTGTGCCGAAATCGACGAGGAAGCCGGTGATCTGCTTCTTCGGGCCGCGACTGGTCTCTTCCTCGCCGGTCGCCGCGAAGAGAATCACGTAGTCGGCAAGGTCGGCGTGGCTGATGAAGTGCTTCACGCCATTGATCACGTAGTCATCGCCATCGCGCACCGCACTGCACTTCATGCCGCGAACGTCGCTGCCCGCGTCCGGTTCGCTCATGGCCATGCAGTCCACGCGTTCGCCGCGAATCGTGGGCAGGAGGTACTCCTCGATCTGGTCGCCCTGGCAGGCGCGCAGAATGTTGGACGGGCGAGCAACGATGTACTGCAGCGCGTACGAGGTGGCACCGAACTCGCGGTCCACCAGGGTGGTGCCGAAACTGTCGAGGCCACCGCCGCCGAGTTCGGCGGGCATGTTGGCCGCGTACAGCCCAGCGTCGAGTGCCCGCTGCTTGATCTGCTGCACCAGCTCCGGCGGCACATCGCCGAGCTGTTCGACCAACGCCTCGTGCGGCATCAGCTCCTTCTCGGTGAAGGAACGGACGGTGTCGACGATCATCTGGTGTTCGTCGGACAGTTCGAAATCCATGTGTGCTCCTACTGGCGCGGTGCGGGCAGGTGCATGACGCTGCCGACCTGTGATGGGATTGGAAGGTCGGCGTGGGCAGATGTGATCGCGCCGAGCGCGGTCGCCACGTCGGGAAGGATGGCAACGGATCGGCCAGCGGCCATGTCGACGTGCACCAGCATCTGCTCGGCGGTACACAAGGTCGCTCCGGTCTCGCCGTGCAACATCGTGTGGATCAGGTGCACCCGCTTTGCATCGAAACCCAAAAGTTGTGTCGTGAAGGCGAGGGGCTCGTGCACATCGACCTCGAGGAGATAGTGGACGTGCGTCTCGACGGTGTAGAAGCTGTGGCCAGCTGCTCGGTACGCCTCGTCGTCGCCGATGTAGCGAAAGAGCGCATCGCTGGCCCACCCGGCAGCTGTGAGGTACGCCGCCTCGGTCATGTGGCCGTTGTAGTCCACCCAGTCGGGCTCGACGGGTGTCTTGTAGAGGGCGAGCGGGGCAGCAACGACGTCGCCGGGGTGCCAGACCTGCGCTCCGGCGGCGAAGCGCAGGGCTTCGTGGCGAGCGATCGCGCGGCCGGCGCCGGCGTCGGTCGTACGCAGCGAGCGCATGACCGCCAGCAGTGCATGGGCATCGCCGTCCGTCAGCTGCACCAGTCCTTCTCCGAGTTGCCACCGTTCGTGTGCGGTCGCATCTGCACCCACGGGTGCCATACCGAGCGAGCGATAGAAATCGATGAGTGCCATCGCGTCCGGGCCGTCGACCTCGACGAGTGGAACCAGGTGGATGGGGGAGCAGCCCCGGGCAGTTGCCTCGGTGGCGATGAGTCCGCTGCCCAGCGGCGGCTCGCCGGCAACCACTTGAATCAGTGCGGCGGAAGCGACGTCGGCGGGGTCCGATGACACTCGCAAACGGTCCAGACTGGCGCCGGGGAAGAGACCCAATCGCTGTGAGCTCGGCCACAGCGCAGCAACCGCAGAGCAAAGTGTGGAATCATCCACCATCACATCGAGACCGGAGGCGAGGAACCGAGCGGCCCACTCGGCGGCGCGGCTTCCACCTCCAGTCACGGCGACGAGCGTCATAGACTAAATATACATTCAGGATTGGATCTGCTGCGATGCCGCGACCCCGACTCGACCATGTTCGCAAAGCGCAGATCCTTTCTGCTGCGGCCGAGGTGCTCTCTGAGCGCGGCTACGCGAACTCGCGGGTGGTCGACATTGCGAAGGCCGCTGGCACCAGCCCGGCCGCGATCCTGTATTGGTTCGACGGCAAGGACGGGCTGCTCGCCGAGGCGCTGCGACTGCGCGAACAGGAGTTCCACACCCGCTACACCGCCAAGGCAGAGAGCAAGGCGACGGCAAGCGAACGGCTCCGGGTGCTGGTGGAGGCGATGCTGCACCACTACGACTGGAAGCTGTGGATGGAGCTGTGCGTGCTGGCGTTACGCGACGGGGCCGCTGCGGCGGAACGCGACCGCCTGGACCGCCGCTGGCGCGCTGCACTGCGCAGCGCTGTTCGCGAAGGACAGGTCTCAGGAGAGTTCGTGCAGTCCGACGCCGACGAGACGATGTTTCTGCTTGCTGCGCTGCTGGACGGACTGTCGCCGCTGCTGGTGCTGAAAGCGAAGGGTGTCACCAAGGATCGCGTCGAGCGGGTGTGGCTCGGTGAAGCGTCCCGTCTGCTCGGCCCCGGCTTCGACGCCAGCCCGCTGAAGCGAAGCCGCTGAGTCGGCTGCAACCTCGTATCGCCGGATCGAGACAACAGTCGCCAGCGCTAACGGCCCTGGCCGATGTGGCGGCCGCTCTGGGGAGGCACCGGCAACTTGTCGTGATGCGCGGCAATGGCCGCCAGGTTGGCCAGGATCGCATCGCTCGCAGGGCAGGCCTTGTCGACCTTGGTGTCCACGTGCAGCATCATGTGTTCAGCAGTCGCCACCAGACCATCGTCTGCGGCACGGTGCATCGAGGTGAACAGTCGCATGCGCTTCTCGTCGGACGACATCAACTGCACGGTGCAGTAGAGGTGCTCGCCCCCTCGTGCTTGGGCGACGTAGTTGACGTGACTCTCGACGGTGAAGAAGCTGTGGCCACCTGCCAGATAGTCGGCATCCATGCCGATGAGTCGGAGAAAGCGGTCGCCCGTCTCGCTGGACAACTGCATGTAGCGGCTGTCGTTCATGTGGCCGTTGTAGTCCACCCAGTCGCGTGGCACCTGCATGTCCCGAAGCCGCAGTGGTCCGTCCGCTGGGCTCGGTGCGACGGCGGCGCCGCCGAGCCGGTCGAACAGTTGACGTTCGTACCGATCGAGCACTTGGCCGGCGCCGTAGTCCTGCCCACGCAGGCCTTGGATGACAGCGATCAGGCAGTCATCGCGCAGGACCTCCAGTTCGCGAACCGTGGCACCGGCCGCTTGCTCGTCGCTCTGCGCGACCAGGGTGTCGAGCAGCTCATCGGTGAGCTCGGGAACGTCGGTGAGCTTCGACCACGGCCACTGCAGCGCAGGGCCGAACTGGGCCATGAAGTGACGCATGCCGGCCTCGCCGCCCGCAATGCGGTAGATCAACAGCGTCCCCATGAAACTCCAACGCAGCCCTGGGCCGAAGCGGATTGCGTCGTCGATCTCCTCGGCGGTCGCGATGCCGTCGTTGATCAACCAGAGCGCCTCGCGCCAGAGTGCCTCCATCAACCGGTCGGCGACGAAGCCGTCGATCTCCTTGCTCAACCGCAGCGGATGCATGCCCAGCGCCGTGTACACCTCGACGGCGCGGTCCTTGGCGGCATCAGTGGTCAGCTCGCCGCCACAGATCTCCACCAGCGGCATGAGGTAGACGGGATTGAACGGGTGGCCGACGACCAGTCGCTCGGGGTAGGTCATGCCACGCTGCATCTCCGTGGGCAACAACCCCGACGTGCTGGAACCGAACACCACATCGCGACCGGCAACCGCACTGGCCCGACGCAGCAGATCCCGCTTCAGTTCCATGCGCTCGGGAGCGCTCTCCTGTACGAAGTCGACCCCGGTTGCAGCTTCCTCTGGTGTTGCGACAAAGGTGAGCATGCCCTCCGCAGGCAGCGTGCCCGCGACCAGTTTGTTCGTGGCGCGTCGGGCGTTGGCGAGCACTTCGCCGACCTTGCGCGGTGCCTCAGGGTCCGGGTCGTACATGCGTACGTCGACACCATTGAGAAGGAACCGGGCGGCCCAACCGCCACCGATGACGCCACCGCCGAGAATGCCCACACAGGAGAGTCCGGGGATGGGGCTCATGTCAGCGCTTGACCAGGTTCAGTTTGTCGCGCACGGCCTGTGCACTCATCACGCGCACGTTCATGTTCTCAAGAATGTTGCGTGCCTTCTCGACGAGGCGGGCGTTGGTGGCCAACTCGCCCGGGCCCGCGTACAGGTTGTCCTCCAAGCCGACGCGTACGTTTCCGCCTGCAAGTGCGGCCATGGCGACGAACGGCAGCTGCATGCGGCTGATGGAGAAGCCGCTGAAAACGCAGTCGTTGGGGAGGTTGTTGACCATGGCCATGAACGTGGTGGGGTCGTCGGGCGCGCCGTACGCGATACCCATGCACAGCTGGATCATCACCGGGTCGTCGAGCAGACCGTCATTGATCAGCTCCTTCACCTGCACGAGGTGGCCGGTGTCGAACACCTCCAACTCGGGGCGTACGCCTAGCTCCTGCACCTGCTTGGCCATCGTGCGCAGCACGCCAGGTGTGTTGACCATGATGTAGTCGCCGCCGGACGCGAAGTTCATGGTGCCGCAGTCCAGTGTGCAGATTTCGGGGAGGATGGTGCGCACGTGCTCGAGCCGCTCGGTGGCGCCTGCCATATCGGTGCCGTCGGGGTTTGGTGGCAGCACATTCTCGTCACCACCGAGCACCAGATCGCCACCCATGCCGGCTGTGAGGTTGACCACCACATCGACGTCGGCATCGCGTACTCGCTCGACCACCTCGGCGTAGAGGGCCGTATCGCGACTTCCTTTGCCGGTCTGTGGGTCGCGCACGTGGATGTGCACGACCGCAGCGCCCGCCTTGGCGGCGTCGATCGCAGATTCGGCGATCTGCTGCGGTGTCACGGGCACATGCGGGCTCTTGCCGGTGGTGTCGCCGGCTCCCGTCACTGCACAGGTGATGAACACATCCCAGTTCATGATTCCCCTTGTTGATGTCGTTCCCATCGGCTGTTTCCTGAACGGCCGATCAATCGTGGCGATCAGCTGCACCCTACAACGTCGGCAACGGCAGCCGATCTCTGGCGGTAACGGCTGTACATCGCGATCATGCTGTTCACATGCTGTACGGTTCCGCGACACGCGAGCGTCACGGAAGAACCCTTACCGTGTCGGCGCGTTACACCTACCAGGGGAGAACCAAATGAGAAAGCGTTCCACGACAAGCCGTCGGCTCGTGTGTGCAGCGGTGGCCGGAGCCTTGGTGCTCGCTGCCTGCGGCGACGACAAGACCACGGATTCAACAAGTGCACCCGCCGCCGACACCACCGTGGCTGCCGGTAGCGACACCACCGTGGCTGCCGGTAGCGACACCACCGCGGCCGCAGGCGCCGACCCGCTCGGCGCCCTGTACCAGGAGTGCCTGGACAATGGTGCCAAGGTCAACCTCATCGCCCTTCCGGACGAATGGGCCAACTACAAGGGCATCCTTGCCAGCTTCGGCGAGAAGTACCCGGGCGTCGAGTATCCCGTCGCCAGCCCCGACGCCTCCTCCAAGGAGGAGATGGAAGCCGTACAGACCCTCGCCGGCCAGGACGACATGCCGGACAATGTCGACGTCAGCCCCGCAATTGCTCAGGCAATGGTCGACGCCGGCCTCTTCGAGCCGTACGTGCTGAGCACCGATTCGGAGATCCCGGCCGGCCTGAAGGATGCGGACAACAACTGGACCGCGGCCTACTACGGCATCATGGCGATCGCCACCAACACCACCATCGTCAAGAACGCCCCGAAGACCTTTGCCGACCTCACCAAGCCGGAGTACAAGGGCTTGGTTGCCCTCAACGGCGACCCGCGTGAAGCCGGTTCTGCGTTTGCCGGCGTGATGGCAGCCAGCATCGCCAACGGTGGCAGCGCCGACGACATCATGCCTGGCATCCAGTTCTTTGCCGATCTCAAGAAGTCGGGCAACCTCGGTGGTACCGATGTCACCAAGGAGACCGTGCTCTCTGGTGAGACCCCGATCGCAATCGACTGGAGCTACAACGTCCCCGGCTTGAAGGCCGACCTCGAGGCTGCTGGCCTGACGATCGAGGTCAACTTCCCGAGCGACGGAATCTACGGCGGCTTCTACGGCCAGGGCGTTGTCAAGGACTCGCCGCACCAGGCGTGTTCGCAGCTGTGGATGGAGCACATCTTCTCTGACGAGGGTGCGCTGGGCTACCTCCAGGGTGGCGCCGTTCCGGCCCGTGTCGAGGCCATCACCGCTGCCGGGCTGGTCACCGACGCCGACAAGGCCAACCTGCCCCCCGACGAACTGCTCGGCAAGGTTTCGTTCCTCACCCCCGCCCAGATTGCTGCCGCCAAGGACGTCCTTGCCGCTCAGTGGGGCCCAATGGTCGCCGACGCCTGATCGCGTTGGAGTGACCGACATCATCACTGCCGGAGGGGGGCGCACCGTTGGTGCGCCCCCCTCGGTACGGCGTCTCAACTGGGCGTGGCTGGGCCTGGTGCCCTTCTTTGCCTTTCTCTCATTGTTCCTGGTCGTGCCTGCGGTCAGCGTTTTTTCCGGCGCGCTGAAAGACAACGACGGCCAGTTCTCGTTCGACTCGATGCGGGCTGCGTTCACCGGGCAGAACCTCGATGCGTTCTGGTTCTCGGTGCGTTTCTCGGCGGGCTCGGCGCTCGTCGGCGTGGTCATCGGCACGCTGTTGGCCTATGCCGCCGCGACTGCGACGCGCCCTCGCTGGTTGCGGAATCTGGTCACGTCGTTCAGTGGCGTCGCGGCCAACATGGGTGGGCTGCCGCTGGCCTTTGCATTTCTGACGCTGCTGGGCAAACAGGGCGTGCTCACCAAGGTCTTGAAGGAGGCAGGCTGGGATCTGTACGGGGGCACTTTCGGGCTCGGCGAAGTGCCCGGCCTGATCGTCGTCTATTCGTACTTCCAGATCCCGCTGATGGTGTTGATCACCCTGCCCGCCATCGACGGTCTCAAGCAATCGTGGCGCGAGGCATGTGCCAATCTCGGCGGCACGACGTGGACCTATTGGCGCCGTGTCGGGCTGCCGGTGCTCGCGCCGTCACTCCTTGGTGGCTTCCTGCTGCTGTTCGCGAACTCTTTCAGCGCATACGCGACCGCCCGAATCCTTACTCAGAAGTCCAGCATTGTGCCGTTGCGTATTGCGTTCTACCTGGGTGGCGACGTCAATGCCGGGGAAGATGCTGTCGGTTTCGCGTTGGCGGCGTGGATGATCATCATCATGGTGGTGTGCATGTCGATCTATTGGGTTGCCCGCCGCCGGGCCGAAAGGTGGCGCTCATGACCGACCACATCGTTCACGTGCTGCCCGAACTCGAGGGGCCGCCCACTGCGCCGACGGTGACGTCGCCGCGCCCCGTTGGCAAGCCACGCACTCGTTTCGCTCGTCTCGTTCCCAACACGGTGATCATCGTGTGCGGCTTGTTCTTCATGCTGCCGTTATTGACGCTTGCCCGGTTCTCGCTACAAAACGTGCCGACGATTCTTCTCGGGTCGAGCACATTGTTCAAGAAGTGGTCGCTGTCCGGGCTGACCAAGGCGTTCTCGGCTCCAGGCTTTGGGGAGGCTCTGACGCTCAGCCTGCAGTTGGCGGCGGGGACAGTGGTGCTCACACTTGGTCTCTTGCTGCCGACAGCCATTTGGGTGCACATGAGGTTGCCACGAGCTCGCTCACTCATCGAGTTTCTCACCGTCTTGCCGTACATGATCCCCGCAATTGCGCTCGTGGCTGGCATCTTCGTCATCAAGCCGCACGCACGATGGTTTCTGAACTCGGACTTCTCGCTCGTCCCGTTCTATGTCGTGTTGGCGCTGCCGTTCACCTACCGGTCGCTCGATGCCGGGCTGCGTGCAATTGATCTCAGGACGCTCGTCGACGCCTCGCGCAGCCTGGGCGCCGGCTGGCTGACAACGCTGCGAACGGTCATTGTCCCGAACCTGCGCACGTCGATCATCTCCGCATCGTTCCTGACTGCTGCAGTGGTCATCGGTGAGTTCACCATCGCGGACACACTGCTGAAGGAAACGCTTCCACGATTTCAGGCGACGTACGTCGGTCGCGAGCCGCAGGCCGGATACGGCCTCAACCTGCTGGCGCTGCTCCTGACGGTCGGCCTCTTCGTGGCACTGAGCGTGCTCACCAAGAAGCGCGATCGCAAAGGCGCCAGCTTCGCGCTGCGTATGAAGAAGTCCATGAAGAGCGGGTTGGAGACCACACCATGACCACACTCGATTTCATCTCGGTTCGCAAGACGTTCGGGAGCAACGTTGCCTTGGAGGGTCTCGACCTCGATGTGCGCGAGGGGGAGCTGATCACACTGCTCGGCCCATCAGGTTGCGGCAAGACCACTGCCCTGCGCATCGCTGCCGGCTTCGAGTTCGCAGACTCCGGTGCAGTGCTCGTCGCCGGTGGCGACATCACGCGCACGCCGGCCCACAAACGCAACATGGGCATGGTGTTCCAGAGCTACAGCCTGTTCCCCAACCTCACGGTCGCGAAGAACGTCGAGTTCGGGCTGCGGACCCGAGGCGTCCCCAGTAATCAGCGGCTGCACCGTGTCGCCGAGATGCTCGATCTCGTGCAACTCACCTCGTTCGCCGACCGTTACCCCCATCAGATATCGGGCGGCCAGGCGCAGCGTGTTGCCTTGGCTCGCGCGCTCGCTGTCCAACCGCGAGTGCTGCTCCTCGACGAGCCGCTGAGCGCGCTGGACGCAAAGGTGCGCACGACACTGCGCGACGAGATCCGTCGCATCCAGACCGAGGTGGGCATCACCACCCTGTTCGTCACCCACGACCAGGAGGAGGCGCTCGCGATCAGTGATCGAATCTGCGTGATGTCGCAGGGAAGAGTCGAGCAACTCGGTTCTCCGACGGAGGTGTACCGCAACCCGAGCACCGCGTTCGTCGCGCGTTTCGTCGGCTCCATGAACGAGTTCGACGCGCAGGTCACCGGGCCGTCCGAGGTGACCGTGGCCGGGCAGCGAATCGGCGCCCCCGGCGTTGCGTCCGCCCCGGTCGGCAGTCCCGTCACCATCTTGGTGCGTCCTGAGGACCTGTCGCTCACGAACGACGGCTTGCCAGGCACGGTCACTTCCGTGACGTTCCAGGGAGCCACCACTCTGGTTGGCGTCCGTCTCGACGTGCTCGACCATCTGGTCAGCGCCGATGTCGGGAAAGGCGCCGCCGACCACCTCGAGCTTGGCTCGCGAGTCGCTGTGGGCATCAACGGTTCGAACGCTGTTTGCGAGCCGGTCACAGTTGGCGGACCCATCGCCGTCGACGAACCCGTCGCCTGAGCTCAGCTGTTCCTGATCTCGACGGCTGTGCGCTGCACAGCGGCGACGATCTTGGTGTAGCCGGTGCACCGGCACAGGTTGCCTGACAGGCCGATGCGAACTTCCTCCTCGGTGGGCGAGGCGTTACGGTCCAGCAGTGCGGTCGCCGAGAGCAGCATGCCGGGCGTGCAGAAGCCGCACTGCACACCGCCCTCATCCAAAAGGTTGCGTTGGAGCACGCTCAATGCTTCGCCATCGGCGAGGCCCTCGACGGTGGTGATCGCGCGCCCTTGGGCCTGCACCGCGAGAAAGCTGCACGAGTTCACCGGCTGCCCGTCGAGCAACACCATGCATGCACCACACTCGCAATCATCACAGCCTTCCTTGGTGCCGGTCAGGCCTACCTCGGTGCGGATGACGCTGAGCAGGTTGCGACCCTGCTCGATGACCAGCGGATAGTCGCGGCCGTTGACAGCCAGGCTGATGTGGTGGGTGGTGTCGCTCATGACGCTGCTCCGATGCCGATGGCGCGATTGACGGGGGTGGAGATGACTTCTCCGCTGGCTCGGCGGGCGGCTGCTTCGACTGCGCGTCTGGCCATGACGCCGACGGTGTGCCGGCGGTAGCGATCGCTCGCCCGCACGTCGCTGATCGGTGTTGCCTGTGCGCTGGCCAGCTGTTGAACGGCTGCGGCCGCATCGGCGATGCCGAGGCCGAGCACCGACTGCAGGTCGGTGACACCGAGGATGATCGGGGCCACCGCAGTCAGGGCGACCGACACGGCGGCAACCGAGCCGTCGTCGCCCAGCGTGACCGATGCACCGGCGCCGACGACAGCGATCTCCATCGCCCGGCGGTACTCCAGCCGTAGGTAGGCGCTACCACTGTTGCCTTCCGGCTTCGGGATGTGGATGGCGACGCACAGCTCGTCAGATGCAGCCGTGGTCGTTCCAGGCCGTGCCCAGAGCGCAGCGATGGGTACACGGCGACTGCCCCGAGCCGACCGCAGCTCGACCTCGGCGCCCAACACCTGCAGCGCTGCGCCCGTGTCCATGGCAGGCGAGCCGTTCATGAGGTTGCCGCCAAGGGTGCCCAGGTGGCGAGTGGACGGTGAACCGACCAGCGCACTGCCATCGGCAAGACCGGCGTAGACGGTGGTGAGCAGTCGGTGCGACTCGATGTCGTGATGCGTGACCAGGGCGCCGATGCTGACGCCCTGGGACGTCTCGGTGATCGACTTCAGCTCGGTGAGACGGTCGATGGCGACCAGCACCTCCGGCAACGCGGCCTTGCCGTGCCGGGCGCCGACGACGAGGTCGGTGCCACCGGCGATCGGTCGCGCGCCAGCAGCCATCGCGGCCACGACTTCGTCGACGGACTGTGCGATCACGAAGCTCACGACGACACCGTCGCATCGGCGGTCTGCTGGCTGATCAGGGCTTCCCATACACGCTCGGCGGTCATTGGTAATTGTCGAATCGGCGTGCCGACAATCTGCGCGATCGCGTTGGAGATAGCCGCCGCGGTGGCGACGTTCGGTGCCTCGGCCAACCCCTTTGCCCCACGTGGGCCGGCGTCGGGCGTGTCGATCTGGATGAAGTGCACGTCGATCGGGGGAGCGTCGGCGCAGGTCTGCAGCTTGTACTCCAGCAGTGCCGCATTGCGCTGGCGGCCGTCGGCGTCGTACGTGGTGCCTTCGGTGAGCGCCTGCCCGATGCCCATCAGCACGGCGCCCTCCACCTGGCCGGTTGCGCCGACCGGGTTGATGATGGTGCCACTGTCGTGCGCCGCGCTGACGTGGACAACGCGAGCAACGCCGGTGTCGCGGTCCAGCTTCACGCGTACTGCATGACAGCTGAACTGCGGCGCCACCCATGCAGCCATGCCGAGATCGCCGACGCACACTGCGCCAACGATTGGTGGGGCACCGGGCGGTGTGCCGGAACCGTGCCCGATCAGCAGCTCGCCACCGGCGGCGATACCGGCAAGCTCGGCAATCGGCACACCGCGGTCCGGGCTGCCGGCCACGCTTGCCACGCCGTCGGCCAGCACGATGTCGGCCGGGCTGGCTTCCAGATGCTCAGCGGCAAGGTTGCGCAGTTGCTCGGCTATCTGGCCGGCGGCGGCCACGACTGCACGCCCGTTGTTGAAGAGCGTCTGCGAGCCGGTGGCGCCCATGTCGTAGGGCGCAACGCTGGTGTCCTGGTAGACGAGCTCGAAGTTCTCTGCATCCATGCCGAGTTCGTCGGCGACCAGCTGACGCAGCGTCATCACCGCACCGGTGCCGCACTCCTGGGCGCCGGTGATGATCTGGCCGCTGCCGTCGCCATCGATCTTCACGTAGGCACCCGACGGAACCGAGAAGCTCGGCCACCAACCGATGGCCACACCGATTGCTTCGTCGTCGGGCAGGTCCTGGCCGTACCCGGCGCCCGCCGCCGCAGCGTCGATGCACTGTTGGATGCCGATCTCGCCGTACGTCTGGCCGCTGGGGCCCTCGGCGCCGGTGTCGACCGCGTTCAGCTTCCGGAATGCAACAGGGTCCATCCCGACGGCGCGGGCCACCTCGTCGGTGTGCGACTCCAGCGCCCAGCAGGTTTGCGGGGCGGTTGGTGCGCGGACGGAGCCCGAGGGTTGATGGTTGGTGTAGACGAGGTGGGCCTCGACCAGCGCGTTGGGAATGCGATACGGCCCTAGTGCGTGCATGGCGGCAAGCTGGCTGAAGAAGCCGGCGTCGGCCGTGTAGGCGCCGTTGTCGAGGGCCAGCCACGCACGCCGGGCGACGATTGTGCCATCGGCCTTCACGCCGGTCTCGAAGTCGTACACGATCCCTTCTCGCCGCCGGTCCGGTGCGAGGAACTCTTCACGGCGGCTGAACACCAACCGCACGGGGCGCTTGGATGCACGAGCGAGCGCAGCGATGTGGGCCTCGTAGTGGAAGCCGCACTTGCCGCCGAAGCCGCCGCCGAGATGGGGCACGATGATGCGGACCCGGTTGTTGGGAATCTCCAGCGTCTCGCACACGCCGGCGCGAGCGTCGAACGGCACCTGCGTGCTGGTCCAGATGGTGACCTTGTTGCCCTCCCACTGGGCAACGACGGCCCGTGGCTCGATCGGCGCAGCATGACAGCCGTCGGCCACGTAGCGGCTGTGCACGATGTGGTCGGCAGTGGCCATCCCCGCGTCGACGTCGCCCTTGGCGATGGATGCGAACGAGGCGTCATTGCGGTCGCGGATCATGGTGCTGCCATAGTCGGCCCAGTCGGCGTGCACCAGCGGCGAGTCGGGGGAGAGCGCTGCCTCGATGTCGTTGACGACGGGGAGGGCCTCGTACTCGACCACGATGGCGTCGACAGCGCGCTGAGCAGTCGCAGCGTCGACTGCGGCGACGGCGGCGATGACTTCGCCCTCGTAGCGCACCACGTCGTTGGCGAACAGCGTGCGGTCTTGCACGAACGGGCCGAACTTGACGTCGGGGACGTCGGCCTGGGTGAGGACCGCGAAGACACCCGGCATGGCTCGTGCTGCGCTGACGTCGAGCCTGGTGATCCGCGCGTGTGTGACGTCGGAGTACTTGAACTTCGCCGCCAGCGCGCCGGTGAGTGTGAGGTCAGCGGTGTAGCGACCGCTGCCGGTCACCTTGTCGGGCCCATCGGCGCGTACGAACCGAGGCGGCGCAGTGGTGCTGTTGGTGGCTGTGACGGTCATCGTCGTTCGATCTCCCTGCCGAGAAGTGGCGTTGTCCAATATTGCAGATCCGAAGGGCATCTGCGTACGCCGGGCTCGACGTTCACGCTCGCCTCACACGGGGCGAAGGCGGCGCAGCACCTGTGCCGCCGCTGCCTGCCCCGCGACGATCGCACCCTCCACATAGCCGGGAAACCGTGTGGCCAACTCCGTGCTGGCGAAGGTGACCAGCGGCAGCCCGAGAGCCAGTTCGTCAGTGGCGTGCGGCGCGTGGGTGGTTTGTACGTTGCTGTATCCGCCGGCACCCCACTCGTCCGGAGCCCACGAACGTTGCAGCACGCTCGTCGGCCGCAGCGCCTCCTCACCAAAAGCGACCGATGCGTGGTGGATGATGGCATCGGTCCGCTGCGCCGCTGAGTGGCGGGCCCACTCGACTGCCGTCGTGCCGCCGACGAAGCCGACGAGCGTTGCGGCGTCCGCGAGCGACGCATCGGCGAAGTAGAGACCTGAAGGGCCAAGGAACTGGCCAATGCCGTTGCGACCGTCATCCAACCAGAATGGTCGCTCGTAGCGGAGGAGAATTTTGACCACTGTGCCCGGAACGAACGAAGAGCATGCATGAGCGATGTCGTCGGGCAGCGGCGGGGTGAAACCAAGGCCGGCATACGCGGACGGAGGGGCAGCAACGACGACCTCGCGTGCATGCCACACCTGATCGAGTGCCACCACATCCACCGAGGCATCATGGAGGTGGACGGCACGGACAGGGCAGTCCAGACGGAGCACGTCGACGAGCGGCGCCGCGAGATGGACCGCGAGCGAGTGAAGCGTGGCGGGAAACCACGATCGGAGTTCTTCGACGTTCGTGGGCGTGCGCTCGTTGAGCTGCGCGAGGTAGGACACGCGGATCAGATTGCTGTCGTGGCACGTGCCCCCATTGACGGCCGAACGCACGGCCTCACGCGCGGCAGCGGACACGTCGATGCCATCGACCGCCAGCCCTGCGACCCATTCGGTGACCGTGCGAACGTCCTCGAGGTGATCGGTGCCAAGTGTTGCCAGCAGCCGTTCCGCCTCGGCCCACGGGTCGCCTTCCGGCGGGCGCGGCACCGTCGTCGGCTGCCCCGGATGGACTGCATTCACTCGCTCCGCGCCGACTCGAGCGGCCAGAGCCAGCACTTCGGTCATCTCGTCATTGACGAATTGTGCGCCGGTGTCGACCAGGCGGCCGCCTTGGTCAACCTGCGCCTCGGCCTTGCCGCCGACTCGGTCGCGGGCCTCCACCACTACCACCGAGACGCCTTCGCCCAACAGGATCGAGGCAACGGTCAGACCGGCGAACCCTGCGCCGACGATGACGACGTCGACGTCGAACGGGTTGACCCTCACCCGCTCAGCCCGGCGAGCCCGCCCGTGGGACCCGGATCTTCGCCTCCACGTCGTTGAATCGACTTGAGGACGACGGTGGCGATCGCGACCGCTGCGAGGGTGAGCAGCAGCATCACCGTCGCCAATGCGTTCAGAGCGGGCGTCGAGCCGGCGCGGGCACCGGAGTAGATCTTGATCGGGACCGTCTCGGTGGACGCGCCAGTGGACAGGAACGACGAGATCACGAAGTCGTCGACCGAGGTGGCGAACACAACCATCACACTTGCGAAGATGGCCGGGCTGAGCAAGGGGAGCAGCACAAGACGAATGGCTTGCAGGCGCGACGCGCCAAGATCGCGCGCCGCCTCCTCGTACTGAGTTCCGATGGCGGCAAGACGACCCCGAACAATGACGACCACGAATGAGATCGTGAAGGTCACGTGACCGAGCAGCTGGCGGGTGAGCCCATCGGGGAAGCCGGTGTACAACTGGGTGAAGACCAGGAACAGCGCCACGCCGAAGACGATCTCCGGCGTCACGATCGGTACCAACATGAGGCCATTCGCTGCGTTCGAGGTGCGACCGCGCCAGCGTTGCAACCCGATCGCCATCGCCACGCCGATCGGTGTGGCGATCAACATGCAGAGGCCGGCCAGCTCGAGGGTGTTGAACAGCGCAACACGCATCGAGTCGTCGTGCAACAACGATGCAGTGGAATCGCCCCAATACCAGCGGAACGACATGGGCTGGAAGGACGAGCGGCTGCGGCCGTTGTTGAGAGAGATGCGCACTGCGATCAGGACGGGCAGCAATGACCACAGCACGTAGACCCAGGTCACCATGGCGAGGACCGGAGCCTTGCCGTGTCGACGACGGAACGGATTCATCGCTCGGCCGCCCGCTGCTGACGAATGGTGGTGACCATGTAATAGACCATCAACACGAAGAGCATCGCCATCAGGATCAGCACCAAGGAGGCGCCGGTCTGCGGTTGGCCCGTGTTGCGGAGATAGTTCTCGATCTGGTTACCCACCATCTCGGTGCGCGGCGAGCCGCTGGTGAGATATGAGTTGGTGTAGTAGTCGCCGAACATCGGCAGCACGGTGATCACACTGGCCGCCATCAACCCGGGCACCGACAGCGGCAGTGTGACACGAAGGAACGTCTGGCGAGCTGAAGCCCCGAGGTCGCGGCCGGCCTCGATCAAGCGCCCGTCGAGACGCTCGAGCGTGGAATACAGCGGCAGGATGAAGAACGGCACGTAGCCGTAGATGAGGCCGATCACCACGGTGTACCAGTCGCCATCCAGCCAGTTGCGATTGTCGGGCAGGCTGAACCACCCCAGCACCTGGTTCACCAAGCCGTCCGGTTGCAGGAGGTTGGTCCACGCCAACATCCGCATCAGGTAGCTGATCCAGAAGGGCAGCACCAGCGCTGCCAGCAGCAATCCCTTGTGGCGGCCGGCCTTGCGCGCGGCGTAATACGCGACTGGGTAGCCGATGGCGACGCAGCCCGCCAGCGACAACGCAACGAAGACGAAGGTGCGCACGAACACCTCGCGCAGGTAGCCATTGAAGACCTCGTGGATCACGTTGCCCATCGTGGTGAAGTCCCACTGCAGCGGGTTCCATGCAGGTATCGAGGTCTTCAGGAATGGGTCGACACCACCGAACGCAACTGCCATCACCGCATATACGGAGACCACGAAGAACGCGATCAGCCACCCGACTCCTGGTACTGCGAACACGGCCCACGCGCGATTCGACCCCCGCCGAGTTGGCACAACAGATGTCACCGGGTCAGCCGCCGGCGGTGAACTTGGCCCACGCGGTCTCGTACTTCGCGTCGCCTGCGGCGCCGAGCGGCTCGAGGTAGATGGCCTTGGCGATCTCCTCGGCCGTGGGCACACAGTTGCGAAGGTGTTCGGGGACGTACCCGGCAGCGATGACGAAGTCTGCGTCGAGTTTGGCGATCGCCGGCAGATAGCCGACGGAACTGAAGTTCTTCTCTGCTACCTCGTTGTCGAGGAGGTAGTTCAGGTACAGGTGAGCCAGCACGGGATTCTCTGCGTTGGCCAGTAAGCCCATACTGTCGTTGGTCACCACGTACTCGCCGGCCGGTGGGTGCCAGAAGCCCAGGACCTCATCGGTCACTCCCTCGGGTAGGTAGCCGGCGGCGCCGGCGATGAGATCGGCGCTCCAGGTCTGGGCGATCGAGGTGGTGCCTTCCGGGATGTCCTTGTAGCCCTCGATGTTGACCTTGACGTTGACGAGGTCGATGAGTTCAGAGACATCGGTCCGGGCTTGGTCGATGATCTTCTGATCGGTTGTGTTGACGTCGGTGATGCCCTTGCGCAGCATCGCCATCGTGAAGGCCTCGCGTTCGTCGTCGAGCACCGACACCTGGCCCTTGAAATCGGTGGCGTTCCAGATGGCGTCCCAGCCCTGTGATTCCACGAGGGCAGGGTCGATGCGATCCGTGCGATATCCGATGCCTGTGCCGAAGAAGGTGTACGGCACGGAGAACTTGGCGCCCGGGTCGTACCACGGGTCCTTGAACGTCTCGATGACGTTGACGAAGTTGGGGATGTAGCTCTTGTTCAGTGGTTGAATCAGACCGCCGGCGATGAGATTGCCGATGGACGTGCCGGACATGGAGTGGTGCACATCGGCTTTGATCGAACCCGACGCCAGCTTGGTGGTGGCCTCGGTGTCGGTGTCGATCGTGCTGATCTCCACCTTGACGCCGTACTTGGCCTCGAAGTCCGCGATGACCTCCAGGTTGACGTAGTCGGCATAGTTGATGATGCGCAGCGGGCCCTTTTCGGGCGGCAAGCCATCGGCGATCGTGGAGCTGATCTGTGAGCGCTTGTCGTCGCTGCCGCCACACGCTTGCAGCAATGGCGCCCCAGCACCCAGCAGCACACCGAGCTGAACTGACCGAGCGAGAAAGTCGCGACGGGACTGGCTCATATGGTTCTCCCCAGAGTTGATTGACTCATGAGTCAGAATAGCAAACATACGCGACGTGCTCGGGAGAACGCCCGGCGCGTGCACGAGGTGTTGGTACACCGGGGGGCTTCGACGGCGCGGGCTACTCGTTGAACCCCGTTCTGGTCGCGGTGTATCGACGCTGGGCGTGGATCCACGGCGACCAGAACGCGCCAGCGGGAATCGATGTGCACTCGATCATGAGCAACTGTGGACACATGGATGGTTGCAGCCCGCTGTGAAGTCCGACGGCTTCACTCCCGGCGGTCGAGCCGTCGGCCGGCGTCGAATTGCCGACGCACTCGCTGACGAATGACCACGTCCGTCGACCCGAGCGCCCTTCTCGAGGTCTACAGCGATGGGACCAGGCGGCTTTCGACCCGGCCATCAGGTGCGAGAAACTATTTGCTGGTGATGATCACCGGCGTGTCGTAGGCGCCGGCGACATCGTCGCCGAGACCGACGGCTTCGATGTCGATACCGAACAGGTTGCGCACCCATGCAGTCACCGCATGGTTGATGATCGGAAAGGTGATGTCGACCGCAATCGCAGGCGGCACACAGCCGTCCTCGCCCAGTGAGCGAAGCTGCGGGCTGGAGTTGAGGAACTCGCCCAGACCGTTGGCTTCGGCAACGCCGATGATGCCAGTGCCGTTACCAAACGTGCAGAAGTCGTCGAAGGCGTTGTGGCCGGCGCCCTCGATCTCCCAGAGCATGCTGGGCGACGGCGCGGCGTCGAAGGCAGGCTGGGTGACGCTGGCGAACGGAACGACTGCGTCCACCGAACCGCCGATGAAGAAGGACGGCTTGCCGGGCAGCGGAGGGGCCGTGGTCGTGGTGACCCCCTCGACTGCAGCGCCGAGGAAGGCACCGGAGGCCAGCGAGACGTACCCGTCGATACGGGGGTCGCTGGCCGCTGCCAGCACGGTGCCTCCGCCGGCAGAGTGGCCGACGGCAGCGACACGTTCCGCATCGACGTGACCGTTGAAACGGCTCGCAACATCGGTTCCTGCGGCGGTGATCAACTCCAGGCCCTGGAGCAGGTCGTCCACGGAATCAGCTCGGTCGCCGGAAGCTGTACCGGAGAGCACGTTCTCCATGAGTCGCGAGGGGTGATCGACCGACACGACGATCATGCCCCAGCTGGCGAGGTTGGACGTGAGGAACGAACTCTGCACGCGCATACCGGTGAAGCCGTGACTGAACATCACCACGGGGAAGGTGCCATCGGCGACGTCGGCGTCGCGGCCCGCCGGATAACTGAAGGTAGAAGGCACGTCGCCGGTGAGCACGGAACGAATTCCTTCGCCGACGAAGTCGCGTACGTCGTACGTCTCGGTGCCGGTGGTGCCCGCGACGGCCGGGTACCAGATCTCCACCTTCGGACCCTTGGCCAACTGCAGCGTGATGACACCAACGGGGTAGTCGCCGTAGTCGCTGTACGCCATGGCCTGCTCGGCAAGGTCGACGGTGGTGGTGGTCGCTGCCTGCGAGGTGGTGGGCGCGTCGGTGGCCGGTGTCGTGTCGGTCGGTGTCGTGTCAGCGGGCGTCGAAACGGCGCTTGCCTCGGTCGATGCCGGCGACGACGAGTCGTCGCTGCAGGCAGCGAGAAGGAGGATGGCGGCAACCGGAAGTGCGAGGCGTCGTGAAGGCATTCGACGAGCCTGCCACGCCGGTTCGCTGGAACCGATGTCGGAACGCACCTGCATGATGCTCGGTTCAGCCGCTATCGTGCAGGCGCCGTGATCCGGGCAACCGGAGATCGCATGGCGACGTGGCCGAGTGGCTGAGGCAACGGCCTGCAAAGCCGTCCACATGGGTTCAATTCCCATCGTCGCCTCCACAGCCTCTGGCCGGGTCCGCCCGGTCAGAGGCTGTTTCGCGTGCCCACACGTCCTCTACGCTCGGAAGATGGAGTCGATTGCGCTGGTGGCGGCTGGGTGGGCTTCGGGGCTGAACGCGTACCTGACCGTGCTGATCCTCGGTGCGTCGGGTCGGCTGGGCTGGGCAGATACACCGCTTGGGCTGCAGAGCAACCTGGTGCTGGGGGCTACGGGCGTTGCCTTCGTCATCGAGTTCGTCATCGACAAGATTCCGCTGCTCGACAGCGTGTGGGACCTTGCCCACACGTTCATTCGCCCGGTCATCGGCGGCCTCACCGGTGCTGCGATTGCTGCTGGGCAGCTCGGTCGGCCGGCCGCGTTCGCACTCGCGGCAGGTCTTGCGCTCATCGGGCACCTGACCAAGACGACCAGCCGGCTGGCCATCAACATGTCGCCCGAACCGTTCACCAACATCATCGCCAGCTTTGCTGAGGACGGCGTCGTTGCTGCGCTGGTCGCCTTGGCGATGGCCTACCCGCGCATCGCGGCGATCTCGGCCACTGCCGCCGCCGTTGTGGGCGTCGTCATGGCGTTCCTGCTGTGGCGCCTCGCCCGCCGTGGTTGGCGCAGGGTGAGAGCGCGGCTGCAGTCGCAGCCGGCGCCCGCCGGCTGAGGCGGCTGCCACCAACCGCAAGGTCGACCATCGACGAATGACTGCCCTGGCAAGTACGCAACTCGGGGCTGCAACTCTCTAGAGTGCACGTATGGACCGCTCGCCCTCGATGACCGGCAACGACGTGTTGATCGAGGCTGGCGAGCCGCTCGCTGGCCCGGCGTCAAAGTGCCCGATCGATCACCGCGCCATCGCAGCTGCCTGTCCGGCGGGTTTCACCGGCACCCGGCCGCCAGTGCGGCGCTCGCGCGCCGACGTGGCCATGCATCGGTTGCTGCGCATTCGCGAGCGCCCGGCCGGCGTCACCACCGCTTCGGCGTATTCCGCCTTCCAGAA
>Ga0105048_10004495_pt1 | contig 22715 bp, 21 predicted proteins | sample MAT05_FD_78382 | JGI IMG/M metagenome (GOLD analysis project Ga0105048, IMG submission 78382) | Freshwater microbial communities from Lake Fryxell liftoff mats and glacier meltwater in Antarctica - MAT-05 | ecosystem: Environmental > Aquatic > Freshwater > Ice > Liftoff microbial mat | place...
AACGGCCAAGGCCGCCAAGGCACCTGCTGCTGCCAAGGCAGCACCGACGAAGCAGCCCCGCGCTCGCACCGCAGCCGACAAGCGCAGTGAGAACGACAACGACAATCGCAACGACAAGCCGTCGATCAACGGCGACACCAAGGAGCAGCCCGTGGACGCACACCAGGTAGGCGAAGAAGCCGTTCGGTTCATGACGGAACTCGTGTCCGCATTCGGCCTCACCGGCACCGCTGAGCTCGTCGAAGACGGTGATGACCTCGAGGTTCGCCTCCATGGTCCGGAGCTCGGCTTGCTGGTCGGCCCCCGCGGGACCACACTGCAGGCAGTGCAGGATCTGGCCCGCGTGGCGGCACAACGCCGTCTCGGGGACCACGACACTCGTCTGCGCGTCGACGTTGGCGGCTACCGCGAACGTCGTCGGGTAGCACTCGGTGCATTTGCCACGCAAATGGCAACCGAGGTCACCACCTCCGGCGTCGCGCGCGTGCTGGAGCCGATGTCGTCTGCCGATCGCAAGATCATTCACGACACACTGTCGGACGTCGAAGGCATTGTCACCCGCTCCGAGGGCGACGACCCCAACCGCCGGGTGATCATCGCCCCGGCGAATGCCTGACGATTCTCTGCTCCTCTCCGCACTGCGCGCCATTCAGGCGCGCGGTGCGATTGGAGAATCTTCGCTCGAACAGGCCATCGTTCACGCGGAACAGTTTGTAGCTGCGCTCCCATCGCAGGTGAGCTCGCTGGTGGATCTCGGCTCTGGGGGAGGGCTCCCCGGCCTGGTGATCGCTGTCCGTCGTCCGAATATCCGAGTGACGCTGGTGGAACGCCGACAGTCACGAGCAGATCTGCTGTCTCGGGCCGTTCGGTCGCTCAGCCTCGAAGACCACGTCGCAGTGATTGCTGGCGACGTTCGACTCCTCGGGGGATCCAACCCCAGCAGCTTCGATGCGGTGACTGCGCGCAGTTTTGCTGCCCCGCCGATCACGGCCCATTGGGCCGGTGTACTGCTGCGAATTGGTGGTCGGTTGGTGGTCAGTGAACCTCCGGTGGACGACGCGGACAGGTGGCCCAATGAACTCCTCGCTGCCGCTGGTCTTTTCGATCTGGGCCGTGACCAGGGTGTTCGTGTCTTTCTCAAGGTGTAATCGGCGGCTGATTGTTCCACGTGGAACATTCAGCGAGTCCAGTCCGAGGGTATGATCCGGTGTGTTCCACGTGGAACACTGCTGCGCCAGTCTCAAGTGGTACACCGGGCCGCATGCAATATCCGCTATCCTTCAGCATCGCCCCCGCCAAATTGCTGCTCATTGGGCTTGAGCCTGCAGGAGTTGTTCTGTGCTGACGCCAGCCGCAAGTGCGAGCCGTCCTCTTCCTCGTGTCATCGCCATCGCCAACCAAAAGGGCGGGGTGGGCAAGACCACGACGACCGTCAATCTTGGCGCGTGCCTGGCCGAGTTGGGCTATCGAACCCTGATCGTCGACCTTGACCCACAGGGAAACGCGTCGACCGGACTCGGCATCGACAACCGCGGCCTCGAGACATCCATGTATCACGTGATCATGCACGAGGTTCCGCTGGAGAACTGTGTCGAGCCCTCGTCGGTGAAGAACCTGTTCGTCGCGCCGGCCAGCCTCGACCTGGCCGGTGCCGAGATCGAACTGGTCCCGGCGTTCAGTCGCGAGAATCGCCTGAGAAAAGCGATTGCGGATGTACTCGATGACTACGACTATGTCCTCATCGACTGTCCCCCGTCGTTGGGTCTCTTGACGGTCAACGGACTCAACGCCGCCACCGAAGTTCTGGTGCCGATCCAATGCGAGTACTACGCATTGGAAGGCCTTGGTCAGTTGCTGCGCAACGTCGATCTCGTCAAGCGCAACCTCAACCCGCAGCTGGAAGTCAGTACCATCGTGTGCGTGATGTACGACGCTCGTACCAAGCTGGCTGAGCAGGTGGTCAAAGAAGTACGCGAGCACTTCGGCGACAAGGTCTGCCGCACCGTCGTGCCCCGCACTGTTCGGCTGTCGGAGGCCCCGTCGTTCGGCCAGCCAATCATTCAATTCGATCCCACCTCACGCGGTGCTACGGCATACCGCGGAGTCGCCAAGGAGGTCAGCGGTGGCCCGTCTCAGCGGACTCGGTAAAGGACTCGGTGCGCTCATCCCTGCCGACGCGATGTCGGTAGAAACAGGTGACGCACCGCGTCTGGAGGATCTTCCAGTTGCCAGCATTGTCCCCAATCCGCATCAGCCGCGTGTGCACTTCGACGAGGAGTCACTGTCGGAGCTGGCTGCATCGGTGCGTGAGATCGGGGTTCTGCAGCCGGTGTTGGTTCGTCCTGGTGAGCAGGACGGCACCTACGAGCTGATTGCCGGCGAGCGTCGCTGGCGAGCCGCGCGCCGTGCTGGTTTGGCTGTGATTCCAGCGATCATCCGCACCACGGACGATCTCGGCTCTGTCGAACGGGCATTGGTGGAGAACCTTCACCGCCAAGACCTGACGGCGTTGGAAGAGGCGTCTGCGTACCAGCAACTGGTCGAGGACTTCTCGTTGACACACGAGCAGGTGGCATCGAGGGTGGGGAAGAGCCGTTCGGCTGTCACCAACACCTTGCGGCTCCTGTCGTTACCGCCCGCCATTCAGGCCCTGTTGGCAGACGGTCGTTTGTCGGCTGGTCACGCAAAGGCACTACTCGGCAGCCCGGATCGAGCGTTTCAGGAGCAACTTGCCCGCCGAGCTGCAGCGGAGAGTTGGTCGGTACGCATGCTCGAGGAAGCCGTGCGCGATCGCGGCGGCGCCGAGCCTGACGCAGCGCAGGCACCGTCAGCCGGCAAGGTCGCCGACGGTGCCGGCTTGATCCCTGCCACCCGCCTTCGGCCGCCAGGCTTGCTGGAGTTGGAGGAGCTGTTGGCCGAGTACTTGTCCACACGAGTGAACGTCACCATGGGGACAGGCAAAGGCAGGGTGGTGATCGAGTTTGCGGACCTTGAAGATCTGGAGAGAATCTACCATCTAATGACCACTCCAAGCGTTGGATAGATGCCGATTCCTACTCTACGTGGAAGTTACCGGTCAAGACCTTCAGGTGAGGGTTACGCACAGCGGTGGACAAACCTGTGGATAAACCCTCATGCTGTGCGTAATATCCATGCGTCGAGCGCTCGTAGAACGCAGTCGGCCAGTCGAGGAGCGGTATCGGTCGCTGTCCGTACAGGCCCCACCGTGACCAGCACTGCGGGCATACGGGTTTCCCGCAGCACGGGTAGACGCATTCCGCTGGCGGCGGGAACCACCCCTGGCACGGTGCGCAGCTCGCGTGCGATCATCTCGGCCAGCGCGCGGCCGCCGGCCGACTCGAATGCCGGCACCTGGTAGTAGTGCGCAACTGAAATGGCTTGGGCATGCCCCTGAAAGCCAACGTAGACGTGCGCCCCGAAGTGATTGGCGGCCACTGCCTGCGCGACGGGATCGGGTTCGTCGAGCGATATCACCGTTGCGCCGCGCTGGCGCAACTCGCGGGCGAGGGTGCGCGTGAGCCCACTGAGCCCACCGAACTGACCGACCGCTACACGGCAACTGGCCATTGATTCAAAGCCGGCTCGCAGGCTTTCGCGCTCACGCACTGCACTGACACCTGGGCCGGTGCCGGACTGGCCGCTGACCCGCACGATGACGCGCTGGGTCTCAGGCCCGCACACGCCGTCGGGGATCACACCGCAGTTCGACTGGAAGTCGGCCAGCGCCCGCGAGGTGCGGGGCCCGAAGATGCCGTCGACGCGGCCGCAATCGAACCCTAGCCGCGCCAAACGGGCCTGTAGGTCCGCTACATCGTCGCCACGAAGGTTGGGGGAGGTCAGCAACAGCTGGCGATCGCCTGCCTTCCATGACGCCTCCACCAGGGCCGTCCAGGTGTGCTCGTCGCAGATGCCGTCGGCGTGCAGCCCACGTGCCGCCTGAAAGCCACGTATCGCCGCTTCCGTGGCGGCACAGAAGACACCTGCCTCGGTGCCCGCGACAGGCGTGAACCAGGCGGTACCGAGGCGGCGCTGTAGATCGCGAATTGCCTCGCCGCTCTGACCAGGAGTCAGCGGGAAGTCGGTAGGAATTCGTTCAGCTCCTGAAGGAGTTGGCCCTTGCCCTTGGCGCCGACGAGGCGTTTTTGGACTTCGCCCTGATTGAAGACCAGCAGCGTGGGGATGCTCATGACATTGAAACGCATGGCGATATCGGGGTTCTCGTCGACGTTGAGTTTGGCGATCTTGATACCAGGGTTTTCAGCGGCGATCTCGCTCAGGATGGGGGCGATCATCTTGCACGGGCCGCACCATTCGGCCCAGAAGTCGACAAGGATCGGGACCTCGCTGGAAGCGACTGTCTCGTCGAACGTAGAACTGGTGAGGGTGACGATGCCATCGGCCATGGCTGGTCCTTTCGCTGGGGAGAGTGATGCTACCGCTCTGCAACCGGCCCGGATGGCCACTCATTCCGTAGCCCTCAGGCGTGTGACGAGTGACCGACAGCTTCCAGCCAGCGCTCGGTGTCGATCGCTGCGGTGCAGCCCGAACCAGCGGCGGTGATGGCCTGGCGGTAGGTGTGGTCCTGTACGTCGCCGCAGGCGAAGACACCATCGACGTCGGTGTACGACGAGCCGGACCGGGTGATGAGATAGCCGTTGTCCTCCATCGCCAACACACCCTTGAAGAGATCGGTGTTGGGTCGGTGGCCAATGGCAACGAACAGGCCCGTGACGGGCAGCGTCGTGACCTCGCCGGTGAGGACATCGCGAACAACGGCACCTTCCAGCTTGTGCTCACCGATCAGCTCGTCGACAACAGTGTTCCAGCGGAGCTCGATCTTGGGGTTGCTGAGTGCGCGATCTTGCATGATCTTGCTGGCGCGCAATTCGTCGCGGCGCACGATGAGAATGACCTTGGAGGCGAACTTGGTGAGGAAGCTGGCCTCCTCGACTGCACTGTCGCCGCCGCCGACAACGGCAATTTCCTGGCCGCGGAAGAAGAACCCGTCGCACGTCGCGCACGTCGACAAACCGTGACCGAGCAGGCGGGGCTCCGCCTCGAGGCCCAACATCAGGCTCTGCGCGCCGGTGGAGACAATGATCGAGTCGGCCGTGAAGAGCGTGTCGCGCACCCAGACCCTGAACGGGCGTTCAGTGAAGTCCACCGCAGTGACCTTCTCGGTGAGGAACTGGGCACCGAAGCGTGAGGCCTGCTCGCGCATGCGCATCATCAGGTCGGGGCCCATGATGCCCTCAGGGAAGCCGGGGAAGTTCTCGACTTCGGTGGTGAGCATCAGTTGGCCGCCGGGCTGGTCACTGGTGCTGCTGGGCTCGCCCTCGATGACCAACGGTGCCAGGTTGGCGCGTGCGGAATAGATAGCGGCTGTGAGGCCGGCGGGCCCAGAGCCGATGATGAGCACTGAGTGGTGGCTCACGTGGGGTTCTTCTCGTAGCGGGCGCGGAGCGCGAACAGGCCGGCGAACATCAAGATGACGCCGAGCAGCATGTACGAGATCCAGACCGCGCGGCCGTGGCTGACGAAGAAGCCGAGGCCTTCACGAAGGACGCCGAGCAACAAGATGATGACGAGCGGGATGGCCACGAGCGCGGCGATGAATGCAAGCGCACCGAAGACGACACCACGCAACACCTTGACGGCGTTGTCGGTGGCCACGGTGCGGACCTTGCCGACCACGCGCTCGACAGTGTCGGCGAGGTCGGGGGCCCAGTTGGGATCAGTGAAGGGGTTGCCCGGCATGAGCTGGAGCCTACCCGCCGAGTTACCAGAGGCTGAGCGCCAGCGAGACGATCGCGCCATGATAGGTGACCATCACCGCGACGCTCATCCACGATCGCTCGCGCACGAACGCTCGCCAGCCCAGCAGTGAGTCGCTGATCACGAACAGGGAGGCGCCGACGATCACCCAACCACGGCCGGTTGCCCAGCCACACACCGTCATCGCGGAAATGACCACGAGGTAGGCCATCACGGGAATGCGCAACGCCGGATCCTTCGCCACCGCACCACTGACGATGCGTCGGCCGGCCGTGGCAGCGAGCACCGCCATCAGGGCGAGCGCGGCTGCGCCGAGCGCGACGTGCGAAATGCCGTACTGCGCGAAGAGCACGATGAACACGACGTGGCCGACGAGGAACGACGCCAGCCCGAGCACGAAGTTGTCGATCGGTGCCATCAGCGCGACATCTCCGCCCAGACAGAACACGAGGGCGACGACTGCGGTGGCAACCTGCGCAGTGGGCGATTCGTGGACAAGTGCGAGACCGATGACGAGCGTGGTCGTCATCGGCTTCGCCCAGACTTCGACGCGGTCGGAGTTGGTGACGCGCGACCACCAATTGGTGAGGGCGCACAGGGCGGTGGCGGCGAGGAGAACGACCTGCATCGAGGCGGGTCAGGCCCCGACGGTGGCGAGCACGGTGCAATCGTCAGCAATGGCCGAGATCATGCCGGTGACCGTATCGCGAGCCGCGATGGCGAAGGTTCCCCGGTACTGAATGTTGGCCAGGAACTCTTGCTGCGCGGTGAGACACCCGAGCGCACCGGTGTCACTCGTCGCCACGGTCGTCTCCGGTGACGCGGTCGTCTCCGGTGATGCGGTGATCTCCGACGATGCGGCAGTGGGCAGCACGTTGTTGGCAAGAGTCGTCAGGGCGAGGGCCTGCAACTGTTCGGGAGTGTCGATGACGAGTGCTGCCTCGGCGCTCCCCCCGATGGAGCCGATGGTGGAGGGTGACATTGCAGCCATCGTGTCGGCGGACATCTGCGACTCGGTGGCGACGTCAGCCGGCGCGACCTTCGCCGTTGTGTCCAGGCTTTTGCTCGAGGACTTCGAGTCACCGCCCGACAGGGCACCGTTGGCGGCGATGCCGACGACACCGACGAGAAGTACCGCTGCGGCAATCGAGAGCAAAGGCTTGGCCCAGCGCGACTTGGCACTCAGTGGGATGATTACTGCGCCACCTGTCGCGAGTGATGGGACGTGCTCGTCGAACTCGGCGAAGGCTGCGGCGAAGGCAGTGTCGCGGGTGTCGGCTCGGACCGTGGGCACGTCGGCAATCTGAGCTCGCACCGTGGTGAAGGAGGCGACGAGTGCCATCAGCTCCGGCGATGCCTCGACCTGGGCGCGCTCGGCCGGGCTGGCGACACCGTCGAGGTATGCGCTGGCCAGCTCGTGCTGCGGGTTCGGTTCGTCGTTCAGGTCGTCGTGGTTCATCGCGTCGTTGTCATTGCGTCTCGTCGGGTGCAGATGTTTGACGCTCCAGCGCGTCCAGATGGTTCCCGTTGGCTCTGGAAATCGTGTTGGCCAGCATCCCGCGACCGCGAGCAATCCGGCTTTTCACGGTGCCGGTGGGCACGCCGAGGATTCCTGCGATCTCGGCGTAGTCCAGGTCAGCGACATCGCGCAGAACCACCGGCACGCGAAAGTCCTCGGGGAGAGCGGCCAGGGCGGCTTCGATCTGTTCGCGATCACCGAGTTGCTCGACGCTTTCACCGGCGGTGGGGTCGGCGTGTTCGTGATGGTCGTGTTCGTGGTCCCTGTCTCGCCCGGCGACAAGTGGGCGTCGCCGTCGTCGTCGGAGTTCGTCGAGGCTGGCGTTGGTGGCAATCCGGTATGCCCAGGTTCCGAACGATGCTCGCCCGTCGAAGCGGGTCAGGCCGCGCACCATTGCGATCATTGCTTCCTGTGCGGCATCGGCGGCGTCGGCCTCGTTGCCGGTGATACGTCGGCAGACGCCGAAGACGCGGTCGTAGTGACGTCGGAACAGTTGGTCGAGTGCGTCGCGGTCGCCGCTCTGCGCTGCGCGGACGAGCGCAGCATCATCGAGCGGTACAGCCATACCAGCCAGCGTAGTGCGCACCGGCACCGCCAACCAGGACGTCAGGCGAAACCGAGTTCCTTGATGACGCCCCGGTACGGGTTGTCGGTGCAGGCCGGGTCCGAGCCCAACTCGTTGAACGAGACGAGTACGTAACGCACCGGGGTGGCAAGGTCCACCGACAGGGTGGCGGCCTCGACACCGTCGAAGGACTTCACTGGCGTGCCCCAGCTCGCGAAGCTGGTGGGCATCGAGCCGTCAGGCGCGGCGAACACCTTCAACTGGTAGGGGGCGCTGCCGAGGGCGATGGTGAACGTGCCGGTGGCGTTCGTTCCAAGATCGGCCACCAGGCCAACACCTTGTTTGCCGCCGAGGAACTTCGACGAATAGCACACGGTGCTCCAGGCCGTGCTGAGGTCGTTGTCGTACGCATTGCCGACGAAGTCGTCGCGCTCGACCTGGTCACCCTCGGGGTCGAAGGTACGAACGGACCGGATAGCAGCCGTGGTCGGTGTGATTGCCGGCGCGACGGTGGTGTCGGGAGCGAGCGTGGGAGCGGCCTGGAACCCGGATGCGTCGTCATTGCTCATCGTCACCCACAGCACGAGGCCGACGATGAACGCGATCAACAGCAGGCCACCGACCACGACCATGGATGGGGTGCTCTTCTGCTCGAACTTGCGATTGGGCTGCTGGCGCGGTCGTGCCGTGGACGGTGGCGTCTTGTCGGCGCGTACCGGCGCTCCGGCGGCGCGGCCAGGGCGCACGGGCTGGTAGCCGCTCACCGGCGTGGGGCTGCGCGTGTTGGTGACGGGTGCGCCGCGGCGAGCGGCGGGCCCGGTGCCGCTGGGCACTGTCGCCGTGGACCCCGTCGTGCGCTGCGTCGGCGTCGGCCCGGTCCGAGTGGCGCGTTGAGTCATGCCGCGTGACGGGGTGTCGCGCGTGACGTCGCCGGTGAGGTCGTTGCGTGGCTGGCCGGCGATCCGCTGCAGTTCGTTGCGCACCTCGGCGCCCGTGGAGGGGCGATCGTCCGGCTTGCGCGAGAGTAACTTGTGAATCAGCGGGGCCAGCCCGTACGGCAGCGTCGGGCGCAGCCGAGTGAGGTCGGTGGGGTCTCGGTTGAGGCGGGCCAACGCAGTGTCGGCGTCGGTCTCACCGAGGAACGGCACTCGTCCAGCGAGACACTCGTAGAGCACCAAGCCCAGCGAGTAGAGGTCGGCGCGGCCATCGAGCTTGCGACCCCGGACCTGTTCTGGCGAGAGGTACTTGGCGGTGCCCATCATCACATTGGGGCTGGTCAGGTCTTCCTCAGAGCTGCCCAGACCCTTGGCGATCCCGAAGTCGGTGAGCAGCACCCGTCCATCGGGCGTGATGAGGATGTTGCCCGGTTTGATGTCGCGGTGGACGAGGTTGGCCTGATGTGCGTAGTCCAGGGCGGAGGCCATACATGCACCGATGTGCATTGTCAGGTCCGGGCTGAGTCGCTTCTGCTCGTCGAGGAGTTGGCGCAGGCTCTTGCCGTTGACCAACTGCATGACAACGGCTTGGCGCTTCTCGCCGCCGATGGTGTCGTCAACCGCGTCGTAGACGGCGACGATGTTCGGGTGGCTGAGTTGCGCGACCGCTATTGCCTCGCGCCGGAAGCGTTCGGCCACTACGGGGTCGGCAGCAAGGGCAGGTTTCAGCAGCTTGACGGCCACCTGGCGAGTGAGCGAGAGGTCGGTGCCCAGCCAGACTTCCGCCATGCCTCCTTGCGCGAGTTTGCGTTCCAGCCGGTAGCGCTGGACGAGAATGGCGGGGGGCAGCGAGGTCGGGCTCGCGCCAGGAGAGGTGGGAGACATGTCCGCTCGTCGACGATAGTGGCGGGAGCGGTCAGTTACCGGGCAATGCGCTCGTCGACGGCTATCGGCCGGCCACGCAGAACGCGATGCCGATGGTGCCGCGACCGGTGTGGCTGCCCACGACCGGGCCGATGTCGCCGACCACGATCTCGCCGGCGTAGTGCGGGCGCAACTGCTCCACGAACGCGTCGACGTCGCTGCAGTCGGCATTGAGGACCATCAGGTTCTCCACCGGGCCAGCCTTGACGAGCGTCTCGACGAGGAAGGCGAGAGCCTTACTGCGCGTGCGCTGCTTGCCACCCTCCTCCACCTTGCCATCGCGTACTTCGATGATCGGCTTGATCGACAGCACGGATGCCAGCATTGCTTTGGCGCCACCGATGCGGCCGCCCTTCTTCAAGTTCTCCAGCGTGTCCAGCGCCCCCCATACTTTGGTGCGGGTCGCGAGGTCGCGGGCACGGTCGACCACGGCTTGGTGGCTGGCGCCACCGGCCGCCAAGCGGGCGCAGTCCATGACGATTGCGCCGAGACCCAAGGTGCATTGCTGGCTGTCGACGACGGTGACGGGAATGGTGTCGACCACACCGCGGGCACCGAGCTCGGCCGACTGCATGGTTGCGGAGAGCGATGCGCTGAGACTGATGGTGACCACGCTGGTGGCGCCTTCGGCGGCCAGCCGGCGGTAGGTCTGCTCGAACTGGCCGGGCGCCGGTGCCGCCGTTTCGGGAAGCGCAGGTGAGGCAGCGCACTTCGCCCAGAACTCGGCGGAGGTGAGGTCGACACGGTCGACGTACTCCTCACCATCGATACGGATGGTGAGTGGAACAATTTCGATCCCGAGCTCATCGGCGACGTGCTGAGGCAGGTCGCACGCAGAGTCGGTGACGATACGGACGCAGTTGGTGCTCACGAGGGCGGAAGGGTACTCGTTGCAGCGTCGGGTGAGAGTGCCGTCTCGTCGTCGCCACTGTCGTCTGCCTCGTCAGCGGCCAGATTGGGTGGGTCGTCAGGCAGGTCGACGACCTGGCGTCCGGGGTGCCGTGCGGCGGCGACTGCGGCCGCTCGGTTGCGACGGCTCTGACGTACGTGGCGAACCCACCACGTGAGCACGACGAGCAGAAACGCACCGGTGAACAGGTTGCCAAGGCCGGTGAGGGCCGTGACGCTGGCGTTGAGTGGCACCGGTGGCGCAAGCAGTTCGCCCGATGGCGTGAGCACGGTGAGAGTCGCGCGGAAGTCACCGTTGGTGCGCGCCTCCATTCGAATGTCGACCGATGCCGATCCCTGCGGTGGAATGACGACCGACAAGTCTCCATCGGGGAAGAGGAGCTTCAGAGAACTCATGTGGATGCTGACCCTCAGCGGGACGTCGCCCTGATTGAACAGACGAAACGGGACGGTGGTGGTGCGGCCGGTGAGCGTGAACGGGAAGGTCGAGGGCACCTGTACAGCGGCGCGAATCGTGTCGAGCTCGGCGGTGATCTGGTCGGCCGTGGCGGCGACCTGAGCGTCGGTCAGGGCGCTGGTCGGCAAGCGCCGGATCGAGGTGTTCCACCGCGCCAGACGTGGGTCGTCGGCAGGAAGCATGCTGCCGGTGTTCTTCGTGGCCTGCGTGAGATCTGCAGCGGTTGCGAGCCGCCCATGGATGCTTCCCTCGACAGCGTCAGGCAGACCAACGATGACGTCGCCCCGATCGGGCAGCGAGAGTTGTTCGGTTCGAAGGCCGAGCGACTCCAACGTCGTTGGCGTCAGACCTGGAGTGTCGGCCAGCAGGGCGGTGATTGCCCGGTAAGTGTCCAGATTCGGAAGTGAGAGGTCACTGGTTGCAAGCGTCACACCGCGCCGACTCGGGTTGCCCACAGGGCTACCGGTGCGGTCTTTGGTGTTGTCGACGATCTCCTGGCGGTATGCCAGCAGGTGGGTGATGGCGTAGATGCCGGTGAGGGCGGGCGTGGTCGTGGGCTGCTCCAGTACCGAATCGAGGTCGCGATCGATGAGCGTCGCCTCGATGGTTTGATCGGATGCGATCTGGATCTGCACCAGCTTGCTGGAGTCGGTGAAGCCTGCCGTCGAGTTCGGTAGTCGATCGAAGATCTCTGGCGTTGTGACGATCAGCCGGGTGCCCAGGTCGCGTAGCAGCGCACCACCGTCGGCGCTGAGCGGCCCGTCCATGAACGCAACCGTGTCCGACGGCAGGTTGTCCGTGAAGGCGGTGAGGTCGTCCTCGCCGTCGCGTAGCCACTGGGTGTATATGTTCTGTTGTGCCGACGCTGCAGCCAGTGATGGGTCCAACGGGTAGCGCGGCACGGACAGCACCTCGTTGCGCGCCAAACCGTCGGCCAGCCGTTGTGCAAGCGCAGCACCTGCTTCGCCGTTCTGCGCGGTCGCGATCAGTAGCGCCGGGGGAACGCGGACCGCGACCGGCATCGGCGAGCTGTCCAACAGGTCGGCGAGCTGCGTCAACTCAGCCACGACCCCGTCGTCGATGACGACGGCGCCGTTGTCGTCCAGCACCACCGGCGAGGTGGTGGTCATCGCCATGGCCACTGGCAGCGCGACCTCAGGATCGTCGGTCGCCGAGGGCAGGCGGTGGACGAACGTGAGCAGCTCTGCGACCACACTGCCCGCGTTGCGCAGCTCGAGCACCACGGGGTACAGGCCCGGCTGTGCAAGCTGCAGCGCGGGGGCGGTACGAGTACTGGTCTCCAGCGGCACCGTCGCAACGATCTGATCGGCCGTGGGACGAGGGAGCGCTGCCAGAGGGAGGTCGACGGAATCGACACTTCGTGGCAGGACTCCGCCCTGGGCTTCGGTGATTCCTGCTCGGGTGGTGACAGCGCGGTAGGCGGTGACGACGAGGGTGGCCGCGGGCAATGCAGCCGGGACGATCGACGTCGGCAGCGAGAGCACGAACTCGACCGAACCGTCGGCGGCGACACCGTAGGGAGCTTGGGAGATCAGACCCATCCGCGCTGCGAGCGCGGAGGTGGACCCGCTCGGGACGACTCCGACAATTGCCGCGAACGCCAACAGGCCGGCGAGCGCGCCGGTGAGGCGTGGCCAGCATCCGCGGCGGGTCACTGCAGCGCCCGTTCGTAGACGCGAAGCCGTTCGCTCATCGGGTGAAAGCCCATCTGTTCGTAGAGCGCGAGCGCCGGGTAGTTGTCGCTGGGCGTGTTGACCAGCACCCGGCGCACGCGCCAGCGCGCCAGCCACTGCAACGAATCCAACACCAATGCACGGCCAAGCCCGCCACGTTGCTGTGTTGGAGTGACGGCCAATCGTTGCAGAAAGCCCTGCTTGGCGTCGCGCCCGCTGAGCGCGTACGCACTCATCGGTTCACCGGCGGTGCGTGCCCGAAACCGGGGTGTGGCAGCGCACACCTCGCCGATTGCTCGGGGTTCCAGGCCCCACGCCTCGGTGAACGCAGCAACGTCGATCGTGCTGGCTACTGCGCGTTGGCCGGCAACCAGTCGCTGTGTCGGTGCGTGAGGCGCAGCGCTGGCGCGCACGGCGAGACGAGGGTCGGTGAGTTCGAGCAACACCAACTCCTGGATGGAATGGAAACCTGCCGTCTCGACACGGATGCCGGCGGGGACTGCGAGCGCGGTCGTGCGCACTGTGGTGTAGCCGAGTTCTGTCAGTTGGTCGGTCCAGCGCAGTATGTCGGTGAGGGTGGGGAGCCGCTGCTGGTGGTACAGCACCAATTGGGCGGTGTGAGGTTGGAACGACCAGCACTGCACGCGGCAAGAGACCCCGTTGCCCTGAAGGACGAGTGGCACCGGTGCCCGGCCGCGTGCAACCGGAGCGCTGCTGCTCGGCGTGCTGTTCGAGGGCCTGCTACTCACCGCCTTGACGGTAGCTGCTCCTCGGTCGCCAGGAACTTCGCTGCCGCAGCGCGGCCGATAGCGTCGCCTTCGTGTCCGTGCTGTTCGCCACTCATGCCGCCTATCTCGAGCACCTCGCCGGGCCGCGCCATCCGGAGCGTCCCGAGCGCCTACAAGCCGTGCTCGATGGCGTTCGCCTCGCCGGCCTCACTGATGCGATCGTGCCCATCGACCCACTGGCGGCCACTCGTGTAGACCTTGAACGGGTGCACCCCATGGCATACCTGGATCGCATCGAAGGCATCTGCGCCGCCGGCGGCGGCCGGCTGGATGCCGATACCTTCGCCAGTGCAGGGTCGTGGACGGCAGCCACTTTGGCGGCAGGCGCTGGGCTCACTGCGGTTCGCGCACTGCAGGAAGGTCGCGGCGATGCCGCCTTCTGTGCAGTGCGGCCGCCTGGCCATCATGCGACCCGCGACGAGTCGATGGGCTTCTGCTTCGTGAACAACGTCGCAGTCGCAGCCGCAGCGCTGGCCGACCAAGGTGAGCGGGTCATGATTTTCGACTATGACGCTCATCATGGAAACGGGACGCAGGCCGTCTTCTACCATGACCCACGCGTCCTCTTCGTGAGCCTTCACCAATGGCCGCTGTACCCCGGCACCGGCCGTCACACCGAGGTGGGCGAGGGTGCCGCGCGCGGCATGACCGTCAACATTCCACTGCCTCCCGGCAGTACCGGCGACGTGTACCTGACCGCGTTCGACGAGCTGGTGGCGCCCGTTGCGCAGCGGTTCGCGCCCACGTGGGTCATCGTGTCCGCCGGTTTCGACGCGCATCGCAACGACCCGATCACGGAGCTGGCTCTTGCCGCCGGCGATTACGCGCCGCTGACCAAACGCGTGCTGTCGCTGGTTCCTGCCGGCCGTCGCCTGGTGATGCTGGAGGGCGGTTACGACCTCGAGGCGCTCACCTTGTCCTCGGCAACGGTGCTGCGTGAGATGGCCGGCGAAACCGGCGCGCCGATCGAGACGACCACCAGCGGTGGGCCGGGCGCGGGCGCGGTGCGCCACGCACGCGAGTACTGGGAACACGAGGGTCTGCTGTGATTCCAGAGCGATTTCAACCGGTGCTGGCCGAGCTGGCTCCGCTCAGCGACCGTTTCCGAAACGCCGGCTTTCGGCTGTTCCTGGTAGGCGGCACGGTGCGCGACCTGTTGGCCGGTGAGCCTGCCGCGGCGGCAGGTGAGGGCTCGGGCGAGCTGTTCGACTTCGACGCCACCACCGATGCGCGACCTGACGACATCAAGCGATTGTTGCGTGGGTGGGCCGACGCAATCTGGACGCAGGGCGAGCGCTTCGGGACGATCGGCGCCAAGAAACGCGGGCCGCACGGCGACCGCACCTACGAGATCACCACCCATCGCGCCGAGGCGTATCACGACGACTCACGCAAGCCCGATGTCGAGTTCAGCGACGAGATCGAAGCCGACCTTGCCCGTCGCGACTTCACGATCAACGCGATGGCCTTGGAGCTGACCGCCGATTCGCCGACGCTGGTCGATCCCTTTGGTGGTGCCGTCGATCTCCTCACACGCACCCTGCGTACGCCGCTGGCGCCGGAGATCAGCTTCAGTGACGACCCGTTGCGCATGCTGCGTGCCGCTCGCTTCATCGCGCGCCTACAGGCCACGCCGGTTCCCGAGCTCGTCGAAGCGGTGAAGGCGATGAAGGGTCGGCTCGAGATCGTCTCGGCAGAGCGCATTCGTGACGAGCTGGACAAGCTGATCACGCTGCCGCACCCGAGCGCCGGTCTGTGGTTCGCCATCGACACCGGACTGGCCGACGAGTTCTTACCCGAGCTGCCGATGATGCAATTGGAGCAAGACCCGATTCATCGCCACAAAGACGTCCTCACCCACACGCTGGCAGTGATGGAGAACGTTCGTCCCCCGTCCGAGCAGCCGCCCGATCGGCCAGCGTTCGACTACCGCCGCACACGCCTTGCGGCCCTCTTCCACGATGTCGGCAAACCACGTACACGTGGGTACCAGAAGGGCAAGGGTGTCACCTTCCACCACCACGACGCGGTGGGCGCACGGATGACACGTAAGCGTCTGGAAGCGCTGCGCTACAGCAACGACGACGTCACAGCGATCACCGAATTGGTGGCGCTGCACTTGCGATTCCACACGTATGCGATGGGCTGGACCGACTCGGCCGTGCGCCGCTACGTGCGCGACGCCGGTCCGTTCCTGAATGAACTCAACGTGCTCACCCGTTGCGACTGCACCACACGCAACGAGAAGAAGGCCCTCATCCTGGCGCGCCGGATGGACGACCTCGAGGTGCGGATCGCGGAACTGGCGGCACACGAGGAACTGGCGGCGATCCGACCCGAGTTGAACGGCGCACAGGTGATGGCGCAACTCGAGCTGGCACCTGGGCCGGCAGTGGGTGAGGCGCTGGCCTTCCTGCTGGAGCTGCGGTTGGAGGAGGGCTTGCTCGGCGAGGACATGGCCAGCCGACGGCTTGACAAATGGTGGCGGGACAAACACGCGGAGTGATATCATTGTGCAGTCGACCGCGGACCGGTGGACGAGGGGGTGTCGGCGCACATGCAGGCGGGTCGGGTCGACGGGGAACCTCGGGTGAGTTGGGAGCCGAGTGCCCGATGGGGCGTTCGTGTCGCCCTCGCGACGACCGCCATGGTTGCGGTGCTCTGGCTGGCCGCGCTGGCCCTCGGTACGCGGGGGGCTGGTAGCTGGCTACGGGCGATGGATGTGGCGCTGCTGGCGCTGACCACGCTGGGTGTGGTGGTGGCATGGGCTCGCTCGCAGGTGGAGGCTCGGCGCCATTGGTGGCTGATGACGGCCGCATTTGCCGGCTTCGCGTTCAGCGAGCTGATCCTCAGCCTTGGCATCTCGCCGTGGCTGGAGGAGCGCTGGCCAACACCGGCTGATGTCGGGGCGCTGGTCTTCTCCGGGTGCATGATCGCGTTCCTCGTCCGCCACCTGCGTTCAGCCGACAGAACCACGATCGTCGTCCTTCTGCTGGATGCTGCACTCATGGCGCTGGCCATCACGTTCCTGTTGTGGGAACTCGTCATGGTCCGTGGTCTGGGCGCGGTCAGTGAATTGCCGCTCGTGACGCAGATTCTCGTCGTGCTCTACCCGGCGCTCGACGTGCTGATCGCATCGACCGTTCTCCTGTTGTTGCTGGTCGATCGATCGGCGGCACGCGTGCTCTTGTTGGTATCGATGATCGCTCTTGCGGTCGGCGACACCGTGGCCAGCACGAATGTGCGGCAGGTGACCAGCGCGTCAGCGACCGCCTCCTCGATTGGCTGGATGATCGGAGTGATGGCTCTGGTTGTGGCGTTGGTCGTGCCGGCCGGAGCCAGGGTGACCGCTCGTCGTCCGACACTTCCCCACCTCTTGCTGGTGAACGGCTTGGTCACGTCGGGCATCTGGCTGGCCACGTGGCGGTACATGATCCATGACGGTCGGGCCAACATCACCACGGCGATCCTCGGTATGTCGCTGGGCGTGCTGTGGTTGTCGGCCCAGTACGCCCACTTCCGTCAGGCGGGGCAGTGGGCCGAGCAGGCGCATGTCAGTCTCGACGAGCTCCGAACAGCGGAACTGGGTCTGCGCCAACTCCTCGACGACCTGCCGGATGCAATGGTGGTCCTGGCTCGCGACGGCCGCATCATCGAACTCAACGCCAACTCGCTGGCGCTCACTGGGTGTGACCGCGACGACCTGTTGGGCCGCTACTTCGTCGAGTTGTTCGACGGCGGTGAGCATACGCGCCTGTTCGACCTGTGGCGCCTGCTTCGTCACGGCGCAAACATGGTGACTCCGACGCTGTCGTTCGTGAGGCCCGACGGCACGGAGGTCGTTCTCGAAGCCAACGCCAACCTGCCGCTGCGCGACCCCGACCGAGTGGTGATCGCCCTGCGCGATGTGACGCTGCGGATCGCGGAGGCGCATCGTCTGGAAAAGGCTCGTGAGCGGTTCCGTCTTGCGTTCCACGGTGCCCCGACAGGCATGGCGTTGTCGACCTCACCTGGCGGCGTGCTCGTCGACGTCAACGGGTCGCTGATGTCGATGTTGGGTCGCACACGTGAGGACCTGATCGGCCGCACCGTCGAGGAGATCACTCACCCCGACGATTGGCAACGCAATGCGGCACTGCTCAGCCGCGCGTCGGATCAAGCCTTGCACCACTACCGCATGGAGAAACGCTACGTACGCGGTGATGGCGGCCTGGTGTGGGCGCGCACCTGGGTGTCGATCATGGACGACGGTGAGGGCGGCTCGCTGGCGATTGCGCACATCGAAGACGTCACCGAGCAACGACACAACGCGGAACGCTTGGAATGGGCAGCTACGCACGATGGGCTGACCGGGTTGCCCAACCGATTTCGCTTCCTCGAGCGTCTGGGTTCGTACTTGGAGACGGCTCAGCCTGGGTCGATCGCCGTGCTCTTCATCGACATCGACAACTTCAAGGTCATCAACGACAGCCTCGGCCACGACGCCGGCGACCAACTGCTGCAGTCGATGAGCGAACGGCTGCGGTCGGTCGTACGCGACCGTGACATGTTGGGTCGCTTCGGTGGTGATGAATTCATCATCATGCTGCGCGATGTCAGTGGCAGTTACGACCCGTTCGTGATCGCCGAGCAGTTGCGTGCCGAGATTGCGCAGCCGCTGATCATCGATGACGCCGAGCTCTTCATGACGGCGAGCATCGGCATCACGGTCTCCGATCGAAAGGGGGTGACAACGACGGAGATGCTGCGCGACGCCGACGCTGCGATGTACCGCGCCAAGGCACGTGGCCGCGATTGTGTCGAAGTCTTCGCACCGGGCAGCCACGACGCAACCGTGCTGACCCTGCGCACCACCAACGAACTTCGCCGCGGTTTGGAACGCGGTGAGATCGTGCCGTACTACCAACCGATCGTGCAGCTCGGGAACGGCCACCTCGTGGGCTTCGAGGTGTTGGCCCGTTGGCGGCACCCCGAGCGCGGTCTGCTCGGCCCTGATCAGTTCCTGCCGATGGCGGAGGAGACCGGGCTCATTGGTGAGATCGGCGCTGCAGTGCTCCGGTCATCTCTCGCCCAGCTCGGGCAGTGGCGAAGCAGCACGCAACGGTTCAATGATCTGTCTGTCTCGGTCAACGTCAGCGTGCGTCAGTTGATGAGCAGTCAACTCGTCGACATCGTCGCTGAAGCACTTGCGGAGGCTGGCGTGTCGGCTGGCGCGCTGTGGCTGGAAATCACCGAGACAGCGCTGATGGCCGACGTGAAGGCGGCGACCATAGCGCTACGCGAACTGCGCAGTCTCGGCCTGCACCTTGCAGTGGACGACTTCGGTACCGGCTATTCGTCGCTCACCTATCTCAAACGCTTTCCCGTCGAAGCCATCAAGGTCGACCGCACGTTCGTCAACGGCTTGGGCATCGATCAGGAAGACTCCACGATCGTGGAGGCAGTGGTCAACCTCGGCCATTCGCTGGGTCTGTCGGTGGTTGCCGAGGGCGTCGAGACGCCACTGCAGTTGAGCCGTCTGCGTGAGATCGGCTGCGATCGCGGCCAAGGCTACCTGTTCGGCCGCCCGCGCCCCGCAGAGCTGGTCGAAGCCGAATACTCGCTGGCCTAGCTCTTCCGCCAAGTCGTCGAGCAGTTCGGTCGTTGGACAGTTCAGTCGCCTTGCTTGCGCGCGCGCAGCACGAAGACCGTTGGGCACAGCGCGTCACGGACGCGCTGGTCGTCGAGTTCGTGCACCACGTCGAGACGGAAGTTGCTGCGCTCGAATGCCATGTACAGCTCGGTGAAGGTGATGCTGTTCGCACCGTATGCAGCGGTTGCCATTCGGTCCTGCCCGCCAAACATGGCGGCGACCGGATGACGCATGGCAACGACGAATGGCGCACCGGGCTTGAGGACGCGATGTACCTGACGCAACAGACGTGGAAGATCGTCGACGCCCGCCAGTGTGTGCGCAGCGACGACCAGGTCGACCGAGGCGCTGGTGGCAAAGCCGAGGTCGGCCAGCTCGCCTTGATGGCACTGCACGGTGATCTCGGCTCGCTCGGCGGCGGCGCGCACCGCAGCGATTGCCTGCGGGTTCGGATCGAGTGCCATCGCCTTCGCGCCGGCCAACGCAGCAGTCACGGAGTTCGGTGCGGCGGAGCCACCGGAGCCCGTCACGCCCAGCTCGATCACGCGCTTGCCGGCCAGCTCGCCACAGAGGCGTAGTTCGGATTCGTCGGCGACGTTGGCGCCGTACCAAATGCTCATGTGCACAGTGTGCCGCGTGTCGTGAGGGCCATGGCGGATACGGCGTAGCGGTAGCCTGGGCCGCCATGACGTTCAGTGCCAAGACGTTCAGCGCAGGAGCATTGCGCGGTGCGAGCGGAGTGGTCGACCATCGTCTGTCACGTCGTCACCTGATCAACGAGTACCACCGCGGGCGGCTGCGTCAGGACCAGGTCTGCGACGCCCACCCGGAGCTGATTCGCGCCGCACGCAACGTTGGTACGCCGGCCACCATCGCCTGCCCGATCTGCCGTGAGCAGGAACTGCGGTTGATCACGTACGTCTTCGGCGCACGGCTGCCATCGCACGGTCGCTGTGTCAGTACCGCTGCCGAGTTGGCGAAGCTCAACGCGCGACCCGACGAGCTGACGGCGTATGTGGTGGAGGCGTGTGTGTCGTGTCGCTGGCACCATCTGTTGCGCGTCCTTCCGGTCGGGGCTCGTCGCCCGCCTCGGGCACGAGCCACCTCATGACACGCGCTGCTGCATGACACGCCCTGCTGCATGACTCTGCTGTTCGTGTACGGCACGCTGCGGCCGGGCGAGGTGCGTTGGCAGCACCTGGCACCGTATGTCGTGGGCGAGGGGCGCGAGGCTTTGGTGGCCGGAGAGCTGTACGACACCGGGCTCGACTACCCGGCTGCGATGTTCGGTGGTGAGAGCAGCATTCTGGGGCGGGTCTACCCATTGGACAACAGCCGGCTGACCGCTGCGCTGGCCCACCTCGACGAGGTGGAGAGCGCGGTCCGCGGCTCGTACGCACGAGTCAGCGTGGTCACGAGTGCCGGCGAGACGGCGTGGGCCTACCAGTGCGGCGAACCGGCCTTGCTCCGCACTCGCATCGAGGGCGGCGACTGGCTGCAGCGGGGGCGCGGTTAGAACGGGCTGAGCCCCATTCGGTTGCGCAGGCCGATGGCTTCACCGACGTGTGCGTGGCCGTGGCCGATGACCGGCCACTGCACGAACCACCACAGCTGTTTGCCGGCCCACATGGAATACAGCCACGGGAATTCGCCGGGTTCGATGCCGGCACGGTTGGTGAGGCGGTACGAGGTGTTGGGTTCGATGTCGAGCACGAGCGAGCCCATGAGCGAGAGCCAGTCGGCGCTGGCGTCGAACACGGCGGTGGCGTAATGGAGCACCGACTCGGGCGAGACCAGCGCCGTTGCCTCCCTGCTCTCCTGTTCGGCAAGGCCCACCCCTGCACCTGCGTCCTGCAGGCCCAGTGCTTCACGGTGTTCGAGGAAGATCGGCTCGTGGTCACGAATCACCACATTGACGGCCAGGTCCTGGTGGCGGGCGACGTGGAGCAAGAGGCCGGCCAACGTGGTGCCCCCTGCGTCGACTTGTTCGTGCCAGCGGGCCGCCGGCACGAGGCGCACCACCGAGTCGAACAGTTTCCCCCTCATCGCGGCGAAGTCACTGATCATCCACTCGTGTAGGTCCACATCGGCAACCTATCCGTGGTCGCTGGTTCCCTGTCACACCCTTTTGCGATGATGTCCGTATGCCCTGTCCAGCGCCCGCTTGCCACGTACGTCGTTGCCTCGGCCGGGTGGCATCGATATCCCGCTACACTCCGCAGGTCATATTGGCCCTGCCCCATTACGGGGCCCCGGGAAGCCCCCGGGTCCGAAGGGAGTTGCTACACGCATGATGCGTGCTTACGAATTCATGATCATCCTCGAAGGTGATCTCGACGAAGTTGCTGCACAGGCTTGGGTGAAGACCGTCACTGACGGCATCACCAAGGCCGGCGGAACTGTTCACGGCAAAGCTGATTGGTGGGGTCGTCGTCAGTACGCCTACCCGATCAACAAGAAGGAGTACGGCTACTACGCCGTCATGAACGTCATCGCAGCTGGTGGCGCTCTCGACGAGTTCGAGCGCTCGCTCCGTATCGCGGACGATGTCGTCCGACACAAGTTGCTGCGCCTTCCTGATGCCGAGGCGGCTCGCCGCGGCATGACGGTCGCGGCCTAGTCCTTCCGTCTCGTACGTTTCCAAGGAGCAATCACCATGGATAGCACCGTCACCATCGTCGGCAATCTCACCCGCGATCCCGAGCTTCGTTTCACTGCTGGTGGAAAGGGCGTCGCCAGTTTCGGCGTCGCCGTTGGCCGTCGTTTCCAGCAGAACGGCGAATGGCAGGAGAAGACGTCGTTCTTCAACGTCACGGCGTGGGACACGCTTGGCGAGAACGTCGCAGCCTCGTTGACGAAGGGCACCCGTGTCCTGGTCACCGGCCGCCTCGAGCAGCGCGAGTACGAGACCAAAGAGGGCGAGAAGCGCAACGTGGTCGAGATCGTCGCTGACGAGATCGGGCCGTCGCTTCGTTGGGCCCGCGCCGAAGTCGAGCGCATCGCTCGCGACGGTGGCGCAAACAGCGGTGGTGGTAACAGCTCCAACACCGGTGGCTCCACCAGCGGCAACCGCGCTCCCGACCCGGTGTACGGCGACGAAGAGCCGTTCTGAGACACAGAGCCGTTCTGAGACACAGAGCCGTTCTGATTTATTCGAGATTCATGCATCGTTCGCGATGTGACTGAAAGACACTGAAACCAAAATGGGTAAAGACAACAACACCAGTAAGAAGACCAAGCCGAGGGCGCCCAAAGATGGGGCCAACCCGAAGAAGTTCAAGAAGAAGACCAGCATCCTGCTGACGGACAAGATCGAATACATCGATTACAAGGACGTCAACCTGCTGACCCGCTTCGTGAGCGACCGGTCGAAGATCCGCAACCGTAGGGTCACGGGCAACACCGTGCAGCAGCAGCGCGAGATCGCCAACGCGATCAAGAACTCGCGTGAGATGGCACTGATCCCGTACACCAAGCGCGTTGCTCAGACCCGCAC
>Ga0105048_10004498_pt1 | contig 22705 bp, 13 predicted proteins | sample MAT05_FD_78382 | JGI IMG/M metagenome (GOLD analysis project Ga0105048, IMG submission 78382) | Freshwater microbial communities from Lake Fryxell liftoff mats and glacier meltwater in Antarctica - MAT-05 | ecosystem: Environmental > Aquatic > Freshwater > Ice > Liftoff microbial mat | place...
AACTCAGGAGGTCTTCGATCAGCGTCTGTTGGCGGTCGGCTTGGTCGGCGATTTGTTCCAAAAACATGCCGCGGACGTTCGGGTCTTCGACCGCGCCGTCCATCAGCACTTCCACGCTCGATTTGATATTCGCCAGCGGCGTCTTGAGTTCGTGGGAAACGTTGGCCACGAAATCTTGCCGCAGGCGCTCCAGCCGGCGGATATCGGTCGTGTCTTGCAGCACCATCACGGCGCCGGGGGAATTCGGCCCCGGCAATCGCGAGACGTACACGACGAGGCTCTTGACGGCGGGGCCTTTCCAATCGAGTTCTTCGCGGTGGGGCCCTTCGCCGGACAGCGCCCGTTCGACGAGTTCGCGCACGGCGCGCTGCCGGGTCAGTTCCCAGAGTTTCCGGCCGACGGCTTTTCCCGGATCGAACTCGAGGAGTTCCTCGGCCCGGTCGTTGGCGAAGAGTACGACTTGCTCGTTGTCGATGGCAACGACACCTTCGACCATGCCGGACAAGATCGTGCGGAGTTGCTCGCGGTCCTGTTCGAGTTGCTTGAAGGTTTCCGCGAGGTGGTCCGTCATGCTGTTGAACATGCGGGCCACGCTCGACAACTCCCGGCTACCCGAGACATGGATTTTGTGGTCGAACTCGCCGGCGGCCAACCGGCGGGCGCCCTTGGTGAGTTCGTCGAGCGGCCGGGTAAAACGCCGGGCGAGGACATAAGCCGGAGCCACCGCGACGATGGCGATGATCGCCACGGCCACGATGACCTGTTTGGCGAGTTCGAAGAAAAGATCCGATCCATCCGAGCGCTGGAGAATGAGCGCACCGACCGCCGCCACCGCCAATACGACGAGGATCAAGTACGTGAGGAACAAACGGATAAACATGGCGGTCGGCGCACGTGGTTCGAGGCTAAGAATAGTTTAGAAGTCGGGTGTGAGGGTTGTGTGAACAGGGGCATTGCGGGGCAGGCTCAATGGCCGCTTTCGGGTTTGCCTCGCAATGCCCGGACGCACTCGGGGAACAGCAATTCCTGTTGAAATCCGCCCCGATCGTCGAACGGCAGTTCCCGCGAGTCCCCGACGACTGCCAACCCCGCGATGGCCTTGGCGTCCTCGATGAGCGGGGCGCTCACCCACATCTCGGCGACTTCCAGCGTGTTGGGGATCACCGCGAAGCGGATCTTGTCGAAGATCGGATTCCAGCAAGTGTCGACGCACGCCTCGATGCACTCGCGGTCGGTACCGAAGCTGAACGGGAGCTTGCTGCGCCACAGGAATCGGGCCGTGAGGTTGTTCATTTCGAACGGCCGGCTCCAGATCGCTTTGAGCGCCCGGGTCGTGGTCAAGTCGGCGATGCCGATGCCGGTGCCGTTGCCGTCGCTGTCCGGGGAAATGTCCAAGCAGCCGATGCGCGTGATCTGCGGCTTGTTCGTCTCGAGGTGCGGGTGCCCTTCAATAAGCAACCGCCCGACCACGTTCGGGTCGATGCCGGCACCGCTGTAGTTTTTGCCGCACTCGCCGATGATGAGCACGTCGAGTTGGTCGAAGGGAATTCGCCCGAGCAGTCCGAAGGCTTCTTTCAGTAGCACCGGCTCGCGCGTAAAGAGATCCTCGCGATCCACGACTTCCAAACGAGCCGTCTGCTCCTTCGCATTCTCCAGAATCGCCAAGCCGCCGAGGAACTTGGTCTTCTCCACAAGAACCTTGGCGGTCTCGGGCATCATGTCGCGGAGGCCGCGCATCCCCCAGCGGTGGTGCTGGTCGGCGCCGTGGCGCTTGCCCAAACCGATGACCAGCATCTTGAGGATGCCGCTTTCGAAATCGCCGCGAAAGTCGGTGTGCGGTTTGATCCGCGCGACCGTGACAACGCCGTCGGCGGCGAGGGCGTTTTTGTCGTGCCACACCGGTTCGCCCCAACTATTGGTGCCGACGGCCACGGCGTCCATGTCGGTCTTCACCGGTACGCCGAGGTGGGCCTCGTCGATTCGAAAATGCGCCAGCAAGTTCCGCTGGCCTTCGGGTGTGGCACCGCCGTGGGATCCCATCGCCGCAACGACGAACGGTTTGGCCCCGAGGTCGAGCAACGCATCGACGGTCGCCTTCGCTAGGGTGCCGTGGTTCTTGATTCCCCGGCTGCCGCAACCGACGGCGATGCTCATGCCGGGTTTGATCCGCGCGGCGAGTTTGGAATCTTTCCACGCCCGTCGGCACTCGGCGTAGACATCGGCGACGAACGGCTGCGGAGTAATCTGTCGGATCGGCTGAACGCGGGGGATCTTCATGGGAGGCTCTTCGGGGATTCGGCTTGCAACCGTTTTAGTTCCCCGAGCCACGGCTTCAAACAATCGGAGCCGAACCGTTTGCTGAATTTCGCCGCGCCCGGTACGAGCAGATGGTGCCCGTCGAGGAAATCGATCTCGTCCGACCAAGCCGCGCAATCGAAGCATTCGAAGTCGAAGTCGCGCCGGAGTTCGGCCAGATATGCCGCCAACGCGGCGTTGGCGGAAGGCGCATACCAGCTGCGGAAGCGGGGGCTTTCGGGCATTCGGAAGCCGTGGCAGGGGATGCCGCGATCCCGGCAGAGGCTCAGCAATTCCCGGTTCGCCTTGTCCATCCGCGGCGCGATGCGGAAGTCTCGGAACGAATCGGCGTAGCTGGTTTGTGCGATGGCCGTGTACTGCGCGCGGCGCTCCGGTGTGATGCCTTCGGGGTTGATCGGCATCCATCCGGCGGCGCTGGGGCGCGTCCAATACCAAGAGGGATTCCAACCGTCCGCGAGCAGATCGGGGAATTGGTGGGCGAGGATGTTGATGCGGTACGACGACCACGGCGCGACCCGGGTGTGGAGCCACGCCGTCGGCGATTCTCCGTAGTCGCGCAGCGCGATGCTATCCCGGTAGCCCATCCGGTGCGGCGGAACCAAGTCTTCCGCGGCTCCGTCGTTCGCGAGCGCCAGCGGCATGATCTCGAAGAGCACGAAGGCCGGGCGAATCCCGAGGTCGAGCAGTCGCCGGAGGTTCAAGAGAGAATAGACCGGCACGCTGGCCGTTTGTGCGAAGTTGGCCACGAGGGGCAGATCCGGGCCGTCCAACCCGAGTTCGTCCGGGTTGAAGCCCACGTGCGCCCGGGACGTTCCTAGAACGATTCCCAATTCGCGTTCCGGTTCGCGCGATGTCCGCCACTGGGTGTGCCGCGCGTGCCAGCCGAACTCGGGATCGAGGTATCGCACGCGCGTCGTGTCGAGCAAGATATTCAAGAGCACCGTGCCGGATACGAAGGCGAGGAGGCCGAGCCAAACCGCCGCGCGGGCCCGCTTTCTCCGCGATGGTACGCCCATGGTCATTTCCCCAAATGCACAGCGAGTGAACGCGTGAAGGCACTTGCGCCGTCTTGGGTCAAGTGGTATCCGTCGGGCAGTGCGGTATCGTCGGCCCAAGCCCGGCCATCGATGGTCGTCACGCCGCATTCGGATTCGATGCGCGTGCGATACTCGTTCCCCAATCGGACGGACTCCGGCGTCATCATCGACCGGAATCGGCCCGACTCCGGCAGCGCGATCAACCGGACCGCGATCCCGAGTTCCCGGCAGCGGGTCAATGTCTTGCGATAGGCCCGGTCCGCGAGGGGATCGATCGAATACGTTTGAAATAGCGGAGCGTAGAACCCCGCGACGTGGGGCCAGCCTTTCTCGACTTGCTCGGCCGTGTACGTCTTCCGCCCTGCCAGCCAGCCCCAGCCATCGAGGGTTGACCACGAGCCGTCGGCGCGCTCGCGCCACGGGATCGCCTGCGGCCAATATTGATCCATCAGCGCTCGGCGGTGGTACCAGACCGGCAAGGCCCGACCGCGATCGCGCTTGGCGAACGTGGTCGAGGTGTCGGTGAAAAATTCGACGAGGATCGGTTCATCCACGGTCAGCAGGCGCTCGGGGTTCAAGCGGTTTTGTTCGCGGTAGAAGCCGTCGCCGCGGAGCAGAGGGGGCCAGAATTCGAGCAATACCGCATCGGGCCGGATCTCTGCGGCGAGTAGGCGTTCGAGCACGATCAACTGTAGAATCGGCCCCGCGCCGCTCATCGACAGGTTGAACAACATCGGCGATGTTGTCGATTCGGCCAACGACGCCTCGTAGACATCGGGGCGGATGCCCATGGCCGTGCGCGAACTGCCGAGGATCACTGTGAGTTTTCGATTCGCATGTTCCCGTCGGCGCTCGCGGAGCGAATTCAATCGCAGGCCGTATTCGGGGTCGCGCAATCGCTCCGGCCCGGCTTCCAACAGCACCGCCAACGACGCGTTCAAGGCGAAGAACACCACCGCGAAGCTGACGAGCGCACGGCTGTGGCGCCGGCGTCTCGGGGGAGCCGATGCCGACGTGGATGCGAGTATCACATCGACGGAGCGCACGCGGATCGCGGTCGCGGTCATCATCGCGGGCCGCCCTCGAGATGCGGGCGGATCACTTCGTCCGTCAACCGGTGGGTGAAGTTCTCGGCCCCGGCGCGGAACATGTGGTGGCCGTCGTAGAACTCTTCTTCCGCGAGCCAATCGGTCGAGTCGATCACGCCGGAACCCCGTTCCCGCGCGATCCTTTGAATGGTATCGCGGAATCGGCCGTACACGCCGGTCGGGTACAGGCTTTGAAACCACGGCGACTCCGGCATCAAGATCAACCGCGTCGGAATTCCGCGTTCGCGGGAGAAGTCCAGCATCTCGGCCAAGGCATCCAACGGGCGACTCGCCTCGGGATGCATCGCGGCCAAATTCTCCCGGTACTCCCCGGCGGCCATCGCCGAGCGCTCGGTCCGCTGATCCGATGTTACGAAGGTTTGCAGGGGAGAGACCCACCCGTGCGGGTCGGTTTTGCGGCTCCAGTCGAACCGCAATCTCCACGGGAGCCAACTCGGGGCGACCCGACCCAGCAGTTGGAATCGCAATGTATAGAGCGGGTTGTACACCGATTCTCGCCACGCGGCCGTCGATTTGTCCTTCGAAAAACCGTGCCGGATGACGAAATCGAGTTCGCGCTCGGAGAGTCGCTCCCCGGTCAGCGCCGCTTGCTCGCCCGGGCCGTCCGGGTACTCGGCGAAGGCCGGCGGCAAAAGCTCGACCAGTAGCAAATCGGGGACGATTCCTTCGTTCAACATGCGCCGCAGGTAGATCGAATTGGCGAAGGGCCCGCTCGCGGGGGTTCCGAAATTGAAGGCCCGTACACCGGGGCATTCCGCTTCCACTTGCCCGGCGTGGAAGCCCAAGAGCGTCCGCGAACTGCCGATTTGGACGACGAGCGGTTCGCCGTTCGCCCGCACTTTCAGCTTCGTGAGTTTGTCCCCGTAGGCGGGGTCTTTTCGCTTCGGATTCCGCTCCGCGTACGCGCCGAATCCGAGTTGGAGGGCCACGATGACCACCGCCCCGGAGAGTACCCCCCAAGCGGCCCATCTCCGGCGCGAACTCGATTTCGGTTCGTTAGAAACGTCCACGCGGCTCTCAGAAAGTAAAGTAGATGAACGTCTTGGCCGTCGGCGGGGCCAGCAGCATCGCCAGCGTCAGGCAGGCGGCATAGCCCACGCCCGCCGCGACCGGCGGTGTACGGTCCCAAACCCACTGCCACCAGCCTTTTTTCACCGTGACGTGGCACCCCAGCACGAAGAGCGCCGTGTACCACAAGCTGCGGTTGTTGAGTTCGAGCGGCTTGCCCGGGCTGTAGACGAACATCCGCTCCAGAACGCTCCACGCCCCGGCGATGTCCGGGCGGAAGAAGATCCAAGCGAGGCTCACGGCGAAGAACGTCACGGCGATGCGGAGCACCGTACCGGGGTGCGACTCCAAGATCGCGCTCAGCCGCGGCTTCGTTTCGCACCACGCCCGGAACTGCCGATGGCCGATCAGCAACGCCCCGTGGATCACGCCCCACAGCACGTAGCTCCAACTCGCCCCGTGCCAAAGGCCACCGAGGGCCATCGTGATCATGAGGTTGCGATTCGTCGCCCAGCCGCCGCCCCGATTCCCACCCAGCGGGATGTAGACGTAGTCCCGGAGCCACGAACTCAGGCTGATATGCCAGCGCTTCCAGAACTCCGAGACATTCGGCGACAGGTAGGGCATGTCGAAGTTTCTGTTCAGCTTATAGCCGAAGAGGTGGGCCAGCCCGATGGCCATGTCGGTGTATCCGGAGAAGTCGGCGTAGATGCGCAGCGTGTAAGCCAGTGCCGCGAGCCAGAGCGACGACGTGCTGTATTCGCCGGGGTTCTGAAGCGGCCCGTCGCTGAACGCGGCCATGCGGTCGGCGATGGCGAACTTCTTGAAGACGCCCATCAAAAAGAACTGCACGGCGACTTGGACGCGCAGCCAATTCCAGCGCTTGATCCGCCGCGTTTGTTTCAAGAAGTCGCCGGCGCGGACGATGGGCCCCGCGACCAAGTGCGGAAAAAACAGGATGAAGAGCAAGAAGTGCGGTAGGCTCCGCTCGGCGGGGATCTTGCGGCGGTAGACATCGACTGCGTAGCTGATGGCTTCGAAGGTGTAAAACGAAATGCCGAACGGCACGAGGATACTGAGCGTCTCGATCGACCCCGGCACCCCCGCTGAATCGAGCATCGTGTTCAGCGAGCCGAGGAAGAAGTTCTTGTACTTGAAGTAAGCGAGGATGCCGAGATTCATGCCGATGCTGGCGAATAGGATCGCCCGCCGGCCACGCGGGTTCGAGGTGCGATCCATCAACCGGGCCAAGCAAAAATCGGCGACCGTCGTCCCGGCGACGAGGAACGCCAGTTCTGCGCTCCACGCGGCGTAAAAATGGAAGCTCGCGATGACGAGCCACCAGACGCGGATTTCTTTCCAACGCCGTGGCGTGAGCCAGTAGACCCCGGCGACGACCGCGAGGAAGATCAGGAACGGCTGCGTCTGGAAGAACGGCTCCGGCAGTTGCTCGCGGAGGAGGCGGAAGTACGCGAACTCCGAGGCGGGCTGGGCCGGGGACGCTGCGGCGAACACCGAGATTGGCGTCACTTGTCTCCGTCCTTCATCAGGGTTCGGTAGAGCGCGATATCGGCCGGGTGGATCGACTGCTCCTTCAGCCCTTTGGCTTTCGCCTTCTGCATCATCGCGGCGGCTTCGTCGTTTCTCGGCGGCGATTGGCTTTGCATCGCGAGTGCCAAGTGGAACATCCGCAGGCCGGTCTTCTCTTGCGACAGCGCTTGCAGCAAGTCTCGCTCGGCGGCGTCGAACTGCCGCGAGGCGATTTTGATTCGCGCCCGCGTGTCGAGCAGTTCCCCGGTCAGGCCGATCTCCTTCACGGCCTGCTCCAGCAACTCGGCGGCGCGTTCGGCCTTCTGCGGGTTCGCGGCGAGCAGCCAAGCGAGGTTGTTCAGCGCGACGACGTTCCGGTCTTCGATCTGCAGCACGGCTTCGTAAGCCGACTCGGCCTTCGCCGAATCGCCCTGCAGGTTGCAAAAGTCGGCTTCGTTCAACAGCACCGCGACCGATCCCGGCTCGCCGTTCTTAGACGCGGTCAGCCATTCTTGAACGAGCGCGATCTGCCGGGGCGTCGTGGAACCGGAGCGGAGCACCGCGAGGCCCGCCATCACTTTCACCCGCATCGGCAGCATCTTCGAATGGCGCTCGATCTTGGCGAAGGCTTCCTCGGCCCGGCCGTCGGCGGCGAGCAAACCCGCCGCGGCGACCACCGATTCGGGACGATTCGCGAAGAGCGACTCGTACTTCTCCACGGCGCTGTCGGTCATTTTGCGGCCGAGCGGCGTGCGGCGAACGTTCGCCGTGCGGGCGAGTTCGTCGAGCAGTTCGGCGGTGCGGGCGTAGCGCAGTTGTAGGTCGCCGGGGGTGTTGTCGGCAGTGCGGGAATAGCCGGTGGCGAGTTCCAGCGAGCGCTCCGGTTTCCCGTTGCGGTTCTCGTAACGGGCCACTGCGGAGACGGCGCGGAATTCGGTCGCATAGTTCGCGAGCAAACGTTTGGCACAGCCATCGGCGAACTCGCGGTCTTCCGGTTCAGAGGCTTCTTCCAACCCCGCCACGAGGTAGTCGATGTTCTTGGCGTCTTGGTCGAGCAGTTCGAGCAGCAGTTTGCGGCCTTGAATGCGGCCCTCGCGCTCGCCGGAGGTCCGGCTCATCTGCGCGAGCAAGAATTGGTCGCGGCGATCCTTCGTGACTTCGACGACTTCGCGCAGAATTTCGATCGCCCGGGCGATCACCTGTTTGCGGTCATCGCTTTCGAGGTGGCGGGCCAACCCGGACAGAACCGCGGCGGTCGAACGCTTCTCGTCGGTGGTTTCGCCGGGGGAGTTGTCTTTAGCTGCGAGGAGATCTTTGGCCCGTTTGCGGTCGATGGGATTTCCTTGCGATACATACAGCATGGCGAGGTTCCGCCGGGCCCAAGACAAGTCGGCAGTCGGTCGCTTGGTATCCCCGAGGAAGGTTTCCAGCAGCGTGATCGCGTCTTGCCGTTGGTAGCGGGACAACTTCACCGCCAAGCTCGCTTGGGCGAATTGCCGCTTCTCGGCGTCGGTTTTCAACTCGGGCGACCAACCTTTGGGCACGGCCGAGGACTCGGCAACGGAGGCGAGCAGCACGACGGACTGGGCCGGTGGCAACTTCTCTTTCGCGCGGTCGAGCGTCTTCGAGATGGCTTCCGAACCGGCTTGGAATAAGACGAGGCGCAACCAATCGTCGATGGTGGCGCGGGGCGCCATCACGGCGAGTTCGTAATGCGATCCGGCTTCGACCGGGAGTTTCAGGGCCACGTAACTATCGCCGACCCAACCGAATTCGCCGGGGCTACCTTCGATCCATTTCTTCGACAACTCCAACAGCTTCTTGCCGCTGGTCGCATCGAGCTTCACCATCGTTTGGCGCATCAGCCGCTGGAAGGGTTCGCCGTGCCAGCGGTAATCCAGCGCCAGATTTTTCACGGCGGCCGCCAGCGCGACGTCGCTTTGCGAGGCTAGGAATTCGAGGCGGGCTTGCACCGGGGCGAAGCGGTTCGGTTCGAGCAAAGCGGCCCGGTCGAACGAACTGCCGGCGGCGTTCGCATCGCGGCCGAGCCATTGCAAGCGGCCGAGCGCGATGCAGGCATCCGCGCGATCCGGCTCCGCGCCGTAGCGCTTCAACAGCGCGTCCTGCGCGGCGGGGGCTGCGGCCACGTCTCGCTTCGCCAATATCTTCCAGGCGTTCCGCAGCGCTTGGGTCTCTGCGCCTCGCGGCAATTTGGCGAGCGCCGCTTCCGCCTCGGCTTGCATCGCGGTATCTCCGACCTTCGCGGCGCGCTCGTAGACCGCGTCCCACACCGCGGCGTCGTCGAAGCGCCGCCCGGCCATACGACGGTAGGTTTTCAGCATCCCCGCGTCGTCGCCCATGCGGTCGTACACTTCGAGCAGTCCATCCAGCAGCCGCTGTTGCTCGGCGTCGGGCCACGTGTCGATCTGACCGGCGAGCCGCTCGATGCTCCGCAGTTTCGCCGGATCCTTGGTGTAGAGCATCGCGCGGGCGAAGCGCAAATCGGGGCCGTCGCCCGCGATCGCTTGCGCTTCGTCGAGCACCGCCAGCCCGACCGGCACACCCGCCAAATCGGCGAGCGTCTGCGCCAGTGTTCCCCACAACTTCACGTCGGACGGTCGGCGATACGCTTCTTGCTTCAACAGCGCGGCCGCTTTTTCCAACTGCCCCCGCGCGGCGGCGATCTCCGCCCGGAGGATGGCCCCGCCGGATGTCGATGCCCCGAACTTCGCGGCGGCGGCTTTGGCTTCGACTTCCAACGCGTCCCATTGCGGCGACGCCATCGAGACGCCCGTCGTCCGCAGTTGGGCCGCCCGCATCTTCACCAGCGTCGAACGCGTGTTGGCATTCGCGTAGGTCGATTGCGCCGCCGTCTCGTACTCGCGGATGGCGTCGTCGAATTTGCCCGCGTTTAAGTACGCCTTGCCCAACGCCTCCCGGCCGGCCAAATGTTGCGGGTCGCGGTTCGTCAGCAGCGTCAGGCATTCGAGTTCTTTCGCCGGGTTCCCCTTGCGGCGATAGCATTGCGACAGCAGCAAATTCGCCTGATTTTCCAGCCCCGGCATGCCGAGAGTGTCGGCCCGCAGCGCCAGCAGCGTACCGATGGCTTCGTCCCAGTGATCCTCGCGCATCGCCAGCCGGCCGCGGATGTACTGGGCCTGCATCTTGGCGTCTTTGGTCGTCTGGCTTTCGAGCTTCGACAGAATCGCCCGGCTGCGTTCGGTCTCGCCGAGTTGCACCAGCAAGTCCGCGAGCGGCACGAGCAGTTCGAAACTATTTTCCGGGGGCACCCGGCCGAGCGCGGCTTCGAGCACCGCCACCGCCGAGCCGATGTTGCCCCGGTTGAGTTCGAGCCAAGATAGACTGCGGACGAAGCGCGGATCCTTCGGATAGGCTCGGATACCCTTCGCCAACAGGTCGCAGGCCGCGGGGAGATCCCGACCGCGCTGCAACTGCTCGGACAGTAGCAGCAGGGCCTCGGCATTCTCCGGGGCGAGCGCGAGCGCTTTGCGAAGGTCGGCAATGGCGCTGTCGAGCGGGAGGTTGTTGCTCTCTTCGACCATCGTGGCGAAGACCGCCCGGCTGACGTACGACTGCGGATCGTCCGGCAGCACCGCGATCAAGCGATCGAGGACCGCTTTCGCCTCGACCGGGCGATGCTTGTCGCGCAGCAGGTACGCCGCGAGTTGGTGGTAAGCCTTGGGTTCCTTCGGTTGAAGGCGGATCGCTTCTTCCAAGCTCGCCTGGACCTTCTCGGCCGGTTGGTGCAGGGCCGCTTGCGCCGTCGCGAGGTTCCGCCAGAGTTCGGCCTCGGCGGGGAAGTCCTTCAACAAATACTCGGCGTGCGTTTCCGCATCGGTGGCGCGGCGCAACTGCAGCGACAATTCCAGCGCCTCGCGGCGGATGGAATGCCGGTTCGGGTCGGTCCGCAAGATGCGTTCGTAGAGCTGCAAGAGGTCGTACGAACTGCCCGTCGCGCGGGTCTTGATCAAGTCCGCGAGTTGCTCCAGCGCTTCGGCGTCGTCGGGCCGGAATTCGAGGTACTGCTTGAGGTACCCGATGGCCGCGTCTTTCTTCCCGGCCTCGGCCGCACGGGCCGATTGTTTGCGGAGGGCGTCGGGAATCCGGCGGGCTTGGAAGGCGTGCACACCCGCGAGCGAACCGACGACGAGAGCGAGCGCGAGGAGCATTTTCAGCAAGAAACGCTTGTTGATCGTCGGCAGCATAGTTCCGCGTCCTTGCGGGGAGTATCGGTGAAGGAGGGCAGTGTAAAACTTGCCGAGGTGCGGAGTCAACCTCAAGTTAACCCGATCGTTGCCAGCCAACTTTAGCTTTTAGGTTTCGGTCATTCTGCACACCCCCCCTGCCGAAAGCAGCGAAAGCAGCGAAAGCAGCGAAAGCTCCGAAAGCTAAACCGTAAGAGCTGTTTTCGTATGTCACGCTCGGCGTGACGCCGGTAGGGGCTGGTACACCCTCGACCCGACCGTGTCGGAACGATTTTTGGAGTTTTTCTTCCCGAGCGGTGGGCGTCAGCCCTCCGAGGAATCGAAGCGGAATGAGTTTCCATTTCTCGGAGTGCTGACGCCCATCGCTCGGGTTGGCGGTACCAATTCTCCTTGCAAAATCTCCGAGCCATTCCCCATTGAATTCGCCCCCCGTGGTCTGCAATCATAAGCCATGGTCGAGATCGTCGTACACGTCCCGGACGCGCAGAGTTGGGATTCGGTTTTCCTGTCGGGCGACGGCCCGGAATTGGGCCGGTGGCTCTCCATCGGGGCGCGCTGCCAGCGCTTCGCCGACGGCACGCACCGCCTGCATGTTCCGGTTGAGCAACCCGGCGAGCGCGTCCAGTTCTTGGCGACGCGGGGTCACTGGCGCGATGCGGAAGTCGGCGAATGGGGCCGGGAATCGCGACCGAGGGAGATCGAACTCCACCCGAATACACGCATCGAACACCACGTCGAAGGTTGGGGACGGCAAAGCGTCCGCTACCACATCGATTTTGAATCGGAGTTTCTCCGGCATCCGCACACGCTGACGGTCTATCTTCCGCCGGGCTACGACCTCGAACCGGAGCGCCGCTACCCCGTCTTCTACATGCACGACGGCCAAAACCTGTTCGATGCGCATACGTCGTTCATCGGGGTGCCGTGGGGTTGCGACGAAATCGCCGAGCGGATGATCCGCCTCGGCGAAGTCGAACCGCTCATCATCGTCGGCATCGCCAATTCGCCGGATCGGCTGCTGGAATACGGCCCGCGCCGCAGCGGAGCGCCGGACGACCTCGCGCGCGACTACGGCCGATTCCTCGCCGAGGAGGTGGTGCCGTACATCAATGGTACGTATCGCACACGGTTCGATCTCGAATCCACCGGCGTGGGCGGGTCATCGATGGGCGGTTTGATTTCGCTGCAGTTGTGCAAGTGGTACCCGAGTTTGTTCGGGCGTTGCGCGGCGCTATCACCGTCGCTGTGGTGGGATCAAGAAGCTTTCGTGCAGAGTGTGCAGGCGTCGTCGCGCTGGGCGACGACGTGCCGAGTGTGGGTCGATATGGGGGCGAATGAAGGCGGCTCGGATGCCGGGCGGGCCGGGATGCTCCGCCGGGCGCGCAGCCTCTCGGAGCAATTGACCCAACTCGGCTGCGATCTGCGTTACTACGAAGATCCGCACGGCTCGCACCACGAATCGAGTTGGGGTGCCCGGTTCGCCGATGTGCTGCGATTCTTATTCCCCACGTGACCTGAGTTCCGGCTTCATCTTCCGAAAGCGCCGATCAGGCAACCGCCCAATACGTTCAAAATCCACAATCCTATGGCGATGTACGACAAGACCAAACCGGCGATTGCCAGCGGCTTCGCCGAGGTGTCCATCTGGCCGCTGTTCACTTTCTCGATCGTTTCATTGCACTGCGGGATCGTCCAGAATGCGATAATCGCACAGCAGAAAAACGCGGCCAGTCCCATCATCAAACAGGCGACGCCGTTGCTCGGTTCGGTCATCAGCAAGCGTTCGTCGTACGGCTCGTACGGATCGCGTCGGCTGTTTTTCAGGCGTTTGCGCTTCTTCTTTGTCTTCCTCGGCCGATAGTCATCGTCATCGTCGTCGTCATCGTCCCGCGACAGTTTGATCGGGCTGGTGTCCCCCTCAACGTCCGTGACTCGTTTGCCTTTGGGCGGGGGTGGCGGCACAGTCGACGGCCGGGCGATCGAGGGCTTCGGTTTGGGCTTCGGTTTCTCGGCGGTGTAAACCGTCTGGCAGAAGGGGCATTCGACTTCGCCGCCGAGGTCGACGGGATCGACGGTCAACTCCGCCCGGCATTTCGGGCACGGGGCGATCTGAACGCCCTCTGCTTCTGGTGTTGGTGCAGGTGCAGGTGCCGTTGGCGGAAGGACCGGCGCAACCGTAGCGGCGACGCCGAGGAATACCGTTTGGCAGAATGGGCATTGGAGGTCGAAACCGACATCCTCCGGGCGAACCGACATCTTCGCTTGGCATTGCGGGCAGGGGGCCAGTTCCACCGGAACGGTGAGATCTGGCGGCGGTAGCTCCGGGACCGGCGTCGGGGCCGGCATGGAACGGACCGGTTCGGGTTGCGGAATCGTGGGAGGCGCCGAACTGGACGGATCGACTTCGTACGGCGGATCCTCCGCGCCGGGAATGAGGAACTTCGCCCCGCATTGTTTGCAAGTGGTGCGCTTGCCCGCGTGCTGCTCCGCGGCGGAGTACGACGTGTTGCAACTCGGGCAAGCGAAACGGATCATCGGCGCACAGGCTCCGGGCTAAATTTCCTACGCCGAAGCGGTCCTAAAACCATTCCTTCTGACCGATCTGGTAGGTCTCGATGAAGTCTTCGTCGGTCTTCGTCAGGTAGATGATCCCTTCGATCGTGCCGATGAGCGCGCCCAACCCGCAGGTCACCAGCGTGATGACGATCTGGATGATGCCGGCCGTGCTGTAGCCGAGGTAGAACTTGTGCACGCCCCAGCCGCCGAGCAAGATGCCGAGGATCCCCGCGGTCGATTTCTTGCAATCGATGCCGGAGGTGCTGCGCCGCTTCTTTTTCTTCTTGCGCGGGGCGTCATCTTCGTCGTCATCGCGACGCTTGCTCTTCTTCGAGGGTCGGTCATCTTCGTCGTCGTCGTCGTCGCGGCGTTTGCTTTTCTTCGCCGGGCGGTCTTCGTCATCTTCGTCACCCAAAACGGCCCGTTTGCTCTTCCTCGATGGCCGATCTTCGTCTTCGTCCGGTTCGTCGCCCTTGGCGAGTGCCGTGCTCGTTTTCGAACTCGCCTTCGATTCGCCGGGCATTTTCGCGGTGAAGACGTTCTTGCAGGTCGGGCATTCGACGTCCGCGCCGAGGTACTGCGTGGCGACCGTCAGCGCGGTGCCGCAGCTCGGGCACGGTGCGATCTCGACGGGGGCATCCGGATCGGCCGCAGGGGAGGGGGCCGGTGCGGGATCCGGAGCGGTGGTCGTGGGTGCCGGGCCGGTCATGCCCGCGCCGTCTTCTTTGGGGATGCTGAACTGCGATTGGCACTTCGGGCATTTGCCCGTTTTTCCGGCTTTGTCCGGGCCGACGGTATACACGGCTTGGCAACCGGGGCACGAGAACCGAATCATGGAATCCTCGGGAATGAGAGCGCAGTATCGGTGGGAATATCAATCTATGGAGCCGTCTACCGACCACCACCGGGGCCGCCGAACGCGCCGCCGCCCATGCAGGCACCCGCCAAACAGCAGTAGAAAATCACGACGATGAGTACGATCACCACGGTGATGATCACCGACGCCATCCCGAGGTACATGCCGATTTGGGTTTGACTGCGGCCCTCGGGGTCCATCCGCCCGGCGTCCATCGCCTTCAAGTCGGCGGCGCCCAGCACCCACGCGACGATGCCGAAGATCATGTTGACCAGCAAACCCAAGATGCCGAAGACCAGAATCAGCGTGCCGCGGTGCGGTTCGTAATTCCGGCCGGAACGCCGCCGGCTCGACATCCGACGACGCGACGGCCGGTCGTCGTAATCGTCGTCATCATCATCGTCGTCGTCATCCCGACGGCGACTCTTCTTCCGCCGCGATGGACGGTCATCGTCGTCGTCATCGTCCCGGCTCGATTTCGACCCGTAGGTGACGAGAGCCGTACTCCGCGGTCGGTCGGCGTACTCGAATTGGGGCGGAGGCATCGGCGGCGCATCGGCGCGATACGCCCGGTAGATCGTTTGGCAATTCGGGCATTCCACATCCAGCCCGACATCGCCGGGGAGCACCGACAACCGCGAAGTGCACTTGGGGCACGGCACGATCTCGACCGGGTCACCGGGGCCGGGCGATGGCGGAGCCTGCATCTGCGGAATCGGCGGTGGGGATTCTCGCCTCGATATCGGCGGGGGAATATCGGGCGCAGGCGGAATCGGCGGGGGGACCGCGGGCGTTTCGGTCGCCGCCGCGGGGATCGTGAATTGCGTCTGGCACTTCGGGCACTTGCCCGTCTTGCCCGCTTTTTCGTCCGAGACGGTGAAGGTCGCCTCGCACCCAGGGCAGGCAAAACGAATCATGATTCTCTCCCTGTCTGGCAGCGTTCGCCCGGCTAGTCTGAGAGTTTCGCGCGCGGCCGTCAAGCGATGCCGCAGACATTACCACGGCGAGCCTATTCCGGAGATTCGCCGGGGAGGCTGCAATATTGAAGGGAAAACGAATGGTTGCCCCGCACTGCAGGGGGCGGGCGCATCACACTCCGAACAACGCCAGCGCATTGCGGGTCGTCCGTTCACCGAGAACCTCGCACGTCACACCGCGCACCTCCGCCAGCCGCGCCCCGACGTGGGCGACGAATGCCGGTTCGTTCCGTTGGCCGCGCACCGGCACCGGGGACAAATACGGCGCGTCGGTTTCGATCAGCAAGCGCTCGTCCGGAACCAGCGCCGCCACGGCCCGAATCGCGTCGGCGTTCTTGTAGGTGATCATGCCGGAAAACGAGATGTGCAAACCCATCGCCAAGCAGGCTTCGACGGTGGCCCGGTCGGCCGCGCACGAGTGAAGGATACCGGCGATCGGGCCGCGCCGTTCGAATTCCCCGCGCAGCATCCGCACGGTATCGGCGTCCGCTTCGCGGTTGTGGATGATGATGGGTTTGCCGCAGGCGCGGGCCAACTCCAAATGCCGGGCGAAGAAATCTTCTTGAGTGGGAAACGGGGTCTTGTCCCAGTGGCGGTCGAGCCCCGATTCGCCGATACCGATGACCTCGGGCAGCCGGGCGAGTTCGATGATGCTGTCCCAATCGCCCGGATCGGCCTCGGCCACGTGGTTCGGATGCAGGCCCACCACGGCGGAGAGCGGGGCGTGTTCGCGGGCCAACGCGAGCGCCGTCCGACTGCTGGCGAGATCGGTGCCGATGCAGCAGACGCGGATGACGCCCGCGGCGTCCATGCGCCGCAAGACGGCCGGGAGATCGCCTTCGAAACGGCGGTCGTCCAAGTGGCAGTGGGTATCGACGAATCGCGGCATAGCGGACACCGGAAATGAAAACACGGGGGCATGGCCCCCGTGCGAAAGAATTCCATCCCGACTCAACGCTCGCCTTCGTCACCGGGGCGACCGGTTCCCGGCCCGGTATTTGGGCCACCCACCGGCTCGGTGTCTTTGATGACGCGAACCCGTTTCAGCCAGTCGTTCCAGCCTTTATCCCGGAGGGATCGCTGGGTCGGCACCTGGAGATCTTCGGCCATATCGAGCGCTTCGCTGCGGACTTCGATCTTGCCGTCTTCGCGGACGATCAGCAAATCGGACATCGAGTCGTCGTTGAGCGTCGCGCCGGGGACTTTCGTAATGGAGTGGCCGCCTTCGAAATCGACGAGCACACTCTTGGTGCGGAAGTCGATCACCCGCATTTTGGGCAAGGTGTGTTTGCTGTTCTGAGTATCCTTCGGCCAGTTCGGGTAAATCGGCGATTTCGTATCGCCTTGGGCCAGTACGTAATTCAAAGCGGCGGAGCGCCACAGCGGCAGTTCGACCGGGACTTTCTTGCCGACGTATTCGCCGACGCCCACGGGCATTTCGGCTTGGACGTAAGATCCGATCGGTTCTTCTTTGTTGCCGAGCATGAGGCGATCCATCCACTGCTGCATTTGAATCACGACCCGTTTGCCGTCTTTGACATCTTGGAGTTCGGCCACCTTGCGGATGGGGTCGGCCTTGCCGCTGTCTTCGTAAACTTTCATAACCGACTCTTCGTACTTTTTCACGGGGTAGGCGAACAGGAACGATTCCTGTGGCACGCTGAGTTTTTGCGGGAGTTCGAACCACGCGCTTTCCAAGACTTCGACGTTGGCGTTATTGTTGTCCGCGAGTTGGGCGGTATTCTTGAAGTTCGGGTTCTTCATGAGCACTTTGACCCGGTACTGGTAGACGTTGCCGGGGACGAGATCGACATCGAGGAACCGCATGAGCAGGTGATCGACATCGAGCTTGTTCTGATTACCTTGGCCCGGCGTGCCCGCCCCGGGATATTCGGGATCGGCCCCCGGCGCCAGCCCGCCGGGGAACGAGCCGCCCGGAGGCTGCCGGAATCCGCCGAAGCTGCCGCCGGGCATTGGAAAGCCGCGGGAATCTTCATCGCCGAAGCCGTTGAACCCTCCGGGGGCGGCCGGCGGTGCGGCGGTGTACGGGTTGGTGCTGTACTTGTAGCGGCTTCGGACATCTTCGACCGTTTTCTTTTGGGCTTTGCTATCTTCGAGCTTTTTGTAGTTCGCGTAGATCGTGCCGAGGCTGGAATCGGGCGGATAGTTCAGTGCGAAGCCGTCGGCGAGGACGGGCAGTGGCGCCGAAATCCCCTGCTCCGGGCGGAGGAAGTAAGGCTTATAGCCTTCTTCCTTCACGAATGGGGCGTCGTAGCGCGTGAAGCGGCTGAAGAAACGCGCTTGGTGATCGAGCGGTTCCCAGAGGCTTTCGTATTTTTCTTTGGTCAAGTTGGCGGGTAATCCCTCGGGCGGGACGGTTAGCCGTTCGACGACCAAGCCGACGAAGGCCGGGGAGACGTCGGTATCGACCGCGGCGGTGCCGACGGCACCGGATCCGGAACCGAAGGCACCGGATCCGACTGGCGGTGTTCCGGGAAGGCCTTGGGGCGGTACCGCGCCGGTGCCGGGAGCGGCCGCACCGGAACGAGCCGCGATGGTCGCCGGGCTCGATTCTTGGCGGGCTTCCCAAATGCTACGGAGTCGCAGGGCTTGTTTGATCTCTTCGAGCTGTTCCCGCAACGGGAACGACATTTGAATCACCGCCATGCGGATCGGGTAGACGGCCACGGCCGGCGGCAGGTTGAGTTTGGTCGCTTCCTCGATCGACATGTACGAGACTTTGGTTTCGGAGCGATTGCCGCCCGTCAAGCCGCCGGGCATGCCCTCTCCGGAGCCGATGCCGATCGGCGGGCGACCGGCCCCCGATCCCATCGGAGGCCCCATGGGTCCGGCACCGGGGCCCATGGGGCCCATCGGTCCGGCACCCGTCCCAGTGGGCGCCGGTTTGGGCCGGGTCGGGCCGGTGACCGATTTCGAGCCCGGCTTCTTGATGCCTTTGTAGAAGTCATTGATTGCGGGCAAGTCGGCCGGCTTCGTGATGGCGCTGGTCAAGACGCCGACGCGGATCGCTTCGATTTCGCCGGTTTCTTTATTGAACGTGAACTTGCGGTCGTAGGCCTTGTACGACGCGGCGAAATAATTGATCTGGGATTCCACCGGCGTGAGGACGCGCGGTTGGTCGCGGCGCTGACTCGGCAGTTCGATCGGTTCGAACGGCTTACTGAGATGGCGGTAATCGCTGGCCGCGAGCATCGTGAAATCGTTGCTGGTCTGACTCGGCAGGGCGAACTTGGGCAGGGCGAACTCGGGCTTGCCATCTTTGTTGTTGATCTTGGCTTGCAAGGCGTTCGATTTGCCGTCGATGCCTTTGACTAGGGCCTCCGTGTTGTCCGCGCCGGCGGCGCCGACGACGCCCCAGACGACGAACAGCCCGAACAGGCCGAGGGCCCCGATGAGGGCGAATTTTTCGCCCTTCTGGAGCAGCAAATCTTTGAATCCGGCTTTGGCGGCCATGGCGACCTTCCTCCGGGAGCATCCCCCGCACGGCGGGGGTTGAGTGTTCGAATCGTACGGTATGGTAACGCTTATTTCGCCGGGCCCGTTGGCGGAACGCCCGGATTATTCGGCAATTCGACTTTCGGCATCGGATCCATCGGCTTCGGCTCTTCGGTCATCGGTTCCATCGGTTTATTGGGATCGATCGACTTCGGCGTGGCCTTCTCGTAGATCGATACGATCCCGTACACGGCCAACTCGACGAGGCCGGCCGTCACCTGCGATTGCGGCAAAGCGCCCGTGGAACCACCGGCGGCCGGGGGCGAAAAGCCGGGGAACATCGGAGCCGGGGCGCCGCGGCGGTCGGGATCTTCATCGTCGCCGCCCGGACGGAATCCGCCGGGGGGGCCGGCGGCCGCGTTCGAACTGACGGCCAAGGGATCGCGGAAGCGCTGCCATTGGGTCTGCGTGATTTGGATCCGCAACGGCGAATTGCCGATGGCGATGAGCACGTCGTTGACGTAGGCTTGATCCACCACGAGCCCGAGGGCCACCGGCATCCGCCGGACTTGTTCGGTGCGTTCGATGTAGCGTTTCTTGTTGCCGAGCAGAACCTGTTCGGCGGTACCGGACTTGGAGCCCGCACGTCCCGTGGCCGCACCGGGGAAGCCCGGGCGTTCATCCGCTTCGTCGCCCCGCTGGGGTGCGCCCAGCGGGGGTACCGCAGCGGGATCGGCTCCAGTGGCCGGCGCGGCCTCTTCGGGTAAGAAACTCGGCATCTTCAATTCCGCGGCGCTGCGTTTGGAATCGAGGTAGCCGAGTTCGAGCCGGCGGACGAGCCGGACGGGCGCGGTGATTTCGTCGAGGATTTGTTCGATCTTGTAGATTTCGGCCGGTTCGGTGGCGACCTTGTGGATCTCGGGCACGACCTTGGGGGCGAGCTCCGCAGAGCCTTTCACGAGCTCGCCGCCGATCCGATACTCGAAGGGTTGCGTGGTGCTGAGTTTCGGGTCTTCGAACCAGACGTTGAGCCGCATGGTTTTGTTCAGCCCGAGCATCTGCAAGCGGTCGGTCTTGTTTTTCAGCTTCGATTTCAACACGCGATTGGGGCCTTCGGTCGCTACTTCGATGTCGATTTCCCAGGTGCGGTTTTGGAACTTCCGCTTGAGGGGCGTGTCGGCCCCGGCGGGCTTGACGAGTTCGAATTTAGCCGCGGTCGCGTTCACTTCTCCGATCGGTTTCAGGAGCGCTCGTTGAATCCAGAAATCTTCGAGGGCGAGCCAGAATAGATTCGAATCGGGCCGACCGGTGCCCCAGTTATTGACGTGGCGCAGAACGGTCGTCCAGCCCGCGCCTGCGAAGCGGGTCGGTAGCACCGAAGCGGCTAAGCGGTTGTAAGACTCGAGATAGTTCGCCGAGTTCGTGAACTTCGACATTTCGTCGTTGAGGACCACAAACTGGGTGTCCGCTTCCTTGGCCGCGTCGATGTTATCAACGGCTTTCGCGCCGAAGCGGAGATCGAGCTTTTCGAGGTCCTTGAGGAGTTTATCGCGGCCGGCGTCGGGCCATGCGAAAACGCCCTCTTTTTTCTGGCGCTCGTAGTTGTCGCCCCAGAGTTGGCCGCGCCGCTCTTCGAGCGTATCTTTCTGTTTGCCGAGTTCGACCAGCAAGCCCGTGCCGCCGGCCTTGGCGGCGCCGACTTCGTCCGCGGACTTCTTGTAGTTGGCGTTCTGCACGGCGATGGCGTCGCCGGGGCCGGACATCATCATGATGACCAACAAGCCGACGAGCAGCGGCACGGCACCGAACAGGAGCCAGAAGTGGTGCTTTTTCAGGGCGTCGCTTTTCATATCGGTGATCCGCCGGCGTGGTGTGGGAAACTCGGAACCGGGGGTGCTACTTGGTGACCGGTGCCTGCGCGGCATCGGTCGACGGCTCGCGCCAGATCATGTACACGATGAACTCGGTCGGGTATTTGGTCTTCGGGCCTGCCACGGCGGGTTGAGCGCCGGGCTGCGGGGCCGGGGCCGGGAAACCGGGCGTGCCCATGGGTGGCCCCAATCCGCTGCCGCCCGGAAAGGCCCCGCCCGGGGAACCTTCGCCCGAGAAGAAGTTGGCGTTGTTGGCCGATTTGCCGAGGATGCCGACCCATTTCGCCGCGGCGGCATTCTGGCCTTCGCCAACACCGAGATTGGGTCCCCCGATGTTGGGCGGGGGCCCGTTGGCGCTGGAGCCGCCGTCGGTGTTACCACCTGTCGCTGCGGGGGCGGCTTTCGGGGCCAGCAGAAAGTCGAGTTGCGACGATGGAATGTACTGAAAGCTCGAGGCACCGGCGCCGCTCGCCACGGCTTCGCGCTTGGGATCTTTGGCGTGCGACAGAGCCAAGAACGCGTGGCTGATGCGGCCCTTGACCGGGTCAGGCAACGCCTCGGCTTGCAGCGACGTCGCGACTTTCTTTTCCGTCGGGTCGGTGACTTTGGCGAAGTGCTCGGAGCGCTTGAGGTTGCCCACCAAGCACTTGCGCAGGAAGTTCGTGGCGTCGCGGTTGTAGGTGTAGCCGCGGATCTCGATGATCCACGCGGGGCCTTCGGGGGCTTTGGGCGTTTCTTTGAATTTGGAGGTCGCGTCTTCGACCGGGATTTTCTCGGCCCCCGGCGGGAAATCGAGCAAGATCGGCAGGCCCGAGATTTTGTCCGCCCACGCCTGCGCATTCGTGAGGAAAGTCTGGACGTTGTCGCTGTATCTGCAATCGACGGCTTCGATGTTCACCGTCGGCAGGTCTTCGGATTTGTCGTCGTCGTAGAGTTTCGTCAGCGGGACGCCCGAGGCGATGCGGTCGTAGTGCTTGGCGATGGCGAGCTGCTGTTTCGCCGTTTTCCAGTAGGGCAGTTGATCCGGAAGATCGAGGTTGCCCTTGACGATTTCTTTGTCCGTGCCCTTTTCGAGGACGCCGGGCACGGGCAGTGACGCCGAGATCAATTCCAGAACCCGAGTCCAGTTCAGGCGTTCGTCGTTCCCGGAGACGATGGCTTTGACGTCGCCGATGGCGGCGGTCCGTTCGCCTTCTTTCTTCGTCCGTTCGCCTTCTTGCGTCTTGGCCGCTTTTACGGCGGATTCCGCTTTGCCAATGGCCGTGGCGATCCTCTTGTCCGACACGGCTTGGTACTGCGTGCCGTAGCCGAACGCGACGGCGCCGGTGCCGAGCAACAGCGCGGCGGCGGCGGCGGCGGCCCACGGCTTCTTGGCGCGGATCAACCGGTCGGTGCGGATTTCGCTCGGCAGCAGATTCGTCTGCAATCGGCCCAATCCGGTCGCTTGCAGGGCCAAGCCGTAGGCGACGGGGAAGGTCAGAATGTTGTCGGTGAAGTTCGGATCGTTCAACACTTGATCGCCCGAAAGCCGCTCCATCTTGGAGGGTTTGCGTACTTCGAGGGCCAGCTTTTCCGACAAATACTTTTGCAAACCGGGGAGTTTGAAGGCACTGCCGAGGCCGACGAGGTAGGCGACGTGGGCATCGCGGTGGGTGTTGGTGAAGTAGCCGAGGGATCGCTGGACTTCGCCGACGAAGTCGGTGAGTACGGGCCGCAAGGCCTTCAAAATCTGGGCGAGTTCGGGCGACTTGGCCGCGTTGCGC
>Ga0105048_10004500_pt1 | contig 22697 bp, 14 predicted proteins | sample MAT05_FD_78382 | JGI IMG/M metagenome (GOLD analysis project Ga0105048, IMG submission 78382) | Freshwater microbial communities from Lake Fryxell liftoff mats and glacier meltwater in Antarctica - MAT-05 | ecosystem: Environmental > Aquatic > Freshwater > Ice > Liftoff microbial mat | place...
ATCCTGGCGGCGTTCATCGCGCTCGCCCAGAACGACCTGAAGCGTGTCCTCGCGTACTCCACCGTCAGCCAGCTGGGGTACATGTTCATGGCCCTGGGCACCATCGGCGCGGTCGACCCGACCTTCGCCGTGACGGCTGCGGTGTTCCACCTGTTCACCCACGCGTTCTTCAAGGCGCTCCTGTTCCTCGCGGCTGGCAGCGTCATGCACGCGATGGGCAACGTGATCGACATGACCCGCTTCGGCGGCCTGCGGAAGCTGATGCCGCGAACGCACATCACCTTCCTCTGCGGTGCCGCGGCCCTCGCGGGGCTGCCCTTGCTCTCCGGCTTCTGGAGCAAGGATATGATCCTCGAATCGCTGATGCTCGGCAGCCAGCACTCGGCCCAGTACGCCAGCGCGTACTACACCGTGCTGCTCATCTCGCTCGCGACCGTGGCGATGACGGCTTTCTACACCTTCCGTGCGTACTTCCTGACCTTCTGGGGCCCGGAACGCATCCCGGAAGAAGCCGGCCATCACGCCCACGAGTCGCCCTCAGTGATGACGATCCCGTTAATCGTGCTTGCCGTCGGGGCCGTCTTCGTTGGCATCGCGGTCGAGCCGTTCAACCACCTGTTCAGCGACTTACTGGAACGCACTCCGTCACTCGCACTCGCCTCGCACTTGTTCCATGGCCGCGCGGGCTCGCACGGCTTCGACTGGGCCCTCGCAGGTGTCGGCACCTTGCTCGCCGTTGGCGGCGTGGTCGTCGCGGGCCTCATGTACGGCCGGGGCGGACCCGAGGCGCTGCCGGCGATCCTCGAACCGATCTGGTTCGCGTCGCGGCGGAAGCTGTGGGTGGATGAGCTTTACTACGCTCTTTTCGTGAAGCCGGCGGAAGTGCTGGCGTTCCTCGCGAAGCCGTTCGACGGCGTGCTCGACGCACTCTCGCGATTGATCAGCTATGTCCCGCAGTTCCTCGGCCAGGCGTTGCGGCCGGTGCAGAACGGGCTCGTGCAGTTTTATGCCCTGTCGATGGTGCTGGGGCTGGCGGTGTTCGTGTCGTTCGTGGTCTTCCGGATCACGCGGTAACTTCGAGAAGAGTCGTTCATGACGACGTATCGGATGCTTGTGCTGATGATGGTGCTGCTGCCGCTGGCGTCCGCGGTGGCGGTATGGCTGTCCGGCCGCGCCGCGAAACAGACGGCCCTTGGACTCGCCTTGCTGCATCTGCTTTTGACCGGCTTCCTCGTCAGCACGGCCCTGGCGGAGCTGAACGAACGCGGCGCGATCACGACCACCGCCTTTGAACCCATCTTCGTCCCGGGCGACCCCTGCCTTGCCGGCGAGGAGACCCACACGCACCGCACCACCTGGACGCTGCTCTCGCTGCAGCCTTCGGTCGCTCCCGAATCTCGGTACTCCGCCGGTGCGAACATTCAGTTCTTCCTCGGCATCGACGGCCTGAATCTCTGGCTCGTCGCGCTTTGCAGCCTGATGATGATCGTGTCGATCCTCGTCTCCTGGACCTCGATCACGGACCGGGCCGCGGCGTACTACGCCTGGCTCTTCGTGCTCCAGGCCGGTGCGATCGGGGCGTTTCTGTCGTTCGATGTCATCCTCTTTTACGTCTTCTTCGAGATCACGCTGATTCCGTCCTTCTTCCTCATCGGCTACTGGGGCAGCGGTTCCGCCCGCCGCGACGCGGCCAGGAAGTTCTTCCTGTACACGCTCGCGGGCAGCCTCCTCATGCTGGTGGGGCTCGTCGGCATCGTCATCACCAATCCGCTGCCCAACGGACAGATCACGTTCTCCCTGCCGGACCTGATGCTTCAGGTGCAGTACTCCCTCGAAACCGCGACGAAGGCGGCCCTGCAAGGAAAGCCCGAGGAACTCTCCGCGAAGCACACCACCCAGATTGGCCTCTTCTTCCTGCTCATGGCGGGCCTCGCGGTGAAGACGCCGATCTGGCCGCTGCACACCTGGCTGCCCGGTGCGTACGGCGAGGCCCACCTTGGCACCACGGTGATGCTGTCGTCGCTGCTCTCCAAACTGGGCACCTTCGGCATCCTCCGTTTCGTGCTCGCCCTGACACCGGACGCGGCCATCACCCACGGCCTTCCCGTCGTCGGCGGATTCGCGGCCTTCGGCATCATCTACGCGGCCCTGTGTGCCTTCGCCCAGCGCGACATGAAGCTCATGATCGCCTATAGCTCCGTGTCGCACCTGGGGTTCCTCGTCCTGGGCCTCTTCGCTTTCAACGCGGAGGGCATCGCCGGGGCCTCGCTGCACATGGTGAACCACGGCCTCACCACGGGGGCCTTGTTCGCCATGCTCGGCTTCTTCTGGAATCGCTACCGCACCACGGACATCCATCCGTTCGGGGGCATGATCGGCCGATTCCCGCGCTTCGCCTTCTTCGCCTTCGTGCTGGTGCTCGCGTCGATCGGCCTGCCGTCGCTGAATAACTTCGTTAGCGAGATGATGATGCTCGCCGGCATCGTCGATGCCCGCAATCCGGGGGCGCCGGGGCTGTTCCTCGCGGTCATTGCGGCCTTCAGCATCTTCCTGAGCGCCTGGTACATGCTGACGATGATGCAGAAAGTGTTCTTCAATCCCTTGCGTGAGCCGCCGACCCTGGGGGGCGCCCCGGCAGCCGACATGAACGGTCGGGAGCGGTTGGTGTTCGCGGGCCTGTCCGCCCTGTGCCTGGGGCTCGGCCTGTTCCCACAGGCACTGTTGAAGCCGATGCAGAGCGACGTGGCCAAGCTTGACGCGATCGCACTGCGGGCACGAGTGCGAACGGGCGAACTGAAGCCACTGCCGCCGATCCCCGTGAAGGCGGCGCCGGCTCCGAAAACGACCAGGGCGAAGACGCCTGCGAAGACGAAGTGACCATGATTTTCCGTCGCTAGGCTGCCAGCGGCTCACCTGATGCCGAGGATTCGTTGCCGTGAATTCGCTGTCCGACCCTGCCGTGCAACAGACGCTGAAGGATGTCTTCCGGCTCGTCCTGCCGGAGATCATCCTGATCGGCACGGCCTGTGTCGTGTTCCTGGGCGGCGCCTTCTGCAATCGCCGCTGGCTCTGGTTCGTCGCCTCGATCCTGGGCGTCGTCGGTGCCAGTGTCGTGGCCATGGCCGGCCATGGCCTCAAGCAGGAGATGCTCACGGTTTCGCCGATCATCGCGGACGGTGCGGCCGGCTTCTTCCGGGCCCTCGCACTCGCGGCGGGCTTTGTCTATCTCTTCGCCAGTTGGTACGACGTCGAACGCGGCGACTGCAATCGTGGGAACGCAGCGGAGTATTACGGCTGCCTGCTCGTGGCCATCGCGGGCACCTCGCTTGTCGGCCTCGCGAATGACCTGATCACGCTCTTCCTCGCTCTCGAACTGATCTCGATCCCGACTTACATCCTGCTTTACCTGCCCTCGCAGACGAAACGCAGCCAGGAAGCCTCCGCGAAGTATTTCCTCCTCAGCGTTCTCTCGTCCGGGATTCTGCTCTTCGGCTTCAGCTACCTCTACGGGCTGACTGGCACCACGAACCTGACGGCGATCACGCGGACCCTCGCCGAGGCGAGTCAGGTCGGCCTGACGCCGATGGCCCTGCTGGCGATCGTGCTCGTGATCGCGGCCCTCAGTTTCAGGCTCACCGCGGTGCCGTTCCACTTTTACGCCCCGGACGTTTACGAAGGCGGCCCGACTGGCGTTGTCGCTCAGCTGGCCTTCCTGCCCAAGATCGCGGGCTTCGCGGCCCTCGCCCGGGTGCTCGGCCTGCTTGCGGGTGATCCGAACCATGTGCCCTTCGACATCGGCACGCAGATTCCACTGCTCCTGTGGATCATCGCCGTCATCACGATGACCCTTGGCAACGTCTTCGCGCTCTTGCAGAGCAACATCAAGCGGATGCTCGCTTACAGCAGCGTGGCCCACAGCGGCTATATGCTCATGGGCATCATCGTCGCCACGTCGGTGCTGCCGAGCCTCCGCGGCGAGGACGCTTCAAAGCTCGCGACGCATGTCGGCGGTATCGACGCCCTGCTCGTATACCTGATTGCATATGGTGCGATGACGGTTGGCGTCTTCGCGATCCTCAGTTACCTGAACACCGCCGCCGAACCTGTGGAATCGATCGACGACCTTGCCGGCCTGGGGCAGTCCCAACCGTGCCTGGCGGTGATGCTGGCGATCTTCCTCTTCAGCCTGATCGGCCTGCCGCTCACGGCGGGGTTCGTCGGGAAACTGATGCTGTTCCTCGGTGCCTTCGATGTGCCGACGGACACGCCGATGCGGAATCTGTTCCGCTGGCTCGCCGTGGTCGCGGCTGTCAATGCGGCGATCGGTGCGTTTTACTACCTTCGCGTGGTCGGCGTGATGTACCTGCGTTCGCCGTTCCGCCCTGCGTCGGTTCTCAAGTGCGGGGCACCGGCCATGATCGCGGCCCTGATTTGCACCGGCGTCACGATCTTCCTGGGCGTCTATCCGAACCCGCTGGTGAAGGCTGCGCGAACGGCCGTGCCGACGGCGGTGACCGTGAAGCTACCTCCTGGCCGTTGAACGTCTCATGCTTCCCTCGGCCGTTCTCTCACGGTTCGGTCCGGCTCTCGCCCAGCTGCGGTGGGAGCCCGCACCGACGGCGGGTTTCAGCGGCGCGAAGATCTGGCAAGGCCGCGACCCGAACGACATCGCCCGGGTCGCCCTCAAGGCTTACGCTCCCGATTCCATCTCCGTCGAACGCCTCTCGCAAATCCACCGCTGGCTTCATGCGGCTGCGAGCCTGGCGTTCGTCCCAAAGCTGATCCTTACGCCGGAAGGTGACTCGATAGTCCTTGCGGAGAACCGCCTGTGGGAAGCTTACACCTGGAGGCCCGGCAGGGCGGATTTCCACGAACGGCCGACGCTTCCGAAGCTCGAAGCCGCGTGCATGGCGATCGCGAGACTTCATCGTGAGTGGCAGCGGTCTCCTTCGATCGAAGCTCCGATTCCGGGAATCGCCCGTCGGCTCGCAGTCGTTGCGGAGAGCGAGCGTTCCCGCACGCCCCTTATCGGGGTCGAGCCCACGATGGTGAAGCTTCTCCTGCGTGCGAGGGAGCAAGTCCGCCGACTGCGAGGGCCCGCGGAAGGGGCGCTCTCGCCCTGGTATCCGAGGCGATTTCGATTGCAGCCGTGCCTCTGCGATCTCTGGCATGATCATGTTCTCTTCAACGGCGATGCGGTGACGGGGATCATCGATTACGGAGCCATGAAGGTCGATCATGCCTCGGTCGATCTGGCGCGTCTGCTGGGCAGCCTGGTGCCGGGCGATGCGGACGCCTTCACCACGGGCCTGGCGGCGTATCGACGCGAGGGCGGCCTTGAGGTGCCTGATGATCTGGTGATGCTGCTGGCGGAGACGGGAATCCTGGGCAGCGTTGCAGGTTGGCTCGTCCGTTTCGCCACGCCCGGATATGTGCTTCCGGATGCCGAGGCGACGAGGAATCGGCTCGAGGGTCTCGTGTCCCATCTGGAGAAACGGCCCAGCAATTTCCCTTTCCATGGGCGTGGAGTTCCCTTCCCCCCACCTACGCATTTACAATGAGTGCGTTCCTTCGTTGCAAGTCTTCCGTTCCCGGCCGAGGATCGCCGTGACCATTGTCTCCGAGTGCCCCCATTGCGAGAGCCGATTCAACTTGCAGCCGGAGACGCTCGGCAAGCCGCTACGTTGCCCGAACCTCTCGTGTCGGAACATCTTCACTGTCGCTCTGGCTCCTGGATCACCTCCGCCATCGATCGTGGAGGCCGAGGTGCTCGATGATGGTGTCGTGGAAGCGAAAGTTGTCGATGCGGAAGTAGTGAAGCCGAAGATCGTCGACGCCAGGGTGTTAAAGGCGAAGGTCGTGGCTGCGAAGGTGGTCGATTCAAAGTCGCCATCGCCGCAAGAGGTGGACTGGGCCACGGAGCGCCTTGTTCCGCCGTCCGTCGCGCAGGCGAAGCCCGTGGTCGAGGTGGGTGATGATGAACCGATCCTTCGCCGCCGGAAGAAGCGAGGGAAGCCGAAGCTTGTCATCGGCGCGCTGCTGGGGTTGATCGTCGCGCTGCTGGGATTTGGAGCGTACTACATCGTTGGCATCAACATCCGGAGCGAGTCGAAGCTGGCGAAGCAGGCGGATTCGGAGTTGAAAGCCGGCGACTTCCCCGGGGCGGCCCGGGACTACAAGCAGTTGCTGGAGGAATACCCGGACAGTGCGAGTGCGCCTCGCTACCGCTTCAGTGCCGACCTCGCAGCGACGAGGGCCATGGCCCAATCGGTGACGAATCGTGAGGATCCATTTCCCGCACTCGAGAAGTTTCAGGGCTTCGTGACTGAGCACCGCGAATCTCCGTTCGCGAAATCTCAGTCGGGGCTGGGCAGCGATGTGTTCGCGACCGGCTCGAAGCTGATCGAGGATCTTTCGGACTACGGTCGAGACCACTTCGGGAAGTTCCGCACGAACCGGCCGCAGGCGAGCGAACTGGGGCGTGCGGAACGAGCCGCGCGCGAAGGCCGCAAGCTTCTGTCGTCGCTGGAGCCGTTTCGCGATCCCGAGGTGCTGCCGTCCGAAAGCCTGCGAACCGCCTTCGATAAGCTCGATCAGGATCTCCGCTTCGAGCGAGATCGAGCCGTGTTCCTTGGCGAGCTTCGCGATCGCTTGAAGGAGCCGACGGATGAGTCGATCGCGACGGCCGAGTCGCTTGCGACTCGCCGTGGGCTGGGGAGCGAGGCTGACGTTCAGCAGATCCTCCAGGATGCCCGGACCACACTGCAAACCCGCGTGCGGTACCTCGCTTCGCCTGCGCCGCCTCGCTCGGCTCCACCGGTGGCGGGCCGTTCGCTGCTCTTCGCGAGCCCTATTGGTCGAGCGGTGGCGAACGTCCCCACCGCGGGCGAAATCCCTGGCACCTTCCTCGCCCAGGCTCGCGGCATTCTTTACGCCCTCGACGAGCGCACGGGCACGCTGCTCTGGGCCGAGCGAATCGGCAACGACCGCCAGGAACCGCCGACTCGCCACACGCCGGACGACGGTAGCGGCGACCTCGCCCTGGTGACCTCGGACATCGCGGGCGAATCGGGGCTGACTGTTCGCCGGCTGCGGACCGGCGAGCCGATCTGGTATCAGCCCCTGGCGGCTCGCGCTGCGGGGCCGGTGGTGATCGTCGCCCGGCGCGTCTACGTGCCGCTTCGCGATCCGCTTGGCACCATCGTCGAGTTCGACCTGGCCAGCGGCGCTCGACTGGGATCGCTGTCGCTTGGCCAACCCCTCGGGCCCGCGGCGGTACACCGTACCGGCACCGGTCTGCTTTATCTGGCTGCGGAAGCTCGGCGGGTCTTCGTCGTTGATGTCGATGCTCGCAACGATGACGGTGTGCGTCAGGAGCCGCGACTCGTGCAGGTGCTCACGACGGGCCACCCGGCGGGCACGGTTCGCGTGCCACCGCTCGTGGTGGGTCCGGTTGGGCTTGGGGCGGGGCCGCACTGGCTGATTCTCGCACAGACCGATGGGCCCCGAAGCACTCGCGTGCGTTCCTTCAGGCTGCCCGAGGAGGGTGGCGTTCAGGCGAAATCGCCTGAGGTCGCTCTCACGGCCGCCGCGGAACCGACGATCCTCGGCTGGCCCTGGTTTCCGCTGGCCTGCGATGGGGAACGCCTGGCGGTGGCCACGGATGCAGGGGCGTTCTACCTCTTCGGCGTCAGCCAGCCGGGCGACCAGGATCGACCTCTGTTCCTGATGGCGAGCGTTCCGCCACCGAAGGAAGAACCGCGTGAGCCACAACCGGGGCTCGTCGTTTCAAACGGGGATGATGTCGACTGGGTGCTCTCGCTCCGGAAATGGACGCAGCTTCGCCTGACGCTCGTCTCGGCCCGCGGCCAGGTGCTTGAACCGGTGGGCACACCGACGCTCCTGGGTACGCCCTTGCAGCCGGCGCACACCAGTCGGGCCCGCGATGCAACGTTCCTGGTGGTGCGAGAGGGCGGGCCTCGTGCCGTGGCGTGGAGTCTCGAGAAGGGCGAGAAAAACTGGGAGCGGCCCCTGGGTCTGGTCCCCTCCGACGTTCCGATGGTGATCGAGGATCGCATCCTTCTCGCCGATGAAGAGGGCGGGCTCACGATCCTTCCACGCGATGCTCTCGATCCCGGCACTCCTGGGCACCGCATCGCCGACGCCGCCTGGCGCCTGGCCCTGCCCCCGGGGCACGCGACCGGCCCCACGCAACTGATCCCGGCTCGCGAGGGACTCGCGGTGTGGGCGGTCACGCCGCACGATTCGTCCTTCACCATCCGGCGAATCCAGGGCGGCGCACTGACTCTCGATGCCAAGGTGAACACGACGGCCCCTCTTGCCGGCCGCCCCATCGAGTGGAATCGCGAGCTTCTGCTGCCTCTGGCGAGCGGTGAGATTTGCCGTCTCGACGTGAAGAATCGCCGACTGGTGCCAGGCCCGCAATGGCGCGATGCGCGATCGAGTGCGGACGCGGCCTGCTTCCTGACCGCGGGGCCGGGAGACGAATTTCTCTCGACCGACGGGCATCGTGAGATTCGCCGCTGGCAGTGGCCGGTCGAGAGCTCGGAGTGGAAGCGCGTCGGCGAGCGCATCCTGGCTCGTGAGTCGATCGCCGTGGCCCCGCTGCTGCTGAACGCGGGGAAGGATGGCCGGCCCGCAGTGCTCTTTGCGGATCGCACAGGCAGCGTCTGGCTGCACGATCTCGCGAGTGGCGAAGTCGTTCGACGCTGGCGATCGGGCGGGGCGAACGTTCTTCCCGCGGGCCTGCCGACGTCCCGCTTCACGCAGTTGCCGGGCGGGGCCGTGGCCTTTACCGTGGAAGGGCGTTCGCTCGTGGTGCTCGATCCCCTTGGCGAGATCACGCCCAGGGTCGCGATGGTGCCCAGCGGGCCGCCGGGGGTGGCGTTTGCCGGTGGTCCCACGATCACAATGGCGGGGAACTGGCTGCTCACCGACACGGCCGGTCGGACGATCGAGTTCGATCAGGGCACGCTGGAAGTGGGGAAGGTGCGACCGTGCGGCGTCAGCGGAGCGCTGCCAATCCAGGGCGCCACGGTGATCGATGCGGGGACCATCTTGATCCCCCTGGCGGATGGATCGCTCTCGGTGATCACAATCGATGAAGCGAAGCCAATGGCACAGGCACCACTGCCACGACGGGTGGACGAGAAGTGACGCGAGAATTCCCGGGACGGGAGCCAGGGTTACTGGTCCCTGGCTCACGTCTCCGATGTCACGGCGTGACAGGTTGCTGATACTGCACGGGCTGCACTTCGCTCGGCATGTCCACGGTGCGGGGCGCGGCCGTCGCGGGCTGCATCTCCGCCAACAACTCGCGAGCGGGGCCGAATGCCGGGTCCGCCTTGATCGCCAGCGCCAGTTGCTGCTGGCCCATCTCGGGCTTGTTCAACGTCATGAAGGCTCGGGCCATCGTGAAGCGAGCTTCCGCCTCCGGCATTACTTCGCAGAGCACGGCGAACCCGTCATCCCAGCGGCCCGCGTGCGTGAGGCAGAAGCCGAACGTCTTACGGTAGCCCCGGTTCTCCGGATCCACCTTCAGGGCCAGCTGACACCAGTTCGCGGCACCGGTGAAGTCCTTCGCGCGAGCGTGGGCCATCGCTGCCTCGTGCATCGCGGCGTGATCTTTCGGATTCAGGGTCAGGAACTGGCGGTAAGACTCGTCGGCACGATTCAGGTCGCCGATGCGAGTGTAAAGCCGGGCAAGTCCAATCATCGCTCCGGAGTTCTTTGGCTCCTTCTGGAGTGCCGACTGGTAAGCCATTCTCGCGGAATCGATCTGCTTCTCGCGATCAGCGGCGGGCGTGTTCTCGGAGAAGGCGACCTCCGCACGAAGATCCGCGAAAGCGACTAGCGTCTTCGGGTTGATCTCCACCTTGCCGCCCAGCTTCGTCGAGGCGACGGGCTCATCCCTGGCCGTGCTGGTCGGGCTCAAACTTGGAGTCGCACTTTGAGACGGCGTTGGCGTGCTGCTCGGCCGCGAGAAGAGCGAGGGCGTCTTCTGCTCGAAGGAATGGCCCGGCTTGGGAAGCGTGATTCCGTTGGAGAGCGTCTGCTGTTTATGGCAGCCGATGGTGCCACCGATCAGGAGGCTGCCACAGAACCAGAGTTGAAGCATTCGGCCGTCCATGGCCATCCTCCGGTGAGAGCCGACGCGCGAGCGGCGGTCCAGGTGAGCCTTCGCTTTCGCGATGGGCCGAAATCTTTACTGAAACTCGGCAATGAAGCTCGCGGAGGCCTCGATCATCAGGTCGCGCGTCAAATGCACGGGTTGACGTCTGTATCGGCAGATTGACTGGACAGTTTCCAACAAATCGCGACAGTCCGAGGCCCGCGGCGTCCGACCACGGGTGTAGTAACGTTCGTACAGGTAGTCCACGGCGCCCGCGTCGAAGTTTATGCCCAACCGCTTGCAATTCGAGGCAAAGATCTTGTCGTAGACGTCCCGCGTCGGGGCGTTGATGCCCACCTTGTGGCGGATACGTCGAAGGAACGCGTCGTCCACGAGGTCCTTCGGGTCCAGGTTCGTGCTGAAGATGATCAGTTGCTCGAAAGGGACCTGGAACTTTTTACCGCTGGAGACGGTGAGAAAGTCGTGGCGGTCTTCGAGAGGCAGAATCCAGCGGTTGAGGAGTTCCTTGGGCGTGCAAAGCTGTCGGCCGAAGTCATCGATGAGGAAGACGCCGCCGTTGGCCTTGAAGTGGATGGGAGCCTGGTAGAACTTCGCTTCCGCGTTATACCGAAGGTCGAGCATCTTGAGGTCGAGTTCACCGCCTGTCACAATCACGGGCCGACGGATGCGAACCCAGCGCTGGTCGATCATGCCGGTGGTGAGCAACCGGCGCACGGTGGCGTCGGCCTCGTCGCCCTGCTCGCCGATGGCGTCGTCCACCACGTGCAGCGACGGGTCGAACACCGTGATGATGTTGCCGTCCGCCAGGAACGCGTACGGAATGTAGATCGATCCGCCTGCCGTGTTCATGAAGTCGCCGATGGCACGGGCCATGGCCGTCTTGCCGTTGCCGGGAGGGCCATAAATGAACACCGATCGACCGCTGATGATCGCGGGGCCGATCGCCAGAAACATCTCTTCCTTCAGAACCAGGTGAGCGAACGGAGCCCGCAGCGCTTCCGGGTAGCACTGCAAGCCGGTCACCGTCTGGCGGTAGCACTGTTCGACGTAATCCTCGAGCGGCACCGGGGCCGGGCCGATGTAGGCACATTGCTCCATGGCTTCCTGGGAGCGTTTACGGCCGAGGTCCGTGAGGCTGAACTTGTAACTCACTTCGCCGACGAGATCGCCGCCGTCGACCTGGATGCACTTCTCATCCTTCAGGAACTTCAATGGCTCGCGGATCACCTTGAACGGCAGGCACAGGAATTGCCCCATATCCCGGCCAATCATCGCCCCACGCGAGTAAAGCGTGCGAAGCAGCATCTCGCAGATGAAGCCGTTCGAGAGGCCAGACTCCTTCATCGAATCGGGCGCAAGCGGCGCTTCCGGCGCGGGATTCGTGTCCCAGTCCGCAGCGTGGCCTGCTTCGTGGCGAGTCATCGGCATGAGGATCCTCCGATTCGGGAAACGCGGGACTCGCAACGAGGACGATCGAATCTCGGTCGTTCCGAGTTCCCCGTTCCGAGGTCCGAGTTTCTACTTTCGCCACTTCCCGCGGGTGATGATGAAGATCGCCACGGCACCGATGCCGAGGGTGAACATCACGATACTATCCTGCTTTTTGAACTGACCGGTCCAGAAGTCCACGAAGCCAGCCCAGTAGCCGCTGCCCAAAAGCGCGGAGCTTTCCGCAGCGCTCGCGGGGCTGGCGACAAGGAGCATCAAGCCAAGCGCCAGGAACCAACCGCCTGGCTGTAGGGGTTGAAGGGATGTCCGCAGCATGATCTCGTTTCCCAATGTTGCGATCGAGGCGACGAGAAACTTTAGCTCACGAAGTCGGCAGAGGCAGGAAGAAGTGGAGGATCGGCAAGCTAAGGCCAGAAACGACGCAACCTGCCGAGCGAATCGGCAGGTTGAACTGTGGCAACGGCGAGACGCTGGTGCGAGATTCCGAAGTGTTTTGAACCAGCTTCCAAGCGTCAAGTTCGCCAGGATCATCGAGGAGGCGTCGCACCCGAGCTTGGAGCGGCCGGGGCGGCTCCGCCGCCGGCGCCTTGGGCGCCGACGCCGCCGCCACCCTGGATACCGCCGAGATAACCCTGGAGCTGGGCGCGGAAGGCATTGCTCGCCGCCGTCGAGTTAATGCTGGGATCCGCCGGATCGTGAACGTAGATTTCCCAGGCGAAGCGTTGCGGCTCGGCGGCGAGGAACTTCGCCACCATGTTGGCTCGCTTGATATCCAGAGCCATGCGATCCGCGTGGAGCCGATCCACCGTGTCCGGGCTCGGCGACAGGTCGCGAGCCGTCTGAATGTAGATCTTCGTATCGGGGCTGGGGCGGATGCGAACAAGCGAATCGAGCTTTTCAACACCCGCGGCGGTGATGCGGTCCGAGCCCGGTTCAAAGTGATAATTCCAGACGGTCTGGTTGATCACATGGCCGTTGAGGGCTTGCTGCGCGAAGGGCGCGAGCACTTCCTGTCGAGCAACTGCGTTGTATCGCTGCGGCCAGCAGGGGTCGTAAGCATTGTTGAGTCGATCACCGGCGCTTTGGTGATCCGAGACGGCTTTGTTTCGGGACCATGGCCAGTCCCCTGCGGAGACCGAGGTGGTCAGTCCTGCGACGGTCAGGGCCGTCGCCGCCATTCGCAACAGATTTCGGCGCATCGCACTCCTCCTTGAGTTTCGCCAGCCGTTCGTCCCGAACAGCCAAGGTCTTCGTTCGATCAACCGCTCTTGGAGAGCATGTTCTTCTGAATCTGAATCGCCGCGGGCCCCACCAGCACGACGAAAATCGCCGGGAAGATGAAAAGCACCAGCGGGAAGATCAGCTGCACGGCCGTCTTCGCCGCCTTTTCCTCGGCCAACTGCCGACGGCGGGTTCGCATCGAATCCGACTGCACCCGCAACGCCTGGGCAATCGAAGATCCGAAGCGGTCCGCCTGGATCAGGATTGCAGCGAGGCTGCGAATGTCGTCCACACCGGTCCGCACGCCCAGATCGTGCAACACTTCACGCCGCGGTCGGCCCATCTGCAGTTGCAGGTTAGCCAGCGAGAACTCCTCGCAAATCGTCTTGGCGTGGTCCTTCATCTCATCGGTCACCTTCCGCAGGGCCGCATCCAGGCCGAGGCCTGACTCGACACAAACCACCAGAAGGTCCAAGGCATCTGGCAACGTCAGGAAGATTTCCTTTTGCCGGCTCGCCTTGAGGAAATTCAGGATGGTGCTCGGCAGATAAAAGCCCGTCGCCACCAGGAATCCTGTCCATTCAATCGACCGGGATGTAAGGCCTTCTTTGAGTAAGAAAAAAAAGACGGCTGGAATGAGGAACGCGACTAGGCAAACTACGCGGATCCCGTGATATACGCCGGCGGCATTCTCACTGCGGAAGCCCGCATTCGCCAATTTGATTCGGAGAGAGTTTTTCTCAAGATCACTCTGCGGCTCCATCACGCCGCCGAGATTGCTGAAAGCGTCCTTGAGCCCCTTGAAACGCTGTTTGGACTCCAACTCGTTCATTTCGATCTCGACCAGCGATTTCGGCCGGCCGATGCGCTCCAGACGCTCCTCCGCCTGGCTGTTACGATTCGAGATCGTCGTCAGCAGCCAGAACACCCCCGCCATGATGGCGAAGAAGACCAGGATAGGCGTCAGTTCCGATGAGGCCACAGCGAACAGTTCCACGGTTGTTTCTCCAGCAGTCGACCAGGTTGCGAGCCCCGGTGCGTTAAACTTAGTTCACATTCTTCCGTGAGACGGGAATTCTTCCGGTTTTGCCTTGTAAGGCCTGACGTTCTGGGAGCTCCCACGTTTGGGGCATCTCCCCAGGCTTGGCCGCGACGTTCCACTACACCTTGATATCCACGATCTTCTTGATCGCGAGTGCCCCGATCAGCATCAGCACGATGGAGCCGATCGACATTTTGATTCCCATGTCGTCGGTCCAGAGCATCATCACGTAGTCGGGCTTCATCCAGAGCATCATCAGGAACAAACCGATCGGCAGGGCGATCAGCACCACGCCCGAGAGTCGGCCTTCCGCCGTCAGGGCCTTCACCTGGCCGAGAATCTTGAAGCGTTCACGGATGACGTGGCCGATGCGGTCCAGAATCTCGGCGAGGTCGCCACCCGTCTGACGCTGAATCGCGACGCTGGTGACGAAGAACTTCAAGTCCAGGTTCGGCACGCGGTCGCACATGCCCCTGAGGGCGTCCTCGAGCGAGATGCCCAGGTTCTGCTCTTCGTAGACGCGGCCGAACTCCTTGGAAATCGGTGCGGGCATTTCCTCGGCGACGACGTGCATGCCGGCGGCCAGCGAGTGACCGGCTCGCAAAGCACGTGCGACCAGTTCCATCGCATCGGAAAGCTGGGCCGCGAACGACTTCAATCGGGTCGCTCGCTTCATGTACAGCCAAATCCAGGGAACAGTGAAGAAGCAGAACGCCAGCACCGGTGCGATGTAAATGTGTACGAGCCACATTCCCAGGGCCCCGCCGAAGATCGCGAGACCGCAGGCGATGCCGAACAGGGCACTCGGTTTGATGTTCGCGTCCGCCTGCTCGAACATCTTCGTGAAGTTGAAGACTTCCGGCGTGAGGCGGTCCATCAGGGTTTTCTTGTCCACCTCCTCGAGGGCCTGCTTCAGCAGCATGTCCGCGGAGGAATCGGTTCGCACGTTGCGGCCCACGAGCGAGTCAAGGCGTTCGGCGGCTCGTTCGTTCGAGCCCTTGTTGAACGCGAAGAACAGCGTCATCACAGCGCCGATCACCAGGGCGCCGATCACGAGGGGAAGAAAAGTCGTATCCATGCGAATCCACCTGCTGCGGGAAGGGCCGCGAGTCGGCCCCGAGTCTGAAAATCCCGCCCTCCCTGACCTGGGCTCCCGAAACGTTCGGGGCCGTCTTTGCCCATCCCTGGGCCATCGGTTCGAGCGGAGCCGGTTGCGAGTCGCGGCCCCGACTCCGTCAATCTCGGCTCAGCACACGCTCGGCGAACATATTCGACGGCAGCTTCACGCCCTTCGATTCCAGGCGATTGATGAAGCTCGGCCGCACACCCGTTGCCTCAAACTGGCCGTACGCACGGCCGTTCTGATCGACTCCAAGCTGCTTGTAACGGAACACTTCCTGCATAATGATGATGTCCTGCTCCATGTTCATCACTTCCGTGATGTGAGTCACCTTTCGCGGCCCACCCTGAAGGCGGTTCGCCTGAATGATGACGTCCACCGCCGAGGCAATCTGCTGACGCATCGCCTTGATCGGCAGTTCAAAGCCACCCATCATGATCATCGTTTCCAGTCGCGAGAGAGCCTCGCGAGGCGTGTTCGCGTGCAGCGTCGTCATCGACCCGCCGTGGCCGGTGTTCATGGCCTGCAACATGTCCAGCGTCTCAGGTCCGCGGCATTCGCCGATCACGATGCGCTCAGGCCGCATTCGCAGGGCGTTCTTCACGCAGTCGCGAGTGTTGATCGCCCCCTTGCCTTCAATGTTCGCCGGCCGGGTTTCCAGGCGGACGACGTGATCCTGCTGCAACTGAAGCTCGGCTGCGTCCTCGATCGTGATCACTCGCTCATCGTGCGGGATGAAGCTCGAGAGCGTGTTCAGCAGCGTCGTCTTACCGCAACCGGTACCGCCGGAGATGACCACGTTCAGGCGAGCCTTGATGCACGCCTCCATGAGCATCGCCATCTCGGGAGTGAAAGCCTTGTAGTTCAGCAAGTCTTCCAGCTTCAGCGGGTTGGCGCCGAAGCGGCGAATGCTAAGGCTCGGCCCGTCCAGCGCGATCGGTGGGATCACCGCATTCACGCGAGAGCCGTCGGGGAGTCGGGCGTCCACCATCGGGCTGGTTTCATCGACGCGCCGGCCGATCTTCGACACGATGCGGTCGATAATCTGCAACAGGTGCTCGTTGTCACGGAAGCGGACTTCCGTCTTCTCGAGCTTGCCGCGCCGCTCCACGTACACCTTGTGGGGCCCGTTGACGAGGATGTCCGAGATCGTCGGATCTTTCAGAAGGATTTCGAGGGGGCCGAAGCCAAGCGTTTCGTCAAGGATTTCCTCGATCAGCTTTTCGCGTTCGATGCGGTTGAGAAGCGGGTTCTCGGTATCGCAAAGATGCTCGATCACCCGGCGGATGTCGCGCCGCATGGCATCGGAGGAGAGATCCTTGACGCGAGTGAAGTCGAGGCGCTCGACAAGCTTCGAGTGGATCTGCCGCTTGAGCTCTTCAAAGTTCTTGCCGCCGTTGGCCGAGCCGCCCATACTGGGGCTAGCCAGGCGGGAAATCGAGCCCGTGCCCTGGTTGCTCAGGTTGTTGAGTTTCGAGATACCTTGTTGAAGCCGACTCATTGCATACTCCCGGGTGCCGATTTCTCGGGGTCCATCCCTCGTGGCCGATGGTTCTCAGGATCGGTCCGTCGACCGCGATTCCCGATCGCTCGGGAACCACAAACGATGGACTCTGGACGATTACCGCTTGCCGAAGAAGCCCCACTTGCTTCCGCGCATCTCTGCGTTCGGCGAAGAAACTGCTTTACCATAGAGCGCCTGCGCCAATCCGTGGATACTTTGTTGAACTCGGCACTTCGGAGCATGGCGAATCAGGGGCGCCCCTGCCACTCGGGCTGAGATTATCGCCTTCGGTTCGTTGGGAATCTGCCAGAAGATCGGCTTGCCGATCACCTCTTCCGCCTTTTTCATGCTGATGCCTTCTTCCACCGTGTCGGCACCCTGGCGGTTGATGATGACGCGTATCTTGTCCGCCAGGCCGTCCTCCTGGCTCAGCGCATGGATCACACGCACCACATTTCGCAGGCTGGAAAGCTCCAGCTGCGCGACCAGCAAAATCATGTCCGACATGCGAAGAGCCGTCAGGTCCGTGGGCAACAACGACTTACTGAGGTCCATGATCAAGTGCGTATAGCTAATCTTCAAAAGGTTGATGATGCGCTCGACATGCGACTCGTGGATCGCGCTGACTTCGCTGATTTCCAGGGGATGGCGAAGGATCGACAGGCCGCTATCCTCGTGCTTGCTGAGGGCCCGGCGGAGGTAGTTCATATCCAGCCGCTCGATGTTGCGAGCCAGGTCCGCGATGCTGATCGTTTCCCCGGCGACTTCGAGTGCGATGTCCGCGTCGCCCAGCGCCAGGTCGAGATCGATCATGGCGACGCTGTTGGCGGGATCGGCGGCAAGCGTGGCACCGAGGTTGACCGCCAATGTCGTGGTGCCCACGCCGCCGCGGGAGCCCAGAATGCTGATCAGGCTCGACGAGCCCACCTGCCGGGTGAGTGCGCCGCCGACATAGGAGGGTTCGAGATTGCCGCTATCGCCCAGGGCTCGGCGAAGGGCGGCGAGCAAGTCTTCCAGCACCACCGGGTGCGTCAGGAAATACTTGGCACCCTTCTGAAGCGATTGCAGCAGCGCCTGGTGATCATTGCTGATGGTGAGGATGGGCAGCTTGGGATGCTCGACCGAAATCTGGCCGATCATCTGCATCGCCTTGCCCTTGTCGCCATCGAGTGCGACGATGGCCAGGTCCGGCATGGAGCCCTGAATCACATCGAAGAAGTACTCGTAGCGGGCACACTCGGCTTCGAGCCAAACGAAATCGACGCCCAGCAACAGCGTCCGCAGGGATTCGCGAGTGGATTCGGTCGGGTCTACGATCGCGACTCTTTGCATGTCATCCACCGTGTGAAATCAGTGTCGCAAGGGGACTTCGTGGTTCCGTAATGGGGACGACCTCAACCCCGGTAAGCCGGGGGTGAGGTGGATCTCCGATCCTGACGTTCCCTGATCCTGATCAGTTCCCCGGCGCCACCTGCCCTTGCGGGGGCAAAGGCTGAGGGATCGTGGGCTCACCGACCAAACTTCCCGGCACCGTTTCGGGGATCGATTCCACCGTGGGCGGATTCGTCACCGAGACTGTCTGCACCGTGGCACTTGTTGCCTGGGGCACCGGGGCCGCGGGCATCGGCATGGTGAACGGGGCCGGCATGTACGGGATCGCACCCGGGGCCGGGCAGGAACCGGTGTTGCAGCCCGGGGCTCCCCCCGCCGCGGTTCCACCGCCGCCGCAGACGTTGCCGGCACAGGGGAAGGTGCCGTAGGTCGGGTCGCACTTGTACGCTGCGTTGTAGCAATGGCCGTTCCACACTTTCCGCTGGCCTCGCGGCGCTTCCAGGATGCCCTCCAGGAAGAGTTCATAATCATCCGGGCTGCGAGTTTCCTGGCCCGGCAGGCGGCGAGGAACCTGATTGCAATCCAGGGCTTCCACCAGCCGCGGCGTCACCAGGATGATCAGTTCAGTTTCCCTCTCCTCGTGTGTGACGCGGCTGAACACTGTCCCCAAGTACGGGATGTCACCCAGCACGGGCACGCGAGACGACGAGGCGAACTTGGTGTTCTCAATCAGCCCGCCGATGGCGAAAGTCTGGCCCGACTCCAGCATGACGGCGCTGCGCACCTGCTGTTCGGCGAAACCCGGGGTGGCCGCCCCATTTATTGTAATTCCCAGGCCGAAGTCGACTCTGGAGATCCGCGGGTTTACTTCCAGCCAGATCTTGTTGTTGCCGTAGACAATTGGCAGCACTTCGAGCTCGGTCCCGAAGGGAACCAACACCGTACCCGGACCGGTGATGCCCGCGGCGGGCCCCACGGTGGCCTGTTGACCGCCCGAGCGGAAGAACGCAGGGCGACCGGTCTGCGTCACCACCCGCGGCTCGGTAAGAAGCTTAGCAACTCCCTCGGTCCGCAGGGCTCTCAGGGCGCCGAAGAACTGGCTCGGCACGACGGAGAATTGGAGGTTCGCCTCGGGGCTAAACTGCGAGCCAGCCGCCACCGCCGCACCGCCGGCCGGCGGCAGCAGCAGCCCGCCGATCAAGCTGTTGAACTGGAACACCGTACCGTTCACGCTAACGTCGAAACCCCGCGACCGCAGTTCAGTTCGGTTGACCGACGCGATCACCACGTCGATCTGGACCTGCTGCACGCCGCCAACCTGGAGGGCGTTCACGATGTTCTGCGCGCTGCCACCCTCGGCGCTGGAGGTGATACGCATGATGATGTCCGCGTCTTCAGGCCGCGTGACATAACCACTCAGGATGATCACGTTACCGACGCCGGGGATCACTTCCACCGAGGCGGTCGGCACCGTTCGTTTGATCACGCTTCGGAGCAGGTCATAGTCCGGTTGCACGACCACGTCGTACACGGCCTTGGCCCGGTTGGCGAAGGTGAGCGTCACCTGGCTGAGGCCGGGGTTTCGGCCTGTCATCACGATGACCTTGGGGTCCATCGCCGGCCGGACCTGGAGGATGTCCTCGTTCCGGTTGAAGATGTCGGTGACCAGTTGCCCGGAGGCGGGGTCGAATTCGACCGAGCCACCCAGGGGAACGATCAGGGCTCCGGTCCGGTCGACCTTGGCTTTCTGAGCGGGAATGACCGGAGGTTCCTGGGCTTGCCCGACCGCAACCGCGATCAGGCCGAGGGCCAGAACCAGGCCCCAGAGCCGGGGGCGTCGGGTGTTAGCGTTCGGGTGCATCCTGTCACCTCTCCTCGCGTTAAGTGGGCGGATCAGTCCGCCCGGCAATCAATGGGTCCTCGTGAGCCCGTCCTGGACTGCACGCCGAGTCTCGTATCACCCACGGCCGGCAAAGCCGTGGGCCGGAGACGGCCGATCCCTACAGGGATCGGTCGTCTATCTCAGTCTTGCTGCTTGGGCGAAATCGGCTCCGGAACCGGTTCTTTCTTCGATTCCGGCTTGGGTTCAGGCGAGAGAGGGGAGACACCGATGGCGTCCTTGTTCACCTCGCCCACGAGTGCCCACTCACCGCTGCCCGCGGATTTCTCCTGGTAGCGGAAGGTCTTGTGTCCCGAACCGGTCGCCACCACGATATCGTGGGTCTTCCGGGCCGGACCCGATTCCGGCTTCGGAGCTTCCGCTTCGACGCTGGGCTTCGGTCTGGGAATATAACTGTCCTTTGGCACGTCCTTGCCGGGAGCGTAGTCGCCCACGAAGGACTTGGGCAGCCACTGGTCGGCCACGAGAGCGTTCTGAAGCACCTTGCCCTGGATGGAGTCCAGGTTGGTCACCGCGTTCACCGGCGCCGGGGCCGGCACTTCCTTCACGACGAACTTCTCCTTGATCACGTCCACGGTCAGTTCCGTGCCCGCGGGCAGATCCACCATCGCGATCGGCAACATCACCGTCTCGGCCGGCTTCGTGGCCTTCGGACGCTTGTTGTCTTCGACGCCGCCATCTTCCCTGTTGCCTCGATCAGGAGAGCTGCCTTCCGAGATTCCGTCACCCTCACGACGGTCCGGGTTCTGGAGAAGCTGAAGCACGTTCTCGGGCTTCCAGGTCTCGACGTCTTTTTCCCTGTCCGTGTTTCGCAGCACCAGGCTCATGTTGCAGCCTCGCGTCCGGGCGAGTTGCAGCAACAGGGCCTGCTTGCGGTCCACCGCGAAGGAGACGGTGTTCAACGCTCCGAAGGTTCCGGTTTCCTTGGGCAGTTCGGTCGCCTGGTCCACGGCGAGAACCAGCATGTCCACCAGCAGCGGGAAGGAGACCATGCGGTTTCCCGTCGTCGCGGTGGCCAGAATGTCCACACGTGAGCCGGGGGTCACGAAGCCCGCCACGGCACTTTGCAGACTGACGGAGACTGATGTCATGTCCATGCCCCTGGGCAAAGTCACGGTGCTACCAGTCTTCAGATCCTGCGGGTTAAAGGTTTCGTCCACGCGGACGGCTCGCGCCAGCCGCTTGCCGACCAGTTCTTCCTCGGCGACGACGAGAAGCGGCGGCAGGGCTTCCTTTGACATCTTCTTGAACTTGACCACCTTCGGAAGGTCTTCCTTGGTGATCATGGTGCCGACCGGAAGATCCTTTTGGGCGACGATCACATCGACCGTCTCCGTCTTGGGTTTTGCGCTCATCTGCGATGTCAGGAGTGCGGCAACAAGGCCGCACCCGACCGCGACAACCATCAGGATGATGTTTTTCTGTTTCATTGGTGCCACCCCTCGGGTAAGAAACGTAAGTCCAAATGGTTGCCGACGCTTCTTGCCGAGGAGGCCTGTTCACGAGGGGTGAACCGACCTAGAGGCCGAGCACGCCAGCCAGGCGGGTTCGGCAAACCGTGCCCAATGCACGGTTCTCTTCCGGGTCATCAAGGACAGATGATGACCCGGGGCCGAAACCCCACTGTTGGTCTACACCCTTCACCACGGCGGACCGGCTGCCAGCGCTGCTTTCGGGCCGATTGTGCTGAGTCTGCTCAGCACATCGATTGCCAGAAGCTTAGCTGGTCTGCCCGGCTTGCGTGCCGCAGCGTTTGTTACCCCTGCCCAGAAATTCGACCGGGAGGGGCGGGTTACTTCAATCTTTCCGGCTATATCGAGTATGCCGAAGTTTTGCGTCTTAGCTAACCTGCCGCATCCCCCGAAACTTCCCAGGATTGCGAGTCTCTGGATAGCAAGGATTGCGGCGGCTCCACATTTCAGGCTCCATGTTCGCCAGGAGCGTATTCAACATGGAGCGTAGAACAGCTTTTCGAGAACACAAACTCCTTCAGATCAAGACCACCTAAACTCCCGCACGATTTTTCTCTGAGCTCCAGGGCAAACCTTGGTGAGTCACGAATCAAGGGAAAGGAATACCTTGGACATCAACCAGGCACCTGGCGAGCGGTGGACGCAAGTGCCCCGAGCGTTCGCAGATCGCATGCAGAGCGAGTCGATCTCGGCGTTTTGAGCTTCAGACGATCATGTCTTGCCATCGAATCGCACCGATACTCACGAACACGGGGGACTGACGTCCCCCGCTCGCCAGGTGCTTGAGGATTCGTGGAATCTTAACTGCCCAGGATTAGCACATACCAGAGGTAGCCCAGGAAACCGACGCACAGCGGGATGCCGTAGGGCAGTTTCACCCACTTGGAGCGGCGGTCGGTCGCCCGCTTGCTGGCCATGGTGCCCTGGCCGGACATGAACATCTGGAGATCCATGAAGATCTCGCTCACCATGCTGGCGTTATTCTTGAACTGACGGCGGATCAGGATCATGGCCATGCCGAAGATGCCGCCCGCGATCGCTCCGCAGAAGAAAGACCAGAGCAGCACGTTCGACCAGTGCAGGCCCGTGGCCTCGCCGGGGCCGAAATAGGCGCCGACCCAGGCTCCGAAGCCCATTTGCATCTTCACGTCCCCCGCCCCGACGCCGCCAATCGCGAGGATGGGAAAGAGCAGGCCGAAGCCCATGAAGGTGCCCCAGAGAGCGGATTCGATGCCGCCGGTTCCGGAGTCGACCCAGGCCCAGCCGAGGTCGTGGGACAGGCCGAGCAGCCAGCCGCTCAGGACCAGGGGCATGGTGACCCAGTTGGGGACTTTGTAAGCCCAGCCGTCGATGACGGCGGCGAGGATCATGCCGAAGCAGATCACGATGACGGGCGCGTAGTTGATGGTGCCGACGGGGGCGACGGCGTTCCAGATGTGGTGTACGGCAATGGACGCCGCCACCCAGAGGACAGCCAGGAGCGGCATGCGAGCCATCTGCATCA
>Ga0105048_10004505_pt1 | contig 22681 bp, 17 predicted proteins | sample MAT05_FD_78382 | JGI IMG/M metagenome (GOLD analysis project Ga0105048, IMG submission 78382) | Freshwater microbial communities from Lake Fryxell liftoff mats and glacier meltwater in Antarctica - MAT-05 | ecosystem: Environmental > Aquatic > Freshwater > Ice > Liftoff microbial mat | place...
ATGACGCCGACGAGGGTGCTGAACAACAGGTTGATGCAGATTTGGATGAATTTCTCGACGTCGGTGCGGACCTTCTGCAGTTTGCCCAGCGTTTCGCCGCTGCGTTGATCCTCGAAGACTTGGTAAGGGAGGCTGAGGGAGTGGCGTATGCCATCGGCGTACATCTGCGCGCCGAGTTGCTGGGTGATGCGGCTGATGACGTAGTCCTGAAAATTTTTGGCGACGCGGGAGACGAAGGCGACGCCGACGGTGGCGCCGAGCAGGAGTGAGACGCCGCGGAAGAATTGTTCGGTGGTGTACTGCTGGTACTTGGTGGCGTAGTTGTCGATGACGTGGCGGAAGATTAAGGGGTCCAGGAGGGAGAAGACCTGATTGACGGTGGCGAGGAGGAGGGCCAGGAGGACGAGGGGGAGATAGTTTTTCAGATAGGAATAGAGGATGGACATGGCGCTCCATCTATGATGAAGGAAGAATGGAAAACGATGTGGCGATCTCTAAGACGAGTGCCCGATACATGCCGTGCCGCGTCCCGGCGCAACAGGTTTTTCAGGAGTCCGTGTCATGGATTTAGGGCGGTTCAGCCTTCCCAGTACTTTGTCCCTGGTAAAGGACATTACCGCATCCCATCTTCGTAACGCGATAATCACGGGCGAGTTGGAAGCGGGGGAAGCGATTGTTGAGGGGCCATGGGCGAAGCGGCTTGGCGTGGCGCAGTCGTCGATTCGCGCGGCGCTGAATATCCTGGAGAGTGAAGGATTCGTTGAGCGAGGGAATGGGCGGAGCCTGACGGTGACCCTGATGAAGCCGGAGGACATTGGGCATACCTTCCAGGTGCGTACTGCGCTTGAAGCGTTCAGCGCGAGCCTGGTGGCCGCCAAGCGGCCCAATTTGTCCGAACTCGACCAGGTGGTGGCGGATATGCGATCCGCGGTTGCCTGCGGAAATCTGCAGGCCTTTTACGAACGGGACCTACGGTTCCACCTGACTCTGTGCCGGTTGGCGGGGAACCCGGTGTTGGAACAGTTTTTGAACCGGTTGCTGGTGCCGTTGTTCGCGTTTGTCATTATGCGTACGCACGACACGATGGACGACAGCATGGGGCGGTGGACGGGCAGTATCGCCAAACATGAGCGAATAGTGCAAGTGCTACGGGAGGGGAGCCCGGAAGAGGCGGCACGCGAGGTAACGGCCATTGTCGAGTATTTCTCGGGAGACATTGGCGAACTGACGGTGCGAAGAAGCCGGGAACACGGGGAGCCAGGAGTTTGAGCGCTTGAGCGCTTGCTATAGGTCTGACCATTGGATATACTCCACAACGACCTTGGGTCATAACTATTTGTGAGAGGGGTAGACTATGAGGAATTTTTTGGTCGGTCTTGCAACTGGCTGTGCGATTGCGGTATTGGCGTTCGCGCCGCATCTGACCGCGCAGACGGTGGCGGGGCAGATATCGGGTCTTGTCACAGATCCATCGGGCGCGGCGATATCGGGCGCTAGTATTGTAGTCACCGATATTGACCGCAATGTGAATCTGCGTTCGACATCGAATGAGAGCGGATTTTATTTGGTGACGCCGCTGCCGCCTGGGCGGTACAAGCTGAGGGCGGAGAAAGCGGGATTCCGGGCGTATTTGGTGGAGTCGGTGCCGATTGCGACGCAGCAGAAGGCGGAGCTGAGCATTTCGCTCCAGGTGGGCGCGGTGACGGAATCGGTGACGGTTACCGGCGGGGCGCAGTTAGTGGATACGACGTCGGCAACTCTGAGCGGCGTAGTTGAGAACAAACGAATTATCGATCTGCCGTTGAACGGACGGAATATATACTCGCTGGCGTGGGCGACGGCGGGGGTGTTCCCGCAGCGGCCGGCGAACGGGAGTGCGAACGAAGGGTTTCATTCGATCGGTATCTTCACGGTGAACGGCGGGCGGGACTCGTCGAATGCGATCCTGATGGATGGCGTGCCGGTGACGATGAACTCCAACACGGCGAATATGAACGCCAACAGCTCGGTGCCTTCGGTGGAGGGCGTGGAAGAGTTTCGCATTCAAACGAACTCGTATAGCGCGGAGTACGGGCGGAGCGGCGGCGGGGTTTTGACGATCGCGACGAAGTCCGGCACGAACACGCTGCACGGCAGTGTTTTTGAGTTCTTGCGGAACAGCAAGATGGACGCCAACAACTGGTTTGCGAATGCGAGCGGGCGCCAGTTGGCGACATTCCAGAGGAACGAGTTCGGCGTGAGTTCGGGCGGACCGCTGGTGATTCCGAAAGTTTATGACGGGCGGAACAAGACGTTCTTTTTCATGGTGTACGAGGGAAGGCGGCAGCGGGCGGCGTCGACGCGGTTCTTCACGCTGCCGACGGACGAGCAGATGGTGGGGGATTTCTCCAAGACGCTGACGGCGGCGGGGCAGTTGAGGAACATCTTCGATCCGATGTCGACGTCGCCGGATCCGGCGAGGCCTGGGCAGTTCCTCCGGACCACGTTTCCGGGGAACCGGATTCCCGCAAACCGGATCGACCCTGTGGCCGGGAACGTGTTGAAATTCTTTGGGCCGCGGCCGAACCTGCCGGGGCAGGCGAACACGGGGCAGAACAACTTCTTCTTCCAGGGCAAGGCGCCGACTGATGTGGACCGCGGCACGACGAAGGTGGACCACAACTTCAACGAGAATCAGCGCATCTTCTTCCGATACACTATCTTCCAGAACCAGAATTCGCAGCCGGAGTTGTGGCCTGGACCAGGATGTCCGGATGGCGGCTGCTACTCGAACTACGAGCGGCAGCAGAATGCGGCGCTGGACTATAGCTGGACGATTAATCCAACGACGCTGCTGAGCCTGCGGTACGGCTTCGCGCGGTCGATCCTGGACCGGGGGAGCTGGTTCCAGGGCTTCAAGCCGACGTCGCTGGGCCTGCCGGCGAGTGTCGAGACCGGGGCGGATTTGCTGGTGTTTCCAGAGTTTGGAGTAGAAGAGATGACGATGCCGGGATTGCTGCACCATTGGAACTTCCGGTCGGCGAACCAGTCGCACACGTTCGTGGGCACGTTGTCGAAGGTTTACGGCAGCCATTCGTTGAAGTTTGGAACGGAAATACGCAAGAACCTGATCAATCACATGCAGGCGCCGTGGAGCCTGAACTTCTCCTTCAACCGGGCCATGACGCAGGGGCCTGACCCCCGCGTGGTGTCGGCCAATGGCGGATTTGGATTCGCGTCGTTCCTGTTAGGCACTGGTTCCGGCGGAAGCGAAGTGCATGGCATCCGTCCGGCGATCGAGAACAAAAGTTTCGGCTTCTACGTGCAGGACGATTGGAAAGTGAACCGGAAGCTGACATTGAACTTCGGATTGCGGTGGGATTTTGAGACTGGGTTGACCGAACGCCATGACCGTTACGGGGTGTTTGACCCGAGCGCGGTGAACCCGCTGAGCCAGCAAACCGGACTGAATCTGAAGGGTGGATGGACGTTTGCCAATAAGGGCGGGCGTGGCCGGACGCTGAGGGACATTGAGTTCGGCAAGTTCGCTCCGCGCATTGGGCTCGCATATCAAATGCGCCCTGGGACCGTGATCCGGGCCGGCGGCGGGGTTTTCTTCACCATGGCGACCTATGGAGCCAACAACTATGGAACGGCGCCATTCCGGGCGTCGACACCGTGGGTTACCACTATCGATGGCGTTACGCCGACGGACCTGTTGCGGAACCCGTTCCCGAACGGGGTCTTGCAGCCGGAAGGATCGGTTAACGGCTTAGGCGCCGCGATCGGGCAGGGCGTTGGATCGCCGATTCCATCGTCGATGACGATACCGTATAACTCGCAGTGGAACTTCTCGATCGGGCAGGACCTGGGGAATTCGATGACGCTCGAAGTGGCGTATGCGGGCAACAAGGGCACGCATCTGCCGCTAAGCTGGCAGATGGACCAACTGGCGGATGCGCAGATCCGGCCTGACGCCGGCCTGCTGGACACGGTCCCGAATCCATTTTTCGGAATCATCCCGGTGGGTCCGATGTCGACCCGAACGGTGCAGCGCGGAGAGTTGCTTACCCCCTACCCTCAGTACCCAGGCGTGTCGTTCGCGGGCACGATGTGGGGGAACTCGAACTTCCATAGTCTGCAGGCAACCTTCAGGAAGCGGTTCTCGCAGAATGGAACTGTAGTAGCGGCGTATACGTGGTCCAAGCTGATTGCCGATGGTGGCGACAATGCTTGGGATTCATCCGGATTCCGGAACTTCAATTGCAGGGCGTGCGAGCGCTCGATATCGCCTTACCACTACCCGCACCGGCTGGTTACGACCTCCACGTATGAACTGCCATTTGGCAAAGGCAAGCGGTACGGGACACAGTGGAATGGTTTCCTGAACGCGGTGCTGGGCCAGTGGCAGTTGAACGGAATCCTGACGCTGAGCAGCGGTCAGCCCTTGCAAATGCTGACGACGGGCAACACGAGCTTTTCGTTCGGCGGTGGACAGCGGCCGGATTCGACGGGCCAAGACGCTAATTTGGATAAGCCGACGCTGGCGCGCTGGTTCGACACGAATGCGTTCCGGCTGCCGGCGCAGTACACGTTTGGCAACGTGGGCCGGATGCATCCGAACCTCCGGGCCGACTTCGTGGAGACGCTCGATATGTCGGTGTTCAAGCGTTTCAATATTGTTGGGGAACGCGTGTCGTTGGAGTTGCGCGGCGAATTCTTCAACGCATTGAACCACCCGGTGTTCGGAGCGCCGAACACGACGGTGGGGAATGCGCAATTCGGTATTGTGGCCGCCACGGCGAACGCGCCGCGGCAGTCACAGTTCGCATTGAAGCTGCTCTGGTAGGTTGAGTGGATTGCGGAACGGCCGGCTCCTTGGCGGGGGCCGGCCGTTTTGCTTTCTAGTTAAATAGTTTTCGTTCCCGCCGCAGGAAGGCCGGGGTGTCGACATCGTCGAACGGATCGGCATCCGCTTTGGGCGCGGCGGGCGGAGGCGGCGCCGGGTCGAACGCCGGCGGGGCCGCGGCGGGCTCCATCGGATCCATCTCTTCTGAGTGCGCGTCCACACTTTCGGTTTCGAAGCTCGGAACGCTAATGGGAACCGGCGCCGGTGCAGCGCGCTCGACACGGGGCGGTGATAGTGGAATGGCCGATTCGCGAGAGAAGCCAGTGGCGATGACCGTCACCTTTACTTCGTCACCGAGGGCTTCGTCATGCACGAGGCCGTAGCTCATGTGTACCTCCTCGTTCTTCGTGGCTTCGAAGATCAAGGAGCAGGCATCGGCGAACTGATCGAGCGTAAGAGCGCTGGATCCGGCGACGTTAATCAACAGGCCGCGTGCGCCTTCCACGCCATGGTCTTCAAGCAACGGCGAACTGATTGCCGCTCGCGCCGCTTCAACGGCGGCGCCTTCGCCTTTGGCCGTGGCGGTACCCATCATGGCGTGGCCCATGCCGGACATGATGGCCCGGATATCGCTGAAATCGCGGTTGATGACGCCGGGCGTAAGCATGATTTCCGAAATGCCCTGGACCGCTTGACGCAGAACGTCGTCCGCCATTTTGAAGGCTTCCAGGAAACTGGTGCCTTTGGGGGCGAGCTTCATCAGGCGGTCGTTAGGAATGGAAATAACGGTGTCAACGGTGGATGCAAGATCGGCCAGGCCGCGTTCGGCCTGACGGATGCGCTTCGGCCCTTCGAACTTAAAGGGCATCGTGACGATGGCCACAGTAAGCGCGCCGAGTTCCTTTGCGAGCGAGGCGACGACCGGCGTGGCGCCCGTTCCGGTGCCGCCGCCGAGTCCGGACGTGAGGAAGACCATGTCGGCGTCTTCGAGAATCTCAACAAGGCGATTCGTATCGTCGAGCGCGGCCTGGCGGCCTTTCTCAGGATCGGAGCCGGCGCCGAGGCCGTTGGTGAGTTTGGAGCCTATGGCAATCTTATTCGGCACAGGCGAATTATTGAGCGCCTGGACGTCCGTATTGACGACATAGAAGTCCACGCCGGTGAGGCCGGCGTTCATCATTCGCGCGACGGCGTTGCAGCCGCCTCCACCCACACCAATCACTTTGATCCGGGTGCCAACCTGATTGTCGTCCTGCATTTCGAACTTAATTTCGCTCATACCGATTTCCTATCTTACTTGGACATTAGCAGGCTGAGAAAGCCCGGGGAGGATCGCTTCTGATAGCGGTGTTCTTTCAAGCGGCCGCTGTACATAGCCAATCCGGCGACGGTGGCCCATTGCGGGCTGGAAAGCGCGTCGGGCCAATCCTGAATGCCGACAGGGAGGCCGTTGCGCGACTGACAGTTCAGGACGAGTTCGGCGACATCGCACATCCCGTTCAGGCAGGCGCCGCCGCCGGTGAGAAGAATGCCTTCGAGGAGATTTCGTTCCATTCCGCATTCCTCGATCTTCTTTTTGACGAAGCGGAAGAGAAAGTCGGCACGGGATTCGAGGATGAAGTTCAGACGTTTCCGCGGTGCTTCGCGCGAGGGGCGTCCATCGGCGGAAGGCACCTCGATGAAAGTGTTGTCGGCGGTTAGTCCGAGGATGGCACAGCCGTATTCGAGCTTTAGTTTTTCCGCATCCTCAAACGAGATCTTGAAGTCGTAGGCGATGTCGCGGGTGAAGTGCTCCGCGCCGACGGGCAAACTGACGGCCTGGACCATGGCCTCGCCGGCGTACAGGACTATTTCGGTGGACTGCGCGCCGATGTCGGCGACGGCGACGCCTTGGCGGCGCTCGTCCTGCGTGACGCAGGCGTACGCGGAAGCCATGCCTTCGAATACGGTCTCCTCAACGGCGAGATGGGCTTCATGCACGGCGCTTACCAGCGATTGATGTTCAAAGGCGCTGGTGGTGACGATGTGGACGTTGGCCTCCAGGCGGGAAGCGCGCGTGCCGCGGGGATTGACGACGCCGGCATTGCCGTCCAGAGTGAAGTCTTGCGGGAAGACTTGCAGCAGCACGCGTTCGGCGTCCAGTTGCTGGCGGCAGGCCTTTTCGACAGCATAGGCCATGTCGGATTGATCGATTTCACGGGGCCGCCCGAAATCGTATTTGCCCACTTGATTGTCGCCGCGAATCGCCTCGCCGCCGAGTCCGACGACGACCGCGTCGACCGAAATTCCCGCTTGCCGTTCGGCTTCACGGGCGGCGAGCCGGACCGATTCCGACATCTGCTCGCGATCGGCGATTTTGCTGTTCGCCCAACCGCGCGAGTCGACCTGGCCGGCGCCGACAAAGCGGATACGGCCATCCTCGACGACGCAGATCACACACCGCGTGTGCGCGCTGCCAACATCGAGACCGGCGGCCAGGCGGACGCGGTTAGCGGCCATGGGAAACCTCAGTCACTGGGGCGAACCCCTTCCGCGGTTAAAGTCGGGCGGGCGTAGATGCTGCCGTCGACCCGTAGATCGAATGTTGTCTTGGCCGGATCCCGCCGAAGAAGGTCGTCCGCGTTCTGTCTGAATTTCTCAAGCCGGCGCTTGAAGTACCGGTTCCCAACGATGAGGGTGACCGCTTTGCCGCCTGCATCCTGCATTACCTTTAGATTATCCGGGTCGGAGGCGTCCACTTCGGAGATATTCGCCGAAAGTTCGCCTGAATCGGTGATTAATTTACGTAGGCGGCGGACCCGGATTCTGCGTTCATCATCGCTCTGCCGGCGCGTGACCCCAGTCAAAATGGGGAGGTTCAACGATTCCTGAATCTCAGGCCGAAGAATAAAGCCGTCAGTATCGATGAGAGGGAGTTCGGTTTCGCCCGGCAGTTGAACGAAGGCGACCGGTTCGCGCTCCGTGATCCGGATCTGCAGCCGGTTTGGCCACACGCGTGTCACACGGACGTCCTTCACCCATTGCAGCCGGAGGAGTTCCTCGCGGCGCTGGCGGAGAGGCATGAGATAGATGCTGCGGCCGTAGTCCTGTTCGAACATCGTCGCGATACCCTCGCGGGCGCTGTGGGTGACGCCGATGATTTCGACGCCGGGGCTGGCCTCACCGGGATCGGGCGGCGAGGCCAGCGTGAACTGCGGATCGCGGATAAGGAAATGCTCGAGTTGAATGGCTCCCCACAGGAGTGCGACCAGCGCGATACTGGCGAGCGTGGCGATGATGAGCCCGCGACGGATGTTGAGGAAGCGTTCTTCGTTGCCGACTTGATTTTGTTGTTTCTTAGCCATGACGGTCATTCCTTATTGCGAAGTTTGGCAAGTAGTTTGTCACCGGCCTGCCAGACGTTTCCGGCGCCGAGAGTGACGATGGCGTCACCGGGCCGGGCCGTAGCGGCGACCGTTTCGACGGCGTTATCGATCGTGCCCGCGAGATAGGCCTCGCGATGGCCGAAGGCGCGAAGCCGTTCGACGAGCACGGCACTGGATACGCCTTCGATGGGGGCCTCGGAGGCGGCGTAAATATCGAGTAAATGGACGGAGTCCGCTTGATGAAAACTGCGGGCGAAGTCATCCATCAGGTGCTGGGTGCGGGTGTAGCGGTGCGGTTGAAAGATGACGTGGACGTGCTTGAAATGGCAGAGCCGGGCGGCGGCCAGCGTGGCGCGGACTTCGGTGGGATGGTGGCCGTAATCATCAATGATGGTGACGCCGGCGGCCTCGCCGCGGTTTTGAAAGCGGCGGTCCACACCGAGATACTCGGCCAGGCCCGCGCGCATTTTGTCGAAGGGCACCTCGAGTTCATGGGCAACGGCCGCCGCGGCGGTCGCGTTGAGTACGTTGTGCATGCCGGGCACCTTCAGTTCGAACGTACCTAGATCCTCGCCGCGAAATTGAAGGCGAAACTTGCTGAACATGTGGCCGAGTTCGATTTCGGTGATGTGCAGGCCGGCTTGCGCGCTGACGCCGTAAGTGACGGTGCGGCGTTCGACGGCCGGTAATATCTGCTGCACGTTTTCATCGTCCAGGCAAAGGATGGCGCAGCCGTAGAACGGAACTTTGTTGACGAATGCGGTGAACGAGCGGCGGATTTCTTCGATGGAGTGGTAGTGGTCAAGGTGCTCGCGATCGATATTCGTTACGACGGCGATAATGGGGGCGAGCTTCAGGAAAGAGCCGTCGGACTCATCCGATTCGACGACCAGGAAATCGCTCTTGCCCATGCGGGCATTGGAGCCCCCCAGCGTACCGACACGGCCGCCGACGACGACCGTCGGGTCGAGTCCGGCATAGGCGAGCATGGTGGCGGTCATGGACGTAGTGGACGTCTTTCCGTGGCTGCCGGCGATCGCGATGCCGTATTTCAGGCGCATCAGTTCGGCGAGCAGTTCGCCGCGCGGAATGACGGGGATGCCCAGGCGACGGGCTTCGATCAATTCGGGGTTGGATTCATTGACGGCGCTGGTCACGACCAACGCCTTGGCGCCCGCGACGTGGGCGGCGGAGTGGCCTTCATGCACCGTGGCGCCGAGCGTCCGCAAGCGGTCAGTGACCGCGGTGAGCTTTACGTCGGACCCGCTGATGGTATAGCGGAGGTTCAGCAGAATCTCGGCGATGCCGGACATGCCGATGCCGCCGATTCCAGTGAAGTGCAGACGTTGAGGCTTGTAGAACATTTTCTTATGGTATTGTTTTACTCAATTTTTCGCTTCGGCGTACTCTTCCAGGAGTGACGCAGCCCGGGCGGCGGCGCCGGGCTTGGCTTGCGAGCGGGCGGCGGCGGCCATGATTTCGAGGTGTTCGCCGTCGAGGCAAGCCTCAATTTCGCGCAGCATACGCGGCCCGTCGAACTCTCTGTCGGTGACAACGCGAGCTCCGCCGGCGCGTTCCATGGACCGCGCGTTGGCCATTTGGTGGTCGTCGGCCGCATAGGGGTAGGGAATCAGGATGGAGGGTTTGCCGGCGGCGGCGAGTTCGGCGACGGCACCCGCGCCGGAGCGGCAGACGATGAGATCCGCCTGGGCGAAGGCGGCGGGCATGTCGTCAATAAAGGGGATCACTTCCATGTTGGCGTGGCGCATCGCGGCGCTGATTTCGGCGTACATTTCGCGGCCCGTCTGGAGAATGATTTTGACGGGTTGGCCGAGGAGCGCGATAACTTCCTGTGTAGCCCGATTGATCGTTCGTGATCCCCGGCTGCCGCCTGTGACCAGAACCACCGGTGGCGTGGAGCGGGGTTTTAGCGGGATGGCGAAGAACTCCTGCCGTACCGGCAGTCCGGCGATTTCGACTCGCTCAAAAGGGAAATAGGGCAGCGCCTCATTGAAGCTGACCAAAGCGCGGCGGGCAAAGCGGGCCATGCGGCGATTGGTCATCCCCGGCATGGCGTTGGGCTCCATTAAGACGATGGGCGTGCCGGAGAGAGCGGCGGCCAATACAACAGGCGCGGCGGCATACCCGCCCATGCTGAAAACGCCCGCGGCGTGGTGATCCCGCAGAATGCGGCGGGCGCTCCAGACGCTGGCGGGAAGCTCGAAAACTGTGCGGGCGCGACGCACCAGGCTGAGGCCTTTCAAACCGCCGATCTCCACCCATTCAATGGGGAAGCCGGCCGCCGGAACCAGCCGGGCTTCCATGCCCGCGCGGGTTCCGATAAAGACTGGCTGATGCCCGCGTCCGGCGAGTTCGCGCGCGACGGCGATCCCGGGGATGACATGCCCCCCGGTCCCGCCGCCAGCCATCACGAACACGCGTTTGTCCATTAGCCGGCGTTCTCGCTGACGTTGAGCAGGATGCCGAGCGATGCCAGCGTCGCCATCAGCGAACTGCCGCCGTAGCTGATCATGGGCAACGGAATGCCCTTCGTTGGACCGAGTCCCAGCACGACGGTGATGTTCATCAGCGCCTGGAATCCAATCGCGATGGTGAGGCCCAGCGCGAGCATGCGGCCGAAGTCATCGGGCGTAAGCAGGAAGATGCGAATGCCTCGCCAGATGATGACGAAATACCCGAACAAGACCGCGCCGGCACCCCACAGTCCGAGCTCCTCGCCGATTACCGCGTAGATAAAATCCGTGTGCGATTCCGGGAGGTAGAAGTGCTTCTGGCGGCCGTGCATCAGACCGAGTCCGAACACACCGCCGGAACCGTGGGCGATTTTGGCTTGCCGGGCTTGATAGCCGGTATCGCTGACAGAGGCGGAGCTGTAAATATAGCTTTTGATTTTCCCGCTGATGTCGTATTTGTCGACGAGTTCGTAAGTAGGATCGGCCATTTCCACGACGCGGCGCAGCCGGTAGGGCTTGGCGACGATGGCGATGCCGATGCAGATTATGGCGAGGCTGCCGGCGGTCATCAGGAAGCGGCGGTCGAGTCCGGCAACGTAGAACATGATAACCGCGGTGAACGCCAGGACGACAGCGGTGCCGAGATCGGCGATAGCGACCAAAAGAAACAACACGCCGAGCAGCATGGCGGCGGGCCAGAGCGTGAAGCGAGTGTTGTTAATGGCCGCCTGGCGCCACGTTAGGAAGTAAGCGAGGAAGATGACCATGGCGGGCTTGGCGAGTTCGGACGGCTGAAGGTTGCCGATGCCGAGCGGGATCCAACGATGGCGAGGATCGACGAAGTAAGCGACCGGGAGCAGGAACAGGACGACCGCCAGCGGGCCGAAGGCATATTCGGGTCGCCGCAGTTTACGGTAATCGAAGCGGCGCAGCAGCATCAGCGCTATGAAGCCGGCGACGGCCCAGCCAAGTTGCATTAGCAGGAAGTAGTAAGGGGGCTTGTTGTAGAGCGCCTGCGCCGTAATTGACGAGGCGGAATAGATCATGATGAGGCCGGCGGCAACCATGACGGCTACCGTAAAAAACAGTGTCCAATCCATCGATACACGCTTAGACATTGACGAACTCCATACTTATAGGCTTCGAACGAGTTCCTTAAAGGACCGGCCGCGATGTTCATAGCTTTGATACTGATCAAAGCTCGCGCAGGCAGGAGATAACAAAACGATGTCCCCCGGCGCCGCGAGCCGGCGCGCCGTGCGAATAGCCACTTCGAGCGTATCGCAATCGGTGACCGGGAGGGAAGGGTTAACTTCGGAAAAGTGGCGGCGAATAATCGGGGCGGCGGCGCCGATCAGGAGGATGCTTTTCGCCTTGACGGCCAGGCGCGGAGCGAGCGGGCGGTAGTCGCTATTTTTGTCCTTGCCGCCGAGGACGATCCAGAGATTGCCGGGAAAGGCGTCAATGGCCTTTTCGGCGGCGTCGACGTTAGTGGCTTTTGAGTCGTTGTAGTAACGGACTCCGTCGAGTTCGCGGACAAACTCGATGCGGTGTTCGACGCCGGGAAAGCTCCGTACGGCTTCGGCGATGATCTGCGGGGCGATTCCGGCGAGCCAGGCGGCAGCGGCCGCGGCCATAGTATTTTCCACGTTATGACGGCCCGGCAAGGGGATCTCGTTCTCCGGCATCAAGGCTGTTTTGCCCAACCAGATTTGGCCGTTGATGGAGGCCACGCCGTCCTCGCTAGCCGCTTCGAGATTGAACCAGATCACCTTGGCCTTGGTCCGGCTGGCGAGCGCGCGGGCGTTCGGTTCGGCGGCGTTGAGAATGGTGAAGCCATCGGCCGCTTGCGTTTCCACCAGGCGGGCTTTGGCGTCAATGTAACGAGCCATGGTGAAGTGGCGGTCGAGGTGGTCGGGAGTGATATTAAGGACGACAGCGATGTTGGCTTTGAAGGCTTCGACCGTTTCCAGTTGGAAACTGGAAAGTTCCAGGACAACGGTCGTTTCCGGTGTGGACTCCGCGACAAGATCAGTCACCGGAACGCCGATGTTCCCGCCAATCAAAGTCCGCCTCCCGGCGTGCTTGAAAATGTGGCCGATCAGCGCCGTGGTTGTGGTTTTGCCATTGGCTCCGGTGACGCCGATAAGGTTGCCCAGGAGTTCCTCGGCGGCGAGTTCGAGTTCGCCGACAATTCGAATGCCGCGTGCGCGGGCGCGTTCGAAGATCGGCAGTTCGAGCGGGACGCCGGGAGATTGGATGAGGAGGTCGAAGCCGTCGGAGTCTACGTCGGACTGGCCAATCTGCGGAAACTCCTGTTGAGAGGGTTGCGCCTTTGTATCGGAGATGACGGGGTGTGCACCGCGCGCACGGAGGTATCGAGCCGCGGCCAGGCCGGATTTGCCGCCGCCAATAACAAGGACTCGTTTGCCGGTGTAGTTGCTCATCGAAGTTTCAGAGTGGTGAGGGCGAACAGGGCCATGATGAGTCCCATGATCCAGAAGCGCGTGATGACCTTGGCTTCGTGCCAGCCGAGGAGTTCAAAGTGATGGTGCAGGGGGGCCATCCGGAAGATGCGTTTCTTGCGGAGTTTGAAACTTGCTACTTGCAGCACGACGCTCATCAACTCCATCACATAGACGCCGCCGATGAACAGCAGCAGCGCTTCCTGCTTGATCAACACGGCCACTGTGCCCATGGCGCCACCGAGGCCGAGTGCCCCAACGTCGCCCATAAACACCTCCGCCGGGTGCGCGTTGTACCAAAGGAAACCAAGCGAAGCGCCCGTCATCGCGCCGCAAAAGATGGTGAGTTCGCTCGCACCCGGCAGCCGCACGATGTCGAGGTAAGTGGCGAATTCGCGGTGACCGCTCAAGTAGGTGAGGACCGTCATGGCGCCGGCCGCTATGACCATCAGCCCGGCGGCAAGGCCATCGAGGCCGTCCGTGAGGTTCACCGCGTTGGAAGAACCCGCGAGGACGATGACCAGGAAGAAAAAGAAGAAAACGAACGCGAAGGCGTAAGTGAACGGACTGCCGAGCCAGGCCGAGATAAGCAAATCGGGTTTGAACGATTTGAAGAACGGAATGTTCATGCTGGTGGCATAGTTGCCGCGGGCGTGCAGGGCGAGCAGCATAATACCGATCAACACGGAACACAGAACCTGCAACAGGAACTTCTTTCGTGCCGTGAGTCCCATGTTGCGCATCTTCTTCACTTTCGTGAAGTCGTCGTAAAAGCCGATGGCGCCAAAACTCAGCAGGCCGAAGATGGCGATCCAAATGTAGGGGTTGGTCAGGTTGGCCCAAAGCAACGTGGGCAGCACGATGGAAATTATAATGAGGACCCCGCCCATGGTGGGCGTGCCGGCCTTTTTCTGGTGGCCGGTCACTTCTTCACGGATATGCTGGCCGATTTGGAATTCCCGGAGTTTACGGATCAGCAGCGGGCCGAGCCAAATGGAAATGAATAACGCGGACAAGCTCGCGAACGCCGTGCGAAAGGTGACGTAGCCGAACACACGCGCCGGACTGAAGACCGGAAACAACTTTTCAAATAGAAGCCAATAGAGCATTAGTTGGCCATAAACCTTTCCAGAGCTTTTTCGACACGAGTGCCTCTGGAACCTTTGCAGAGGACGGTGTCGCCGGGACGGGCCAACGAGCGCAAGGCCTCACCGGCCGCGGCGGGATCATCGAAGAACATCGCCTCCGCGCCGCCGGCTTCAGCGGCCTCGGCAAGATGGCGTGCCGCGCCGCGGATCGCGATAACTGTGCCAATTCCTCGCGCGGCGGCATAGGCTCCCACTTCCTTATGAAGTTGCTCCGCCCAGCGCCCCAATTCGAGCATCTCGCCGAGTACAGCGATCTTGCGGGTACCTGGTGTGGCGGCCAGCGTGTCGAGCATGGCCTTCGCCGCTTCGGGATTACTGTTATAACAATCGTTCAAAATCGTGATGCCGTTATGAATCAGACGCTCGCCGCGCATCTCGCCGCTTTGCAGCTTGCGCGCAGCCTCAGCCAGATTTTTGATAGGGATTCCCAGAATAGATCCAACAGCCACGCCCGCCGTTACATTCGAAACGCCATGACGTCCGGGCAAGCTGATCTCGAAGGGTACGCCCTGGATCTGGAACGATGCGCCGCCGCCGGTGGGCATGACGTTTTCAGCGCGGACATCGGAGCCGGGCTCGAGGCCGTAAGTGATCGTCCGTCCCGGATGAACTTCGGCGAACGCGCGGACCCGCGGGTCGTCGTAGTTTAAGATCGCTGTACCATGGGGCCCAAGTTCCTCAATGAGTTCGCGTTTTGCCAAGGCGATCCCTTCGAGGGAATCGAAATTCTCGATGTGCGCGGAACCGGCATTCGTTACAACGCCGATATTGGGGCGGGCGATTTGACTGAGCAGGCGGATCTCGCCGGCGTGGTTCATTCCCATTTCCAACACGCCCGCGTTGGCCGATTCGTCCAATCGCAAAAGGGAAAGCGGCAGACCGATGTGGTTGTTGAGATTGCCCTCGTTGCGCGTCGCGCCGGTCATGGCGGAGATCGCTTCCTTGGTGGTGGTTTTGCCGGCGCTGCCGGTGATGCCGATGAGGGGGAACTTCAGTTTCCCGCGGGCTCCGCGGGCGAGTTGCTGCAGGGCGACAAGAGTGTCGGCAACGCGGATTAAGCGCATACCGGCCGTCTCGGGCCAGTCGCGATCGGCAACGAGAGCGGCCGTCGCGCCCCGCTCGGCGGCGGCCTGCAGAAAGCTATGGCCGTCGTGGTTTTCGCCGCGAATCGCGATGTACATCGCTCCAGGCGTCAGTGTGCGGGAATCGATGCTGAATTCAGTGATCGGTTGCTCGGGGACGTTCGTCAGACTGCCGGTAAATTGGGCGATTTCGGCGAGAGTCAGTTTCATTTGCCGCCTCGCGCGCGAATCGCGCGCAACGAGACTTCGCTGTCACTGAAGTCGATCTTCCTGCCGCCGATAATTTGATAGTTTTCGTGGCCTTTTCCCGTGAGAAGGACAATATCGCCGCGGCGCGCCTCGGCAATGATGGCGAAGATAGCTTTCTCGCGATCGGCCTCTACAAGCAAGGGCGTGTCGAAGCGGCGCGCGCCGACAACGGCGTCGTTGATGATCGCGAAGGGATCTTCGGACCGCGGGTTGTCGCTGGTAAGGACGACATAATCGCTGTCCTTTGCGGCGGCCATGCCCATCAGGGGACGTTTTGTGCGGTCGCGATCGCCGCCGCAGCCGAAGAGGGTGAGGACCCGGCCGTTGCCGTTCAGCAGTTGGCGGGCCACGCGAATCACATTGGTGATGGCGGCGTCCGTGTGGGCGTAGTCGACAACCACAAGAAAGTCCTGCCCGCCTTCCACGCGCTCGAAACGTCCGGGAACGCCAGGGAATGCCGCGATTCCTTCGGTAATCTGATCCCACGTCAATCCCACCGCATGGCAAGCGGCGGCGGCGGCGAGAATGTTGTAGACGTTGATGTCGCCTACCAGTGTTGAGATCACCTTTGCGTGGCCTTCGATGTCGAAGCGCAGACCGAAGAATCCGGATTCAATGTTCACGGCGCGGTAATCTGCGCCGGGTGCGAGGCCATACGTGAGGCGGCGGGACGCGGGCGCGACGTTGATGGATGGCGTGAACGGATCGTCAGCGTTGAGAATTGCAAAGCGGGGAGCAAAATCGGGGCCAAAGAGCCGGGCCTTGGCGGCGCCGTACGCCTCCATCGTCAGATGGAAATCCAAATGGTCTCGGGTGAGATTAGTGAAGATCGCCGCCGCGATGCGCAGCCCTTCCACGCGCCCCAGAGCCAGGGCGTGCGATGAAATTTCCATCGACAGGAACCGGCCGCCCTGGTCACGTGTTTCGGCGGCAATGCGAAATACATCGAGCGATTCGGGAGTCGTGTTGACGGCCTCACGCGGCACGCCGCAAACGTGATAGCCGATGGTGTTTATCAGCGAAGTCTTAAAGCCGGCGTGTTGGAAGATGCCGTCGGCAAGCATCGTGCCCGTGGATTTGCCGTTAGTGCCGGTGAGGGCGATGATGTCGATGGATTCGTCAGGCGCTCCGTAAAAGCGCTTGGCGGCGGCGGCGAGGGCATGACGGCCGTGGGCGACAACGATGTACGGATGCTCGGGCGGGACGGCGGGCGGGGTATCGTAGACTACGGCGACCGCGCCCTGGGCGAGCGCATCATCGGCGAAACGGCCGCCATCGACTTTGCTGCCACCGAAGGCAAAGAAGAGAAAGCCGGGCGCGGCTTGGCCCGAGTGATAGGCCACGCCGCGTACGGGTAGATTAAGGATTTCCGGCGAGGAGGCGAAGGTGACCCCGGCGCCGTCGAGAAGGTCGTGGACGGTCATGTTTAACCTACTGGCGGAACAAGACGCGAACACGTTTTTCGGCCGGGACGATGGCGCCCGGGACCGGTTGCTGGCCGCGAGCGATGCCGCTGCCAACGGTCTCGACACGCCAGCCCTCGGCTGCCGACTTGGCGAGTACCGCCCGCATGGTCATCCCTTGAAAATCGGGAACGCGCGGGCCTGCTTGCGGGGCAGGCTCGGATACCGTTTCCTCGGACTTCGCGTCGTTAGCCGCCAGCTGGGGCGGAACAACGGGCTCGGTTCGGACTTCGGGCGCGGGCTTCACGACGGGTTCTTCTTCAATCAGGTCTTTGGAAACGCCAAGCGTGCGGAGCGCGGCGCCGGCAACCTCGCGGAAGATTGGGGCACTCGTTACGCCACCATATTTATAGGAGCCGTTAATGGTGACGGCGACGACGATGGCCGGATCCGCGACTGGTGCGAAGCCGATGAAGGAGGAGTTGTAGCGGTGGATGTACTTGCCGGTGCGAGCGTCAACCATCTGTGCCGTTCCGGTTTTCCCGGCGACGGTATAACCCTTCTTCAGACGAGCCTCTTTGCCGGTTCCTTCGAGAACGACCTGCTCCAGCATGCGCCGCAGTTCGATGGCCGTCTCCGGCTTAATCCGCTGTTCACCGGCGATCGGCGCGACGATCTCCTTTTTGCCGGTGCCGGGATGCTGACGGGATTTGACCAGCCGTGGGCGTACCAGCATGCCGTTGTTCGCCAGGATCGAAAAGGCCTGGGCAAGTTGCAGCGGTGTGGCCATCAACTCATGACCCATTGCTATCGAGCCCATCGAGCCAGCCGTCCATTCGCGCACCGGATGGATCTTGCCGCCCGATTCGCCGGGCAGCGAAATGCCGATGCGATCACCAAAGCCGAATTTCTCCATGTAGGCGTACATGCGCTTGTTGCCGACCGTGAGGCCAATGTTGATGGCGCCGATGTTACTGGACTTGGCGAGGACCATCGCCATGGATAGCGCCGAATACGAATCGTGGTCATGCACGACGCGGCCGGGGAGGCGGATGAGACCGTTCCCGCAATTGATGATCGTTTGCGGGCGTAGGTTGGTGGTCTCCAGGGCGGCGGCGACCGTTACCGCTTTGAAGACGCTACCGGGCTCGAAGGGCGCGGAAATGGTCAGATTCATCCGTTCGAGCATGTCGTTGTTCCCCTTCGGACGTTCGCGGGGGTCGAAGAACGGATAGCTGACCATGGCGAGGATGTCGCCCGTTTTGGGACTGAGAACGACGACAGTGCCGGAGGGAGCGCCCTCCTTTTCAATCGCTTCCTTCAGTGCCTTCTCGGCCGCGTACTGAATGGCTTCGTCGATGGTGAGCGTAATGCTCCAGCCGGGTTCCGGCTTCTCTTCATTGATAATTTCGCCGTAGTAGTCGCGATTGCGGGAGTCGCGGAGCATGTGCATGCGACCGGGTATACCCGCCAGTTCGCTCTCCAGGCCGCGCTCGATTCCGGCGTCGCCATGCCCTTCACTGTTCACCCAGCCCAAGACGTGAGCGGCGAGCATGCCCTTCGGGTACTCGCGGCGATAGGTGTCTTCGAAGGTAAAGATGTCGAGCTTGCTGCGTTTCAGACGGGAGATCTCTTCGGCTGTAGCGTCCTCCCGGATAATCAGGTAGCCGTTACGCGCCTCGCGGGCCGCCTTAATGCTGTCGATCAACGTTGTGGCGTTCAGTCCGAGGAGTTGTTCGAGCACCGAAGAGACGAAGTTCTCGCCGCCTTCGGGAATGCGCAGGGGATTAATGGCGACGCGGCGGATCGGGACGCTTAATGCCAGCGGGCCGCCGCCTGCTCCGCCACTGGAGATTGTGCCGCGGATGGCGGCAACGTCGACGATGTGCTCCTGCTGGCGCGTGGCCACCAGGCGAAGATTGTCATGCTCGATGACGTGTAAGTGGATCAACCGGGCGATCAGAATGACTCCCCACAGAACTCCAAACCACGCCACGAGGGTTAGCCGCCGTTGCGCTTGCGGCTCTACCATCGTTTCCATAGCGATCCTTTCATGTTGGTTGTGGGGGAGGTGTTACGGGGTTATGGATTGGCGGAGCGCGGGCCTGGCCGATGAAGAGAATGCGGGGCGCCGTTTCGGGGGAAAACAGCGCCTCGCTTTCGTTACGCCGGTCGGAGGGCCGGTCCGCGAAAGAACGTTACTGCCGGTTGCGGTTCAACGCCACCGCGCCGGAGCGGGTTTCGTTCAACACAACCAGGGTTTCCGGCGTCGGGTCCAGATACTTCTGGTTCTTCGCCGCGCGCGCGAGCGCTTCCACGCTGGTCAATTCGGCTTCGCGGACCGAAAGGCGGGCCAACTGCGATTGGAGTTGGCTGTTCTGCTTTTCGATCTCAGTGACGGTGTAACCGGCCAGATAGCTGTTGGCGATCGGGACGATGAGCCCGACTACCACCAAGGCGAAGATTCCGGCCATTGAGATGGTCCGCCAGGCCGAAGCATTCGCTTTCGGGTCCTGCTCGCGGACGACGCGCGTGTTGTCGATTTTCTTAACGAAGACGTGGATTTCCTCGTTCGGCATCGGCCGCAGATGATAGCGGTCGGCCTCGTTTCGATTCCGGGACTGTGCGCCAGACTTTGCATTCGACGCGCCCGAATCCTTCTTTTCAAACATCCATGCCCAAGTGGTAGCCATGGTTTAATTCCCCCTGCTTCCTACAACTTCGCGAACTACAACATTTCCAGCACCCGCATTTTTGCGCTGCGGCTGGCTGGATTCCGCCGGACTTCCTCCGGCGTGGGTATAAGCACGTGTTTGTTGATCAACTTCGCCTTGCCCTCTTTGGCGATTCGCCGGGTACCGGTCTTGGCGACCAAATCCTCGCCCGAGTGAAACGTAATGAAGGCTACGCGTCCGCCCGGACGTACCAGGAACGGGAGTTGGTTGATCAAAGCGTCGATCTCCTGATACTCGCTGTTGCAAGCGATCCTGAGAGATAAAGCTGAAAGTGTCGCCGGGTGCAGTTTGCCCGTACGAGGCACGGCCAAGAGTATGCTTGAAGCAAATTGCTTCATCGTAACTACGGGCCGTGCACGCACGAGTGCTCTGGCGATTGCTCGACTTCTCCTTTCTCCAGTGGTGTAGATCAAATTCGCTAATTCTTTTTCCGACAAGGAATTGACCAGATCGGCGGCGGTCGGATTGTCCGACGTTCGATCGAGACGCATGTCTAGCGGACCGTCGTTCATGAGGCTGAAACCCCGTTCGCCGGTCTGAAAATGCATCATAGAGGTGCCAAAATCCGCTAAAAGTGCGTCTGTTTGCCCTATTTTTGCCGCATTTAACGTCTCTTTTAGACGTGAAAACGGGGTGTGGAAGAACGTGATGGGGCTCGGAGAACCCACGCAATTGGCTTCGGCCATCGCCAACGATTCGGGATCCGTATCGCAGGCGTAGACCTGGCCGCCCGGCGCCACGGCGGCGCTCAGGAGCTTCGAATGCCCCCCCATCCCAGCAGTGGCATCGATCACGGAGTAACCGCTCCGCAACTGGAGCGCCTCCAGGGATTCGGCCGGCATTACTGAAATGTGTTGCATTCATTGCCTTTAACTCGGGGCTTTACTCCATTCCTAAGAGTGTGAGATTCTGAACGGCGTCGGCAGCGACGGCGAGACAGCTATCAATGAGCTCATCGTGGTCGGTTTTCCGCGTGACATGTATCACTCCACCTACGCCGGAGAGGACGACATCCGAACCGGCGATGGCGAGTTTGTTGCGAAGTTCCTGTTTGATGAGTACTTTTCCGTGGGTTTCAAGTGTGCTTTCGACGCCGAAGTGATTCGCAAGTGTAAGAATCCGTTTAACATCGGCCGATTGTGCGGGTAATGTTTTGAAGCGAGCGAGGTTGGCGCGCCAGATCTCTTCCGGGTAGACCCGAATGGTTGAGCCATCCAGCGAAGTAGTGAAGACTTTTTTAGCTCCGAGGTCATGGGTGAAGAAATGAAGCCAATTACCAGGCAGACGAATGCGACCGTTCTCCTCACAGCGGGTAACGACATTTCCGAGCGGCTGCTTTTCTAACGCTTCAGGGCTCATGTCAAGAACTTTGAACGACACTTAACGACAAAAACTGAACTTTACCTAGCATAAGCTCCTTTCCTTTGGTTTTCAAGGGCGATCCGTCCCTTTTGGGGAGGATAAGTCCTGTATTTTTATGCTTTTGCGCTTTTGCTACGCGAACAAATAGCGAAGGACCCCCTCAGCCGCCTCCGCTACGTGAACTTTGCTAACCTTTTTATGTGCTCCCCAACCACTCGCTCTATGACATCGACCCCGGCCCCGACTGCCCGGAGATCGTCCGTGTCATCATAGAAATCCCAAAAAATTCAGCCAACAAGATCGAATACGACGTCGGCTTGGGCGTTTTCCGGTTGGATCGGGCGTTGTACTCGCCGATGCACTATCCGGGCGACTATGGGTTCGTACCGGGGACGATGGCCGGGGACGACGATCCGATCGATGTGCTTGTTTTGGTGGCGGAACCGAGTTTCACCGGATGCCTGATTGAGAGCCGGCCGGTTGGAATCCTTTATATGGCGGACGAGATGGGGATCGACGAGAAGATTCTTGCGGTGCCGACGCGGAATCCGCGGTACGACCAGATCCACACTTTGGACCAGATTTTCCCCCATGTGCGCCGGGAAATCGAGCACTTCTTCACTATTTATAAGGAGTTGCAGGGTGTCGTGCCGAAAATGGAAGGCTGGGGCGGGCCACCGGAGGCGCGCCGGGCGATTATCGAATCGCGGGCCCGGTACTTGGAGTTGCAGAAGGCCAAGACGGCGGAGCCGAAGTCGGCCGAGTAGGTGGGGGATGAGCGCTGCGCGCCGCTGGCTGGTACGGGGACGGGTGCAGGGCGTGGGGTTTCGCTATTTCACGCAACGGGAGGCGACGGCGCTCGGCGTTACTGGTTGGACGCGGAACCTCGACGATGGGCGCGTCGAGGTGTTTGGGCAGGGCCGACCGGAAACGCTGGATGCTTTCCAAGGCCGGTTGCGGCAAGGGCCCCGGTGGGCGGAAGTCCGGGACGTGGAAGTATTGGAGGCCTCGCCGGAGGCCAAAAGCACTGACTTCAAAATTCGCTGAAGCTATTCTATTCCTTACCGATAAGGCCTATGTATGTCGAATTCCATCGGTACTTCCTCCATCGCCAACGCCTACCCCTCGCGGGAGGGGTTAGATCGCAGGTCCACCGCAAACGACCGCGTTCCGAAACCGCAGGGTGGGCCGGAGAGAGCGCGGTTCGGCGGCGGGCCGCAAGTGGAAGGTGGCCCGGAGCGGGCGCGTTTAGACCGGGATCCGCCTGTGGATGACGAGCCCGAGCACGCGGCAATTGGCGGCGGGCCGCAGCCTGGTTCGGTGGGGAGCTTTCGCGGAACTCAAGCCGAGGGCACTACGCGCGAGGCGACATCGCCGGGACGAAATACCGGCGATCCCGATTCAGTCATCCTCTCGTCCGGGGCGCTGGAACGGGTGGAGAGCGGTGTACATTCGGCTCGCGAGGATGGCGACGTGCCGGATCGATCGTCGTTTCGAGTAGTTCAAGCTGACTCTACTTCGCGGGCGGCGGCTTCGCTCGGGGTTGAGATCGACGTACATTCGGCTCGCG
>Ga0105048_10004509_pt1 | contig 22668 bp, 19 predicted proteins | sample MAT05_FD_78382 | JGI IMG/M metagenome (GOLD analysis project Ga0105048, IMG submission 78382) | Freshwater microbial communities from Lake Fryxell liftoff mats and glacier meltwater in Antarctica - MAT-05 | ecosystem: Environmental > Aquatic > Freshwater > Ice > Liftoff microbial mat | place...
ATGTTCAGGAACAGGCTGGCGTGGATGTTGGGCTGCCAGGTCATGAACCAGTCGGTGGAAAACGGCAGCTGGCCCTTGCTGGGGCTCTTGCCGGCCACTTCCTTGTACAGGCGCAGCAGGCGCTCGTAGCTGAGGTCGGTTTCGCTTTCCAGCACCTGCAGGCGGGCGCCCAGGTTGATGAGCGTCACGGCGCGCTCGATCTGCCTGGCTTCGGTCAGGATGCTCTTGCTGCGTGCCATGTGTTTGTCCGTCCTGGATGTGTGTGTGTGTCTTGATCAAGGTCCTGGCACGGATCCGGCTTCGCCGGTCCGTCGCCAGAGCCTCCTCGGGGGGCAGCGACCGCTACGGAGCGTGGGGGCTCTCGTTATGCCGCTTCTTGATGGCGTCCGGCCATCAAGATCGACGCGTGCAGGCGGCTCATGCCGTCGTTGGCAGAGCCCTTGCCGTGGCTGGTGAGCAGGTTCCAAACCAGGTCGTCGTCCATGCGGAAGCGGCACAGCAGCGTGTTGCCGCCGGCGATCTTCATCATCTGCGCCGGCGTCAGCGTGCCGATGAGTGCCGCGGTGTCTTCGCTCACGCCCAGGCGAAACAAGGCCTGGTCGCGGTCGGTGCGGATCAGGCTTTGCGCCAGCATCAGGTACGACAGGTTGGCTTCGCGGATTTCGGCAAGGATCTGTTCAGAGGTCATGGTCTTGTGCTTTGCTGAAGGGGGGTGGGCGGGAGTCGATGGAATGGACTGTAGAGAGTTGAAATGCACCCGCACATCAGGCCAGTTCCGTGGCTGCAGTCCAGCTTCTTCCACCTGTCTTGTCAGACAAATTCCTACAAGCGGCGCCAGGTGTGACACCTGTCACAAGCGGCGACCACCCGGACCCGCAAAGACGCGGGCCCCGTGGTGCTGGACAGCGCCACGGGGCCCGGCAAACCGGCGCAGGGGTCAGAAGCTGTACTTCAGACTGGCATAGAAGGTGCGCCCACGCGGATCGGTGTAGGTGGGGTCGTAGGTGGACAGGAAGTAGTAGCTCTGGTTGGAGAAAGGTGGGTCGGTGTCCAGCAGGTTGTTGATGCCGGCGCGCAATTGCAGCTGCTTGCTGAGTGCCCAGGAACCCGACAAGTCCCACAGCGAATAGGCGTCCACCTTGCGCGCTGCCGTGTTGGGCAGATAGCTGTCATCGGTATAGCCGCTGTAGTAGGTGTTGCCCAGCGTCAGGCCAAATGCGCCCAGGCTCCAGTCGGCACTGGCGCGGTGGCGCCAGCGCTGGATGACCTGGTCGTTGAGGAAGCGGCCGACGTTGCTGACCATGGGCTCCAGCTTGCCGAACTGGCGTTCGTACTCCAGCACGTAGGTGCCGCTGACGTTGACGCCGAAGCGGCCCACTGCCGTGGCACCGCCGCGCCAGCTGGCTTCGAAGTCCAGGCCTGATGTGTTCAGGCGGCCCTGGTTCTCTTTCTTCAGCAACACGGTCGGGAAGTCGTCAGCCGGATCCCGCGTGATGTACTGGGCATAGCGTGTCGGGTTGGCCAGGATGGTCTTTTCGTAGAGGTCGCTGATGACGTCCTTCTTCTTGATGTTCCAGTAGTCCACGCTCAGGCTGATGTCGCGCATGGGCTCGAAGACGATGCCCAGCGAGAACTGCTGCGACTTCTCAGGCTTCAGGTCGGGATTGGCCAGCTTGATGGTGGGGTACTGCTCGAAGCTGTCGTACACGGCGTCGTAGATGAAGGCCGGACTGGTGCCGTAAGAGGTGGGGCGGTAGAGCTCGCTGAAGGACGGCGCTCGAAAGCCGGTACCTGCCGAAGCACGCAACAGCACCGTCTTCATCGGCTGCCAGCGCAGGCCGACCTTCGGATTGACGCTGTCGCCGATGCCTTGGTACCTGTCGTAGCGCAGGGCGAATTGCGCCTCCAACTCTTGGGTGAAGGGCGCGTTCAACTCCGCGTAGGCCGAGGCGATGTTGCGTGCGTTGCTGGTCGCCACCAGCGGCGGGTTGGAGCCGCTGCTGTCGCGGTCACCGGCGATGTTGTTGGCCAGCAGCAGCGCCGAGGGCGTGAACTTCTGCGTCTCGCGGCGCAGTTCGGCACCGAAGGCCACGCCCAGGCTGCCACCGGGCAACTGCATCAGCGTGCCGGTGACCTTGGCGTCGATGCCGGTGGTCGTGCCTTCGGACTGGCGCGCCACATCGTTGATGCGCAGCGAATCGATCAAGGCCTTGCCCGCGGCGTTGGAAGGACCGAAGACGTTGATCTGCCCACCGCGCAGCGCTGTTGCAAACTCGCTGAACAGAAAGTAGCCGTTGACGTACTTGTCCGCCACCTTGTTGGCGGCGTGGCTCACGGCGCTGCTGTAGTCCCAGTCCTTGCCCAGCGTGCCGTTGATGCCGGCGACGACCCGGTTGGCGTCGCTCTTGACCTCGTTGCTGCGGTTGCCCGCTTCGGTGGCACGCACGCGCACGTCAAACGTGCTGCCGTTGGCAATGGGCCGGGGCAAATAGGGGTTGATGGCCGCAAAGGTCACGCCACCCACCGTGGTTGGGTTGGGTGACAGCACGTACAGCGTCTTGGCACGCGCGGCCAGCACCTCTGCAAAAGCCTGCGTGGTGGCATTGACCTGGAATACACCACGGCCCAGGAACGACAACTTGTCGGCATCCGGATAGATCTCGGTGTCGGACATGTAGTCGTAACCGCAGGCCTGCGTGCCGACCAGCGTGGTGTAGACCGAAGCCGGCGGGTTGCAGCCCGGCGCGAACAGGTTCACGGTGCGCTGGTTGTATGGCGAGCCACTGAAGCTGTAGCCCGCCGCGTTGATGGCTGCGAGCTGCGCTGCGCGTGTGGTACCGTTGCCGGACAAGCGCAGGTTGGCGGGGTAAGGCCGGCTCGACAGGTAGTAGGGCACCGTCTCGGCCAGCGGCCGCTCCTGGATGAACTTGCGCTGCGTGCTGCGCAAGGAATCCAGCTGCTGCACATCCAGCACGCCCATGATGTTGAAGCGGTCGGTGTCGAGATTGCCAAAGCCGCCACTGACCGTACCGGTGCGCTTGCCAGCGCCACCTTCCTGTGTGCCCGAGGCATAGACGCCGATCTCCGCGCCCTGGTAGTCGCGCCGCGTGATGAAGTTGATGACGCCGCCGATGGCATCGCTGCCGTAGATCGCAGAGGCGCCGTCCTTGAGCACTTCGACGCGCTGGATGGCACCGGCCGGAATGCTGTTCAGGTCCACGCCGGCAGCGTCACCTGGCGAGGCAAAGTTGGCCAGGCGTCGTCCGTTGAGCAGCACCAGCGTGCTGCTGACACCCAGGCCGCGCAGGTTGGCGCCGTTGAAACCGCGCTGGCCGCCGGTGTTGTCGGTGATGCTGGCGCCGTCGGTCAGTTGCGCCGCGCTGGCGCTGATGTTGCGCAGCAGTTCCGCCGCCGTCGTGACGCCGGACTTGTCGATGTCGGCGCGCGTGATGGTCTGCACCGGCAGCGCGGTTTCATTGGCCAGACGCTTGATCGACGAACCGGTGATTTCCACGCGTTGCGTATCAGCCTGGGCCAGTGCTGCATGGGCGGCAAGCAGCCACATGGCGACGGCGGCGGCCTGGGCAACGGGCTTGAGGGTCGGTTGGATGGCAGGCATGCGGTGGTCCTTGTGGCGCTGGAGGGCGGCCGGTTTGATGACAACGGAGGGTCGTTTCGCGGCGAACGACTGAGACGAACTCTAGGCACGCACCCCAGCCTTGCCTACGGGGCGCAGGAGCAGCGGTCGCGCCACGGCAAGTCGGTGTCGCTTGGCGCCAAGTCGGCGTGGCCCGCGTGCGCATGGGGGTGACAAGATGCGCACCCATGCCGATGCCTTCCACCTCATGCCCGCGCGCGGCCTTGAGCCGTCGTGCGGCGTCCCGCGCCGCTGCGCTGTTGTTCGTCGCTGCGGTGTTCGTCGCCGCTGCGCTGCTGCCTGCGCTTGCGCAGGCACAGGGCATCACGGTGGCCGTGGGCGGCGCGCTGCAGGACAGCAACCACGCGCTGTGGATGCACCTGGTGCAGTTGGTTCAGCGCGAGCCGGTGGCAGCAGGCAGCAGCGTCGACAACTCGCGCGCCTGCTACAGCATCGTCACCATCGCTTCGGCAGACCCGGATGCCAGCGCCAAGCGCGTGGCTGCCAACCTGGCGCGCCAGGGAGGGCGTTCCCAGCACCTGCGCGTGGGCCCGCGCATCGAAGGGCAGGACGTGACGGCCGCCGTGCACGACCCCCAGTGGGTGCAGGCACTCCGCCGCTGCCGCGGCGTCTACATGACCGGCGGCGCGCAGGCGCGGCTGATCGACACGCTGCAGCCGCAGGGCCGCGCTACGCCACTGCTGCTGGCCATGCGCGCGCTGTGGCAGGAAGGCGGGGTGGTGGCGGGCAGCAGCGCCGGGGCCGCGGTGCTGAGCGACGTGATCTTCCGCGACGCGCCCGACCCGCTGGCCGTGATGAAAGGCCGTTTGCGCGAGGGCATCGAGTGGGACCACGGCTTTGCCTTCGCGCCGACCAGCGTGCTGCTTGACCAGCACGCCGTGCGCCGCGGCCGCATCGGCCGGTTGCTGCCGTTGATGCAGTCGCGTGGCGTGCCGGTTGGCGTGGCGGTAGAAGAAAACTCGGCCGCGCAGTTCCAGGGGCAAGAGGTGCTGGCCCTGGGCGCGCGAGGCCTGCTCATTGCCGACATCAAGTCGGCGTCTGGCGCGGCGTCTGGCGCGGCATCTTGCGCGGCATCCTGCGCGGCATCTGGCCCGACCACCGGCCCCTTCGAACTGCGCGGCGCCAGGCTGCACTGGCTGGAACACGGTGACCGCTTCGACCTGGCCACGCGCACGGTCAAGCCTTCGGCCCGCAAGCTGGCCGGCACGCTGCTGCAGCCGCTGTCGCCCCAGCACCGCGGCTACCTGCCCGGACCCTGGTTCTATGCCGACATGCTGGGCGACGGTGTGGTCGTGACGGCCATGACACGGCTGGTGGACGGCGACCAGCCCGAACAGCGTGGCCTGTCCTTCGCCGCCTCGCCGGCCGCCGACGACCCTGCGCCCGATCTGGCTTTCGAGTGGCGCCTGTGGCTGGACGAAGGCACCCGCGGCTGGCTCATCACCAGCCCCGAGGGCTACACCCTCAGCGACGTGCGATTGGATATCGTGCCGGTGCGGGTGAATCAGCCTTTGTACCGTCCGCTCACGCGCACGCTCACGCCCACGCACACGCCCACCCGGCACAAGCCATGAAACCCAGCCGCAGCCATTGCCGGTGATCAGCCCACAACGCCACGGCTTTGTGCTGCTGCCCCGCTTTTCGCTGCTGGCGCTGGCGGGCGCGACCGACGCCCTGGCCGCTGCCAACGACGTGCTGGAACAGGCCGCCTACAGCACCTTCACACTCAGCCTGGACGGTGCACCGGTTCGCGCCGCCTGCGGTACGCGCGTTGTGCCCAACCATGCGCTGGCCGATGCACCGCCGATGGACGCCGTGTTCGTGGTCAGCGACCTGCCCTACCCCGACGCCGCGCGCGACGAGCACGCAGCGCTTCACACCTTTTTGCGTGGCCAGGCCGCCGGCGGACGCCTGCTGGGCGGCATCGGCACGGGCGCGGCGGTGCTGGCGCAGGCCGGCTTGCTGGGCAATCACCGCGCCACCTTGCATTGGGCGCTGGGGCAACAACTGGCGGCAGCACATGCCGACGTGGTGGTCTCGTCCAACGTCTATGAGATCGACAGTGGCCGCCTGTCATGCACCGGCAGCACCGCCAGCCTGGACCTGATGCTGGCCTGGCTGGGCCAACGCCACGGCCAGCGCGTGGCTCAGGCGTTGCTGGCGCACTTCGGCCTGGAGCGGCTGCGCGCACACGATGAAAAGCAGCGCGCGCCGGTGGCAGCACGCACTGGCCTGTCCAGTGCCAAGCTCACCGAAGCGGTGTCGCTGATGGAAGCCAACCTGGGCGAGCCGCTGCCCACGGAAGACATCGCGCAGTTGGTGGGCGTGTCGCGCCGCCAACTCGAACGGCTGTTCAAGCAGCACCTGGACGAGCTGCCCAGCCGCTACTACGCAGAACTGCGGCTGGCACGTGCACGCCGTCTGCTGCAGCAGACGAGCCAGTCGATCCTGCAGATTGGCCTGGGCTGCGGCTTTTCATCGGGCTCGCACTTCAGCAATGCCTACCGCGCCCGCTTCGGGCGCACGCCACGCGAAGAGCGCAGCCAGCGCGCCGCCGCCTGGCGCGACCACACGGAGACCCCAAGCCCATGAATCCTCAAGACCTGCTCTTCAGGGCCGCGGGCCCGCAAGACCTGGATGCCTTCGAGCGCATCGCGGCGGCCAGTGCCACCGGCATCACCACGCTGCCTGCCGACCGCACACTGCTGCGCGAGAAGCTCGAACGGTCGGCACAGGCATTCGCCTCGCTGGACGACAGCAGCGGCGAGGAGATTTACCTCTTTGTCGTCGAAGACCTGGCCGCTGCCGGCGGGCCCCGCGTGGTGGGCACCAGCGGCATCGCCGCCAGCGCCGGTTTTGCCGACCGCTTCTACAGCTACCGCAACGAGATGATCGTGCATGCCAGCGCCGCGCTGTCCGCCAGCAACCGAATCCACACGCTGCACCTGTGCCACGACCTCACGGGCTACACGCTGCTGACCAGCTTCTACATCGAGCCCGCCTATGCCGACACGCTGGCACCGCAGCTGCTGTCGCGCGCCCGCTTCCTGTTCATCGCCGAGTTTGCCGACCGTTTCTCGGACCGCATCGCCGCCGAGAGCCCGGGCCTGAGCGACGACAGTGGCCGTTGCCCCTTCTGGGACGCCGTGGGCCGACGCTTCTTCGACATGGACTACCCGCAGGTGGAGCGCCTCACCGGCGGCCGCAGCAAGGCCTTCATTGCCGAACTGATGCCACACACGCCCATCTACGTGCCGCTGCTGCCCGAGGCCGCGCAGTGGGCCATCGGGCAGCTGCACCCAGTGGGCGAGCTGCCGTTTTCCATCCTGCTGGACGAGGGCTTCGACACCGAGACCTACGTCGACCTCTTCGATGGCGGGCCCACTGTCGACGCGCGCGTGTCGATGGTCAAGACCGTGGCCCGCTCGCGGCCGGTGACGGCTGACGGCGCAATCGAGAAGCACGGCAAGGACGGCACGGACAGCACGGGCAGCAATGACAGCGCAGGGGGCTTGCGGGGCGCAGGGGAAGGCTGGCACCTCGTCAGCAACACGCGGCGTGGCCAGTTTGCCGCGGTGCTGCATGCCGGCCCTGCCGCGCTGGCGCCCAGCGCACGCCGGCTGCTGGGCGGCGACGATGCCGCCCCGCTGCGGGTGGCGGCGCTGGACCTTGTCACCCCGCACGGAGAAGCCACATGAAGCCCCTGCATGTGCGCGAAGCCCGCGCTGACGATCTGCCGCTGCTGACCGACTGGCTGGGCCGCCGTGTCGAGCTGCCCGCCGCGCCACATGAACGGCTGCTGCTGGCCGGCTGCGACGACCCCGTGCTGCCACTGCGTGCCACGCTGCGCCTGGTGCCCGCCATCGGCCTGGCCCTGCCCCGCGTGGCCTACCACGTGGGTTGCACGGTTCACGCGGCACCGGAACTGGGCCTGTTCCACCGCCAGCGCACGCTGCTGCTGGGGCACGACCACACGGGCGCCAGCGAGCTGGCCGATATCGCCTGGCCGCAGCACGAAGTGCCACTGGCCGAGCAGGCCCTGGCGCTGCACACGCTGGTGCAAGCCGCGCTGCAGCACATCGGCCGCGCACGCGCGCGCTATGCGCAGCGCCTGGTGGCCGAGCTGCCGGGCCCGCGTGACGCCGCCGGTCAGTCGCCTTTCTGGTTCGGCCTGGGCCGGCACTTCTACAGCGGCGATCCAGCAGCCGCCGCGGCCACACACGGGCCCGCCTGGCGCAGCCATGTCGCTTCGCTGCTGCCGCGCCACCTGCTCTACACCTCTTTCCTGCCGGCGGCCGCCGAATCGGCGGTGGCCCAGGTGCGCGATGGGGCCCTGGTGCTGCGCGAGGTGCTGGAGGACGCCGGCCTGCGCTACGCCCACCACGTCAACGTCGAAGACGGCGGGCCGGTGCTGGAGGCGGAAATCGACGACCTGCCGGCGGTGCGGCAGTCACAGAGCCGCTGAGAGGCTATGTCCGCTGAATGCGGGCATAGGCGGAATGATTGTGACCTCGAGGATGTCCGGGGGACATCCTCAAGGCCGCAATGTTCCTCGCGCCGAAGGCGCGCCGGGCGCAAGCCCGGGCCTATGCCCGCTCAATGCGGGCATAGGCGGAATGATTGTGAATGGACTCGAAGTTCTCGACGTCCACGCTGTACCGCCCCACCCGCATATCGGCGTTCAGCGCCAGCGCCACGTCACGCACCAGGTCTTCGACGAACTTGGGGTTTTCGTAGGCACGCTCTGTCACCCACTTCTCGTCGGCACGTTTGAGCAGCGGCCAGATCTCGCAGCTGGCTGCGTCTTCGGCAAAGCGCACCAGTTGTTCCCACGGCAGCGTGTCCTGAACCTCGACTCGGATCGTCACCAGCGAACGCTGGTTGTGCGCGCCGTAGTCCGAGATCTCCTTGCTGCAGGGGCAAAGGCTTTTCACCGGCACCGCCACTTCGGCCCAGATGGACGTGACACCGGCACGGGTCTCGGCAATCCAGCGGCCCTGGTAGTCCAGCAGGCTTTGCACACCCGACACCGGCGCCCGCTTGCGCAGGAAAAATCTGAAGGCGGCCTCGATTCGGCCTTCGTCCGCGCCCAGCTTGTCCAGCATGGCGGCGTGGCGGCAGCGCAGCATGGCGGCGTCGACGGGCGCCTCCAGCGCGTCCAGCCAGGCCACGAAGCGCGACATGTGGGTGCCCTTCTTGTCGGCGGGCAGCGCCACGTCCAGGCTCCACAACGCAGCCGTGGATTGCACCGCACCTGCCACGTTGAGCTGCAGCGGGTAGCGCACGTCTTTCACACCCACGCGCTGGATGGCCAGGTGGCGGCCATCGGGCGCACTTTGGGTGTCGGGGATGTGCAGGGCGTCGGTGAGGTTCGTCATGAGGGTCGCAAGAATGCCACCGTTTACCCGCCGACAGCGTCGCGCGGATTACACGACGCCATTGGGCAAACTTGAATGGCGGGCGGCTTCAGCTGTTGACAGCGGCCAGCGTGGGGCGGCCCCCAAAGCGCTGCAGGATGGACGTTTCGATGCCCGCTGCATCCAGCCCGCACATCGACAGCAGCTTGCCCGGTTCGCCATGTTCGATGAAACGGTCGGGCAGGCCCAGCACCAGCGTGGGCACCGAGACACCGGCCTCGGACAGGCACTCCAGCACCGCGCTGCCGGCGCCGCCCATGGTGCAGCCCTCTTCGACCATGACCAGCGCGTCGTGTGTGCGCGCCAGCTCCAGCACCAGTTGCTCGTCCAGCGGTTTCACAAAGCGCATGTCGGCCACCGTGGCGCCCAGCCGCTGGGCTGCCGCCAGCGCCGGGTGCAGCATCGTGCCGAAGGCCAGGATAGCGATGCGGCTGCCGTGTTGTCGCACAACGCCCTTGCCCCAGGGCCAGGCGGTGAGCGCGGCCTCGATGGTCGCGCCCACGCCGGCACCACGCGGGTAACGCACGGCCACCGGGGTGTCCTGCCGGAAGGCCGTGGTCAAAGCCTGGCGGCATTCGTTTTCGTCGCTGGGGGTCAACATGCTGCAATTGGGGATGCAGCGCACGTAGGCGATGTCGTAGGCCCCGGCGTGGCTGGCGCCGTCAGCGCCCACCAGGCCGCCACGGTCCAGCGCAAACACCACCGGCAGGTTCTGCAGCGCGACGTCGTGGATCAGCTGGTCGTAACCGCGCTGCAAGAAGGTGCTGTAGATGGCCACGACCGGCTTCAACCCTTCGCAAGCCAGGCCGGCGGCAAAGGTGACGGCATGCTGCTCGGCGATGCCCACGTCGTGGTACCGCTTGGGAAAGCGCTTGTGGAATTCGACCATGCCCGAGCCTTCGCGCATGGCGGGGGTGATGCCCACCAGGCGCTCGTCGGCCTCGGCCATGTCGCACAACCACTGGCCGAATACTTGCGTGAACGTGGGTTTGCCGGGCTTGCTGGGCGCAAAACCCTCGGCCGGGTTGAACTTGGCCGACGCGGCGTGGTACTTCACCGGGTCGGCTTCGGCCAGCTTGTAGCCGTAGCCCTTCTTGGTGACCACGTGCAGGAACTGCGGGCCCTTTTTGGCGCGCAGATTTTCAAGCGTGGGAATCAGCGCGTCGAGATCGTGGCCGTCGATGGGGCCGACGTAGTTGAAGCCGAACTCTTCAAAGATGGTGCCGGGAACGACCATGCCCTTGGCGTGCTCTTCAAAGCGGCGGGCCAGTTCAAACAGCGGCGGCGCGTTTTTTAGCACCGCCTTGGCACTTTGCCGTGCGGCTTCGTAGAAGTTGCCGCTCATCAAGCGCGCCAGGTACTTGTTCAACGCGCCCACGGGCGGGCTGATCGACATGTCGTTGTCGTTGAGCACCACCAGGATGTCGGCGTTGGCCCCTTCGTGGCTGACACCGGCGTTGTTCAGCGCCTCGAAGGCCATGCCGGCACTCATGGCACCGTCGCCGATGACGGCCACCGACTTGCGGTCCTCGCCCTTGAGCTTGGCCGCCACCGCCATGCCATAGGCTGCGCTGATGCTGGTGCTGCTGTGCGCCGTGCCGAAGGTGTCGTATTCACTTTCGTCGCGACGCGGAAAGCCGCCGATGCCACCCAGTTGCCGCAACGTGTGCATGCGGTCGCGGCGCCCGGTCAGGATCTTGTGCGGGTAGGTCTGGTGGCCCACGTCCCAGACGATGCGGTCGTAGGGGGTGTTGAAGACGTAGTGCAGCGCCACGGTGAGTTCCACCGTGCCCAGGTTGCTGCCCAGGTGGCCGCCGGTCTGGCTGACCGTCTGCAGCACGAAGTCGCGCAGTTCAGCGGCCACCACATCCAGGTCTTGCCGCGGCAGGCGCCGCAGGTCGGCCGGGCTGTCGATCTTCTTCAGCAATCCACTCATGCTCATCAGCTTTCGCGCTCCACCACTTTGTCGGCCAGCACGCCCATCAGGGACGCCGCCTCGCCCAGCCCGCTGCGGGCCAGGGCCTCGTGGGCCTGCTGGCGCAGGTCCAACGCGTAGCGCCGGGCGGCGTCCAGGCCCAGCACCGACACATAGGTGGGCTTGTTGTTGTCTTGGTCCTTGCCGGCGGTCTTGCCCAGCGTCGCAGCCGACTGTGTCACGTCCAGGATGTCGTCCACAACCTGGAAAGCCAGGCCGATGGCCGCGCCGTAGTCCGACAGCGCCTGCCAGGTGGCCGGCGCGGTGTGGCCACAGGCGGCGCCCATCAAGACACTGGCCTGCAACAGGGCGCCGGTCTTGCGCCTGTGCATGTCACGCAGTTGGGCCTCGTCCAGCCCGCGGCCGATGCTGGCCAGGTCGATGGCCTGGCCGCCGGCCATACCGGCGTGTCCGGCAGACCGGGCCAGCAGCGCCGTCAGGCGGGCCTGCAGCGTGGGCGCCATGCCGTCGTCAGGCGTCAGCACCTCAAAGGCCAACGCCTGCATGGCGTCGCCGGCCAGCATGGCCTGCGCTTCGCCATACCTCACGTGCACCGTGGGCTTGCCGCGGCGCAACACATCGTTGTCCATGCAGGGCATGTCGTCGTGCACCAGGGAATAGGCATGGATCAGTTCCACGGCCACGCCGGCGCGCAGCGCTGCTTCACGGTCACCGGCCACGGCGCGGCAGGCGGCCAGCACCAGCAAGGGGCGCAGGCGCTTGCCGCCATCCAGCACGCCAAAACGCATGGCCTGGCCCAGACCGGCGGGTGCATCGGCGGGCACCCAGTTTTCGAGCGCGGTTTCCACAGCGATCAATTCGTCACGCGCCCACGCCTGTGCTTCGGCAACAGCACATCGGGTATGAGGTTCGGGCGCGTTCACGCAGCGGTCCAGGGCTTGAGCTTGCCCTCATCGAGCAGCTGAACCTGATCCTCGACCGCTTTGAGCCGTGCGCGGCAGAAGGCCAGCAACTCGGCGCCGCGCTTGTAGCCGTCCAGCAACTGGTCCAGCGGCAGCTGGCCACCTTCCATCTGCTGCACCAGGCGGTCCAGCTCGGACAGGGCCTGTTCGTAGCTGGCGGGCTCTTTGGGGGTGGTGACTGCGCTGCGGGCCATTTCGAGAGATGAAATCTGTCGGGCATTCTAGACAATGCACGGGCCCTGGCTGTCAGCGGAGGCGGCAGGGGGCCCGATCCCATGGACGGTCAAATAAAAGGTCGTCGCCCGCCCGCTAGAATCGCCGGCCGCTTGCACCCCCCTGGGCTTTGCAACGCCGTCATGTCTGCGACGTCATGGAGCCGGGTGCCAGCCCGGCCAGACGGTCGAATGTCCTTTTGCCGAGGAGGATCCGGTCGGATCATGTCGGACCTGAGCCTGAGTCTTGAATCACTGGAGCGCAGCCGCTCCCAACTCCCGGTCACCAGCTACTTTGACGAGGAACTGTTCCAGCGCGAACAGGCCCTCATCTTTCAGCATTCGCCGCGCTACCTGGGGCACGAACTGGCCGTGCCCGAGGTGGGCGACTACCTGACGCTGCTGCAGGAAGGTGAAGGCCGGGCGCTGGTGCGCACCCGCGACGGTATCGAGCTGGTGTCCAACGTGTGCCGCCACCGCCAGGCCATCATGCTCAAGGGCCGGGGTCAGACGCAGCAGCACATCGTGTGTCCACTGCACCGCTGGACCTACGACCTGCACGGCCGCCTGGTGGGCGCGCCGCATTTCGAACAGGACCCGTGCCTGAACCTGCGCAACTACCCGGTACAAAATTGGCACGGCTTGTTGTTCGAACACAACGGGCGCGACGTGGTCAAGGACCTCGCTGGCCTGGGCCCCCATGCCGATCTGGACTTCAGCGGTTTTGTCTTCGACCGCGCCCATGTGCATGAGTGCGACTACAACTGGAAGACCTTCATCGAGGTCTACCTCGAGGATTACCACGTCGGCCCCTTCCACCCCGGCCTGGGCCAGTTTGTCAGCTGCGAAGACCTGGCCTGGGAGTTTGGCCGTCACCACTCGGTGCAGACCGTGGGCGTGAACAAGGCGCTGGCCAAGGCCGGTTCGCCGGTCTATCAGCGCTGGCAGCAAGAGGTCATGAAGTTCCGCAGCGGGCAGCCACCGCGGCACGGCGCCATCTGGCTGACCTACTACCCCACCGTGATGGTGGAGTGGTACCCGCACGTGCTGGTGGTCAGCACGCTGTTCCCGCGCGGCCCGCGCAAGACACTGAACCTGGTGGAGTTTTTCTATCCCGAAGAGATTGCCGCCTTCGAACGTGACTTCGTCGATGCTCAACAGGCCGCTTACATGGAAACCTGTGTCGAGGACGACGAGATCGCGCTGCGCATGGACGCCGGACGCCAGGCCCTGATGGCACGTGGCGACGACGACGCCGGGCCCTATCAAAGCCCCATGGAAGACGGCATGCAGCAGTTCCACGAGTGGTACCGCCGCGAGATGGGGCTGGACCCGTCCTCGGCCGCCAACTTCACCTGATGCCAGGCCAGGCTGTGCCGCGGTGACCGCGCCGTGGCTGATGATCGGCGCGTCCTTGCTGTTCGCGCTGATGGGCGTTTGTGTGAAGCTGGCCTCCACACAATACGGCGCGGGCGAGATCGTGCTGTACCGATCGATGGTTGGCCTGGTCATGATGCTGGGTGTGATGCGCTGGCGGCGCATCAGCTGGCGCACACGGGTACCGGCCATGCACTTCTGGCGCAGTGTCAGCGGCGCCACGGCGCTGTGCCTGTGGTTCTTTGCCATCGGCGGCCTGCCGCTGGCCACGGCCATGACGCTCAACTACATGTCCTCGGTTTGGATCGCGCTGTTCCTCATCGGCGGCTCGGTGCTGCTGGCACCTGACCGCGGTGGCTCGGCCCAGGTGGATGGCCGCCTGGTGGCTGCGGTCCTGACCGGCTTTGCCGGTGTGGCGTTGGTGCTGCGACCCACCATCGACCAGGAGCAGCTGTGGTTCGGGCTTGTCGGCTTGGGCTCGGGCCTGCTGGCGGCCACGGCTTACTTGCAGGTGACGGCGCTGGGCCGCGTCGGTGAACCGGGCGAACGGGTGGTGCTGTACTTTTCGATCACCGGCATCGTGTTCGGTGCCGCCATCGCGCTGGCCATGGGCGGCCTGAATGGCCACAACCTGCGCGGCGTGACGCTGCTGGTGGCCATCGGCGCGCTGGCCACCACGGGGCAGTGGATGATGACGCGCGCCTACGGCACCGGCGCGACGCTGGGCCTGGCAGCGCTGCAGTATCTGGGTATCGTGTTCGCTTTCCTGCTGGGCATGCTGGTATTCGACGAACAGTTGACGCCGCTGTCGGGCGTGGGCATGGTGCTCATCATCGCGGCCGGCGTGGCCGCCACGCTGCTGCGGCCGCGACCCCGCAGCGACATCGCTGCCCCCACCGAAAATTGAAAGTTCCATGACAAACACAACGCTGATCTCCGCCGCCGAAATGCTGGCCCTGCAGGCCGCCGGACAGCCGCTGGTGCTGCTGGACTGCGGCTTCGACCTGGCCGACACCGCCGCGGGTGAACGGGCCTACGCAGCCGGTCACCTGAAGGGCGCCCGGCATGTGCACCTGGACCGCGACCTGTCGGGCGCCAAGACCGGCGGCAACGGCCGCCACCCCTCGCCCGATCGCGCTTCCCCGGCGGCGCGCGCCGGCAACTGGGGCCTCACACCTGATGTGCAGGTGGTCTGTTATGACGACCAGGGCGGCGTCTACGCGGCCCGCGCCTGGTGGCTGCTGCGCTGGCTGGGCCATGGCGCCGTGGCGGTGCTCAACGGTGGCCGCGGCGCCTGGGCAACCGCGGGCGGTGCGCTCACCACCGATCTGCCCGCCCCCGCCCCCGCCCCCGCCCCTGCGCCGCAGCCGCCTTACCCGACCCTGGCGCCTGCCATGCCCACCGTGGATACCGCCGCGCTGCAAGAGCGGCTGGATGCGGTGACCTTGCTGGACGCCCGCGCGCCCGAGCGCTTTCGTGGCGAGGTGGAGCCGCTGGACCCCGTGGCTGGCCACATTCCGGGCGCGCAATGCCGCTTCTTCAGACTCAACCTGGCAGCTGATGGCCGATTCAAGTCTGCTGAGCAGCTGCGCCAGGAGTTTGCCGCGCTGTCCGGACCCCATGCGCAGTCGCCTGTTGTGCACCAGTGCGGCTCGGGCGTGACGGCCTGCCACAACCTGCTGGCCATGGCCCACGCCGGCCTGGAGCCCGGTGCGCTGTACCCGGGTTCCTGGAGCGAGTGGTGCAGCGACCCGGCCCGGCCAGTCGCACGCGGCTGAGCCAAGCCCCGGCTTTGGGGCCGGCGCTTGACGCCGGTCAACATGCGCCGGCACCGGAGCGGAACACTTGGGGCTGCCGCTGCGGCCTGAGCACAGGCCGCAGGCAGCAGACCCTTCCACTCCAGGAGTCCACGTGTACAAGCGCATCCTCTTTCCCACCGACGGTTCGGACATCACGTCCAAGGCCCTGCAATCGGCCATCGGCATGGCCAAGCTGTGCGGCGCAGAGTTGCATGTGCTTGCCGTCAAGGAGCCCTTCCCCTACAGCGCCATCTCCGAGATGCAGCCGGTGCCACCACAAGAGTTTTTCGACGCCCAAGAGCGTGTGGCCTCGACCCGTGTGAAGGCGGCAAGCGATGCGGCCACGGCCGCTGGTGTGGCCTGCCAGGGCCACACGGTGGAAGCGGTGCACCCCTGGGAGGCCATCCTGGACCATGCCCAGGCGCAAAGCTGCGACCTGGTGGTCATGGCCTCACACGGACGACGCGGTGTGGCGGCGCTGCTGCTGGGCAGCGAAACGCAGAAGGTCCTGACCCACAGCAAGTTGCCGGTGCTGGTGGTGCGCTGACCTTGGATAGGAAAAAGGCGGCCCGCAGGCCGCCCTTGTTGAACCAGCGAGTCAGCGATCAGGCCGCGCGACGGCGCGCAGCGCCCAACAGCGCCAGGCCCAGCCCGGCCAGCGCCAGGCTGCCCGGCAGCGGCACGGCGGCGCCAGCACCACCGAAGGTCAGGTTGTCCCAATAAATGTCGTAGCTGACGCCGGCGGTGGTGTTGTGGCCTTGCAGGATGGTGTTGCCCAGGCGCGTGCTGCCGTTGGCGGCCAGGCTGCCAACCTGGAAGCCATTCACCGCGTAGTTGAAGTTGCCTCCGTCGAGCTCGATGCCCAGCGTGACCCAGTCACCGAGCGCCGGCGCACCGGCGATGTCGGTCCACGCGCCGGTGATCGAGTTGTAGAAGCGCAGTTGCCCCATGCCGTACTCGATGATCGGATAGTAGGAGATCGCACCGATCGCGTCGAAGGCCGTGCCCCAGAAGCCGGCGTAACGGCGCGAGGTGTCGGTCCAGCGGGCATCCAGGTACAGGTCGATCGACATGCTGGTGGTGGCCGCCGGGGCGTCGAGCTTGCGGCCCTGGGTGTTGTAGAACGGGGCGACGAATCCGGCCGGGCGACTGGCCGCGCTGTCTGCAGCCGAGATCGAATGCTTCAGGCGGTTGCCGCCGTCGAATACGGCCGTTTGAAAGCCCGCAGGCGCATAACGGTCGGTGTACCAGGTGTCGGGCGCGGCAGTGGCACCCACAGTCACCGGCGCATCGAAGGTGATCGTTGCGGCCTGCGCTGCAAAAGCAGCAGCCATCAGCGTCGTGGCCAGGAGCGACTGGCTCAAGGTGCGGGTGACAGTTCCGGAAATCAGCATCTTCATCTCCTGTTGAAGTGCTGAACCCTGCGCAAGCCCTGTGCCCCAGAGACAAAGTTCATTGGTATCAATGACTTGAGCCATTCCGTCCGACTCCGGGAACCCCCACATGTTAGGGGGACCGACAGGGGTGCCGTGATTACTTCACAACTGAGTGGCAGGGTGAACCCTAAAGCACGGACGACGACGCCGAGTCGCGCTTTCAGTGGGCGTGCCCGTGCGCGCCTTCCAGCAGTGCACGGGCCAGCAGCACCAGGCCCAGGCCGGCGCCCAGCCAGGTCACTTGCGACAGCGTCTCGCGCCAGCTCAGCCGCTGCTGCAACTGCGGCAGCAGGTCGGCCACGGCCACGTAGATGAAGCTGCTGGAAGCCACGACCAGCAGAAACGGCAGCACCTCGGCCCAGGGTTCGACCAGAAAGTAGCCGGCCACGCCGCCGACCACGGCCGCCAGACCCGACAGGCCGTTGAACAGCAAGGCCTTGCCGCGCGAAAAACCGGCGTTGAGCAGCACGATGTAGTCGCCGGCCTCCTGCGGAATTTCATGCGCCACCACGGCAGCAGCCGTCACCCAGCCCAGCGCCGGGTCGGCCAGAAAAGCCGCGGCGATGATCACGCCATCGCAAAAGTTGTGGATGCCGTCGCCCACCAGCACGCTCAGGCCGCCGCGCCCGGCTTGTTGTGCATCGAAGGCATGGTGGTGGTCGTGGCCGTCACCTTCGTGGTGGTGCACGTGGCGGTACAACTCGGCCTTTTCCAGCAACCAGAAAAACAGCAGGCCGGCCAGCAGCGTGCCGAACAGCGCGTGTGGTGCGGCATGGCTCTCGAAAGCCTCGGGCAGCACATGCAAGAGGGCCGTGCCAAGCAGCACACCGGCCGACAGGCTGACCAGGTTCTTTACCAGACGGCTGAGCACCGACACCGTGAGCAATGCCGCCAGCAGAATCGACAGCGCGCCGCCGGCAAATGTGGCCAGCAGGATGTAGGTCAGGGTCATGGTCTGGAGCGCGGTCAGGGCGGGAATGGCAAAAGGGGCCGGCAAACTGCCAACCCCTTTTGAAGATGCTACCGGACCTGTCAAGCCGCGGAGCCCGCCTTTCAGGCCACGCCGTTGGCCTTGAACCAGGCCAGGCAGCGCTTCCAGCCGTCTTCGGCTGCCGCCTGCCGGTAGCTGGGTCGGTAATCGGCATGGAAGGCGTGCGGCGCGTCCGGGTAGACCACAAACTCACTCTGCTTCGCTGCCGCGCTGCCGCTGGCCAGTGCAGCCTTCATCTTGTCCACCGTGTCCAGCGGGATGCCGGTGTCCGCTGCGCCGTACAGGCCCAGCACGGGGCCGTTCAGCTGGTTCACGATGTCGACCGGGTTCTTGGGCTGCAGCGGCGAAGGCGCCCCCACCAGGCGCCCGTACCAGGCGACACCGGCTTTCACGGAAGGGCTGTGCGCGGCATACAGCCAGGTGATGCGGCCACCCCAGCAAAAACCGGTGATGCCTGTCTTGCGGGTGTCGGCACCTTCGGTCTTGGCCCAGGCCAGGCAGGCGTCCAGGTCGCTCATCACCTGTGCGTCGGGCGCCTTGGAGACAACTTCGGCAATCAGCTTGCCGATCTCGCCATAAGAACCCGCGTCGCCCTGGCGCACAAAGAGCTCGGGTGCGATCGCAAAATAGCCGGCCTTGGCAAAGCGCCGGGCCACGTCGGCGATGTACTCGTGCACACCAAAGATCTCGCTGATCACCAGCACCACGGGCACACCGGTGCGGCCGGCAGGTGCGGCGCGGAAAGCCGGCATCTTGAAGCCGGCCACGTCGATCACGACTTCTCCGGTGACCAGGCCCGAGCTGTCGGTCTTGATGATGCTCTGTGCCGTGACCGGCATGACGGCGGCCGCAAAGCCGGTGCCGACAGCCGAGCGCACAAAGGCGCGGCGGTTGAAGTCGCCCGTCGCGGGCACCAGGGTGTCGAAGTCTTGCTTGATCATGATCAGCTTCCTGCCAGGTGAAGAAGCGGCAGATTGTAGAAATGGGTGCCGGGTACGATCGCCGCATGGATACCCGCAATGATGGCCGCACGGACAGTCGCATGGACAGCCGCACGGACAATCGAGTCAACCCCGGTGGCCCGCTGGCAGCCGTCGACATGGGGTCGAACAGCTTCCGGCTCGAGCTCGGCGCCATGCCGCAAGGCCGCTACCGCCGCATCGACTACCTCAAGGAAACGGTGCGCCTGGGTGCCGGGCTGGATGCGAGCGGCATGCTCACCGAAGACGCGGCACAACGGGGCCTGGCCTGCTTGCGCCGCTTCAGCACCCGGCTGGCCGGCTTCGAGCCCGGCCAGGTGCGTGCCGTGGCCACGCAGACGTTGCGTGAGGCACGCAACCGCAACGCTTTCCTGCTGCGCGCGCAAGAGGCGCTTGGGTTCCCGATCGAGGTGGTATCGGGCCGCGAAGAAGCACGCCTGATCTATTCCGGCGTCAACCACATGCAGCCCGGTGACGATCGGCGCCTGGTCATCGACATCGGCGGGCGGTCGACCGAGCTCATCCTGGGCGAAGGCCGCACGCCGCTGGTGGCCGAGTCCTTTGGCGTGGGCTGCGTCAGCCTTTCGATGCGCTTTTTCCCCGGTGGCCAGATCACCCAGGCCGGCTTTCGAGCCGCGCAGGTGGCAGCGGGCGCTGAACTGGAAGAAGCGCTGCAGCCCTTTGCGCGTGGCAACTGGACGCAGGCGCTGGGTTCTTCGGGCACGGCGGGTGCGGTGTCGCACCTGCTGCACGACAACGGCGTGACAGACGGCCGCATCACGCCGGCCGGGCTGCGCTGGTGCATCGAACGCTGCCTGCAGGCCGGCCACATCGACCGCATCGAACTGCCGGGCCTGAAGCCCGAGCGTCGCGCCGTGCTGCCGGGTGGGCTGGCCATCCTGTACACGCTGGCCACGCATTTCGACATCGCATCTCTGCAACCGGCCAAGGGCGCACTGCGGCAGGGTGTGATCGTGGACCTGCACGAGCGCCTGATGTCATCGAACAAGGCGCGGCCCGGCGACGTGCGCGACGATTCGGTGGCCGAACTGCAGCGCCGTTTTGAAGTGGACAAGGCACAGGCTGGCCGGGTGGCATCGGTGGCGCTGGCGCTGTTTGACGCTGCCATGCCCGATGCAGAGACCGAAACACGGCGCGAACTGGCCTGGGCTTGTGCGCTGCACGAGATGGGCCAGATGGTGTCGCACCATGACCACCACCGCCACAGTGCCTACCTGCTGGCGCACGTGGACGCCGCTGGCTTTTCGCAAAGCCAGCAGCGGCGTGTGGGCGAACTGGTGCTGGGCCAGCGCGGCGGCCTGCGCAAGGTCGAACCGCAACTGGCCAGCGAGACCTTCGCCTGGCAGGTGCTGTGCCTGCGATTGGCCGTCATCAAGTGCCATGCGCGGGCCGAGGTGGACGCCCGCGCGCTGAGCCTGCGTGTGAAGCAGCGCGAAGCCCAGTTGACCTGGCGCAGCGGTTGGCTTGAACAACATCCTCGCACCGCCTACCTGCTGCAAGAAGAAGCCGCCGTGTGGTCGCGCAGCGGGCCCCTGCGTCTGTTGCTACCAGGCTAGTGCGCTTGGAACCCCCTTGGTTCGCGAGTCCTTAGGGCGGGGCGACTCTGGCGCGGAAGGGCCGGGCAAGCGCCAGGCAAGCGCCTGCTGCAGGGCAGCGGCGGTCAGACCAGTTCGGGCGACACCACCGCGTGCAGCACGATCTGCAGCTGCCCTTCGCGTTCACGCGCACGCAGCCACCACACGGCGCCTTTGCGCACGGCCCAGGCCTGCGGCTGGCCCGAGACCAGGTAAGCCGCCGCCAGCCCCAGCGTGGGCTGGTGGCCCACCACCAGCACAGGCTCTCGGGCATCGGGCCAGCGCACGGCGTGCAGCAGGCCTTCCACCGTGCCATCGGGCGCCAGGCCGGGCACCGTCTTGAATTTACGGTCCAGCGCAGTGGCCGTCTGCTGCGTGCGCCGCGCCGGGCTGACCAGCACACGCGTGCTGGACGGCAGTTGCCGGTTCAGCCAGACCGCCATGCGCTGGGCCTGGCGTTCGCCCTTGGGCGTGAGTGCGCGGTCCAGGTCGTCCTGCACCTCACGCATCTCCAGCGCTTCGGCATGGCGCCACAGGATCAGGTCCACGGCAGGCTTTCCTTGGGGCTGGAATGCAATCAGCGCTGCCGGTAGCGCTGCGCCAGGGCCCGCTGTGCGCTGACGCCGCTTTGGGCCACGCGTTTGTAGCGGCCCTCGGCGTCCAGTTCCCAGGCGTCGCTCTTGTCGTGCAGGTAAGGCACCAGTCCCTCGTCGATGACCCGCTGGCGCAGCGCCTTGTCTCGCACGGGCCAGGCCACTTCGACGCGGCGAAACATGTTGCGGCTCATCCAGTCGGCGCTGCTGAGGTACAGCGCCTGGTCGTCTTCCGACGCGCCCCAGCTGAAGTACAGGATGCGCGTGTGCTCCAGGAAGCGCCCGACCACCGAGCGCACGCGGATGTTGTGGGTGTGACCGGGCACGCCCGGCGGCAACATGCAGGCGCCACGCACGATGAGGTCGATCTGGGCCCCAGCCTGGCTGGCGAGCACCAGCGCCGCGATCAGACCCGGGTCGGTCAGCGCATTGATCTTGGCCACGATGCGCCCTGGCTGCCCGGCACGCGCTGCGGCGGCCACCTGCTCGATGTGCTGCACCATGCGTTTGTGCAGCACGAAGGGCGCGGTCACCAGGTGCCGGGGCGGGCGCGCCTTGGTCTGGCTGGCCAGTTGCAGGAACACGGCGTCGGCGTCGGCCGTCATGCCGGGGTCTGCCGTCAGGTAGCCCATGTCGGTGTACAGGCGTGAGGTGCGCGGGTTGTAGTTGCCCGTGCTCAGGTGCAGGTAGCGGCGCAGCCGGGTCTGCGCCGCGCGGCGGCCGTCGGCGGGGGCGGTTTCTTCGCGACGCGTGACCAGCAGCATCTTGGCATGGGTCTTCAGGCCCACCACGCCGTAGACCACCTGGGCGCCCATGGCTTCCAGGCGTTCGGCCCAGTTGATGTTGGCCTCTTCGTCGAAGCGCGCTTTCAGTTCCACCACGGCCAGCACTTCCTTGCCCCGCCGCGCGGCTTCGATCAGCAGGTCCATCAGCACACTCTGCGCGCCGGTGCGGTAGATGGTCTGCTTGATGGCCAGCACATCCGGGTCCATCACCGCTTCGCGCAGAAACTGCACCACCGGCTCGAAGCTTTCGAAGGGGTGGTGCAGCAGCACGTCACCCTTGCGCAGTCGCGCCAGGATCGATTGCGACTGCGGCAGCCGGCCTTCGGGCCAGGCCGGCTGGTAGGGCTCGAAGTGCAGCGCCGCGCCTTCGGCCTGGTCGATGAGCTGGTTCAGCCGCACCAGGTTGACCGGGCCGTTGACGCGGTACAGCGCCACGTCGGGCAATTCAAACTGCTGCAACAGCAGGTCGGACAACTGCTGCGGGCAAGTGCTGACCACCTCCAGCCGGATGGCCTGGCCGAAGTGGCGTGTGCTCAACCCCGTGCGCAGCGCCTGGCGCAGGTTGGTGACGTCGTCTTCATGCACCGCCAGGTCTGAGTCGCGGGTAACACGGAACTGCGAAAACGACTCCACCGTACGGCCTGGAAACAACTCGGCCAGGTGGGCGCGGATGACGCTGGTCAGCAGCACGAAGCCCTGGCCGCCGCCGCACAGGCCGTCGGGCAGGCGGATCACCCGCGGCAGCACCCGAGGCACCTTGACGATGGCAATCTGGTTTTCGCGCCCGAAGGCGTCGCGCCCACCCAGGCGGGCGATGAAGTTGAGCGACTTGTTGGCCACCAAGGGGAAGGGATGGCTGGGGTCCAGGCTCACCGGCACCAAAAGCGGCCGCACCTGGTTTTCAAAGAAGTTCGCCACCCAGCGGCG
>Ga0105048_10004511_pt1 | contig 22660 bp, 23 predicted proteins | sample MAT05_FD_78382 | JGI IMG/M metagenome (GOLD analysis project Ga0105048, IMG submission 78382) | Freshwater microbial communities from Lake Fryxell liftoff mats and glacier meltwater in Antarctica - MAT-05 | ecosystem: Environmental > Aquatic > Freshwater > Ice > Liftoff microbial mat | place...
CGGGCAGCGGCGAGATCCGCGCCTCGGTCGTCGGCAACCGGCGAAGCACCGGCGATGCGACGCAGGCCGCATTGGGTTACTGGTACCCGCTGTCGCGGCGGACGGCACTCTACGGCTCGGTGGGCAGCATCTCCAACGACGGGTCCGCTGCGTTTTCACTTTGGCCGGCACGCCAGGACCCGGGCGCTCCGGCTCAGGCGGGTGGCCTTGATGTCCGCGGCATGCAGGTGGGCATGCGGCACACCTTTTGAGGGAGCGGCAACCCGCCAGATGTTGACGGATCGCAAACTCTGGCTTGATTGCCAAACCTAACGAAAAGCGTTTACCCGACGCCCGACGGAGGCAAGTCAGACAGTGCTCTGCAGGCCGCCTCGGATAGATCTCTCCTCCCCGGCGTCAGGGGGCGACGACTTCCAGCGTCGGAAAGTAGGTTCTGAACCGACTGGGATCCCGGGTCAGCAAGGGCCAGCCTTCCACCACCGCATGCGCGCCGATGAAGAAGTCGCGCAGCATCTGAAGTTTGCTGCCCCCGCGTTTGCGGTATTGCGCATAGGCCTTGGCCGCCAGGAACAGGGCCGGCCGCGAAATCTCGCGCAGTTCCAGAGCCAGCGTGGACATAGCGCTGTCCAGCCCTTCGAGCGTCGAGAACGACAACGAAATCTCGGCGTAGATGATCGGGTTGATGGCCAGTTGGTGGATGCTGGCCTGCGCTCGCAGTTGGCCGATCGACCAGTTCGCCCACTGCGGATCGTCTTGCAGCACGTCCACCAGGACGTTCGTATTGACCAGCAGCATCAGTCGTCCGCGCCCAGCAGCTTCATCAACTCATCCGTTTGCCAGCGCACATCTGCGCTGCCCCGCACGACGTCGAATCGATCCTGGGGTAAGCGCCGCGCGCCTCTGGCCGGGCGAGGCCGATGCAAGACCACTTCCCCAGCAGCATTCACCGAGAACTCCACCTGGGCCCCGGGCAACAGATGCAGTTCATCTCGTATCCGTTTGGGGATGGTGACCTGGCCTTTGCTGGTCAAGGTGGTCGACATGGCGATTTCCTGATGTATTACTGAAGTTGATGATGGTAATACAACGCGCTGCCGCAAGCGCCGTTGACGGCTGGTCGACGCCCTGAGGTCGGTCTGCTGGCGCCCGGGCTGAACGACTCTTGATGGCAAAGACGGCCAGTGTCGTGCTGCATTCTGTTTGGAACTTTAGCAACTGTTGGCTCGAATGACCTTCTGCAGTATGTCGCGTGCGCTCTTGGTCCAGATGACCTTGGGCGTCTCGCGGTCGATCTTGCGCAGAAACTTCAGCCATTCAGCGTGAGTGTGCCGCTGCTGGCACTGGCCGATGACGTGGCCATTGAGCACATTCAGCGCGGCGAACAATGTGGTCGTGCCGTTGCGCTTGTAGTCGTGCGTCATGGTGGCGGAGCGACCTTTCTTCATCGGCAGGCCCGGCTGCGTGCGGTCAAGCGCCTGCACTTGGCTCTTCTCGTCAACAACGCCCAACGCCCGCGGAAGCTTGACCATTACCGCGCGCCTGAGCCGCTACGATGCGGCCCAACCCACGCCACAGCCAGCCCGCCATGCGCCACATCACCCTCACCGTCAACGGCCGCCCTGCCACGGCCGACGCCGACACCGCCACCCTGCTGGTCGAGCTACTGCGCGGCCCGCTGGCGCTGACCGGCACCCACGTGGGCTGCGAAACCAGCCAGTGCGGCGCCTGCACGGTGCTGCTCGACGGCGTGGCGGTGAAAAGCTGCGCCGTGCTGGCAGTGCAGGCGGCAGGGCGGCAGGTCACCACGATCGAAGGCCTGGCCGCCGCCGACGGCACGCTGCACCCGCTGCAGGACGCCTTCAGCGCCTGCCACGGCCTGCAGTGCGGCTTCTGCACGCCGGGCATGATCATGAGCGCCTGTGACCTGCTGGCGCACAACCCGCAGCCCAGCGACGAGCAGATCGCCGAGGCGCTGGAAGGCAACCTCTGCCGCTGCACCGGCTATGTGAACATCGTCGCGGCGGTGCGCGAGGCGGCGAGCCACACGGCGAAGTGACCGCGTCGTGAACGCACCGGCGGCGCGCGCCGCCGGGACGCTCAGCCCTTGGCCACCTTGACGCTGTAGTTGCCGACGCCGCTGGCCTTGTTCCAGTGGCGCACCTGCACGTAATAGGTGCCTGCGGTCAGGTTGGAAGAAATGCGTGCGTTGCTGCCCACGCCCGAGTCGTCGTCCTCGGCGATCAGCGCGGTGGCGTTGCCGGGGCCGAAGAGCTTCATCACCACGTCGGTCGGGCCGCGGGTGTCGACCACATAGCGGCCGGCGGTCTTCACGACGAAGCGGAACAGGTCCTCCTCGCCGACTTTGCCGATGGCCGCCGCGGTGCGCCGCGTGGCATCGATCGTCAACTCGACCGCGTCCACCGTCGTCGGCCCGGCCTTCGGGTACATCTTCGCGGCGGCGATGAAGCTGCGGTCGATCTCCGACAGCACGTCGTTGGCTTCGGTGCCGATGCCGTTGCTGGTCCAGTCGGCGGGGAAGAAGTACAGCATGATCGACTTCGGGTCGAACTTGGTGCCGTTGATCTGGTCGGCCCGGTAGCGGAACAGGATGTTGTGGCGCGTGGTCTGCTCGTCCCAGAAGTTGGGTGACTTGGCCATCTCGCGGATCACCGTCGCTTCGTTCCAGAGGATGCCGCCAGCCGGGTTCTGGTGTTCGTGCGCGAGGCCGATGGCATGGCCGAACTCGTGCGCGGTGGTGCCACCGTCCATGAAGCCGAGGTTCATCGTCGGCTGGTCACGCGGGATGCTCTTGCAGTCGGTGCCGATGTAGCTCCAGGCGCCGTCGTTGGTGTCGAAGGCGATGCGGATGTCGGCGTCAGGCGCGTCGTTGAAGTTGAACTTGAGGTTGGCCACGGCCTCCCACCAGCCCGCCTGCTCCTTGACCAGCGTCTTCTGCGCGGCGGTGCCGCCGATGAAGCGCACACGCAACGTACTGCCATTGATCCAGGTCTTGCCGATCGGCGATATGGCACGCACGCGGCCGGCCGGGCCGCGCGTGGTGGGCCGGAACGCGAACAGCTCGCGCGGCAGGATGCGGTCAAAGCAGACATGTGGGCGGGCGGGCATCAGCGGTCTCCTGGTTCTGAGGGTGAAAAACCACTATAGCCAGCGGCCCGGCGCGCGGCCAGCGCTGGCGCGGTGCTGCCCCTAGTTCGCAGGGGCCGCGGGCAGGGAACGGCGCGAACGCGAAGTTCGGCAAATCCGCCGGTCAAGGCGGGGCGACGCAGCGAGAATGCCGCCCCATGCTCAAGCTCGCCCTCCCGCCCGTTCGTACCCTGATGGCCCTGATGGCCCTGATGGCCCTGGCCGCGCTGGCGGCCCACGCCGCGCAAGCCCAGACGTCCCCGGCGGCGCCGACCGATCCGACCCCGACCCCGACCCCGACCCCGGCGCCGGCAGCTGCACCTGCCGCGGCAACGCCACCGGCCACCGCCCCCGCAGGCCCCGCGCGCGCGCCCACGCGCATCGAGATCATCGGCGGACGCGAGTCCGACACCGACCAGCGCCGCCAGTCCACCGCCGCCAAGATCATCATCGGGCGCGAGGAGATCGAGAAGTTCGGCGACAGCACGCTGGGCGAGGTGCTGCGCCGGCTGCCCGGCGTCACCACACCCGGTGCGCCCGGCCGCGGCGGCCCGCCGCGCCTGCGCGGGCTGGGCAGCGGCTTCACGCAACTGCTGATCGACGGCCAGCGGCTGCCGCCGGGCTTTTCGCTCGACTCGCTGACGCCAGAGCAGGTCGAGCGCATCGAGATCCTGCGCGCACCCACCGCCGAGACCGGCGCGCGGGCGATCGCCGGCACCATCAATATCATCACCCGCGAAGGCTTCAAGAAGCGGCTCAACGACCTGCGCGTGGGCACCGGCATCGAGAACGGCAAGCGCACCGGCGGCAGCTTCTGGACGCATAACGAAAGCAAGGACGAGCTGACGTACACGCTGTCGGCGGCGGTGTTCGGCAACGAGCGCGCCAACAGCAGCTTCAACGAGACGCAGGTCAGCGATGTCGCCAGTAGCCAGCTGCTCGAAGACCGCGCCACGCAGACCAACGGTCAGGGGCGCGGCGTGGGCACCAACCTGAACGCCCGGCTGCAGTGGCGGTTGGGGCCCGGCGGTGACTCGGTCACGCTGACGCCGGGTCTGTTTGCCAACCGCAACCACAACCAGTTCGGGTTCGTCACCGACGCGCGGAAGACCCGTCCGAGCCCGCCCGAGTACGCCGCCCACGGCAGCGGCGGCAACGACAACAGCTTCGTCGGCCCGCGCCTGGGTCTGCTGTACCGACAGCGTGTCGGGGACTGGCGGCTCGAAGGCGGCGGCAACCTGGGCGCCTCGCGCGCCGAGAACCACAGCACGCGTGACGAGCGTCGCGCCGACGGCAGCCTGCTGCGCAGCCAGCAAGACGACAGCGTCTCGCGCGAAAGCACGTTCAGCCTGAATGGCAAGGCCACGCGGCTGCTCGGCCGCGAAGGCGCCGAGCACAGCCTGGTGATGGGCGCCGAGGTCGAGAGCGCCCGGCGGCGCGACACGCGCACCACGCTTTATGACGGCGTGATCGCGCCGCCCACGCAGGCCGAGATCGGCGACGAATTCGAAGCCAGCACGCTGCGCCTGGCGGTGTTTGCACAGGACGAGTGGAACCTGTCGCCGAACTGGGCGCTGAACGTCGGCTTGCGCTGGGAGGGCATCACGACCCAGGGAGACGACGGCCTGGGCAACCGGCCGCAGAACCGCAACGGCGTCGCCACCCCGCTGCTGCACCTGCTTTGGAAGCCCGACCCGAAGAAACGCGACCAGGTGCGCCTGAGCCTGACGCGCAGCTGGCGCTCGCCGGCCACCAATACGCTGATCGGTCGGCCGAGCTTCTCGCGCCTGTACGACCGCACCCTGCGCAGCAATGTCGAAACCAGCCCCGACAGCGCCGGCAACCCGAACCTGAAGCCTGAACTCGCCACCGGCCTGGACCTGGCTTTCGAGCGCTACCTCGAAGGCGGCGGGCTGCTCAGCGCCAACCTGTTCACGCGCCGCCTGAAGGACCTGATGCGCTCGGAGGTGCAGCTCGAGAACGTCGCCTGGAGCGCTTTCCCGCGCTATGTGCGGCGCACGCGCAACATCGGCAGCGCCAGCACCGAGGGTCTCGAGCTGGAAGCGAAGTTCCGCCTCGATCAGTGGATCAGCGGCGCGCCGCGCACCGAGATGCGCGCCAACGCCTCGTTCTACCGCAGCCGCGTGGACAGCGTGCCGGGGCCGGACAACCGGCTTGACCAGCAGTCCAGGGCCACCGCCAACATCGGCGCCGACCACCGTTTCCGCGGCACGCCGCTGACGGTGGGCGGCAACCTCAACTGGGTGCCCGAGACCACCACCCGGCTGGCCGCCGACGAGACCAGCACCGTCAGCACCAAGCGCCAGTGGGACCTGTACGCGCTTTACAGCTTCAGCCCGACGATCGGGCTGCGCCTGATGGGCAACAACGTCGACCCGCGCGACTACAGCACGCTGACCTTCAACGACCAGCGCATCGACGCCAGCCAGCCGCTGGAGCGCACGCGCGTGCTCAGCGGGGGGCCGAGCTACCTGAACCTGCAGTTGCGGCTGGAGATGAAGCTGTAGCCGCGGGGCCGGGAAAAGCCCGGGGACGCGAGGCGCCCCTGCGGCCGCACACTGCGCGGACTGCACCCGCTCAGAAGAACCCACCGGAGACTGCCCGATGACACCGACCCGCCGCCGCCTGCTTTTGACCCTGGGCGCCGCCGTCACGGGCGGCCCCCTGGCCTGGGGCGCCGCCCGCGCCCAGAGCGCCTGGCCGAACAAGCCGGTGCGCATCGTCGTGCCCTTTGCGGCCGCCGGCACCACCGACATCCTGGCGCGCGCGCTGGCGCCCGAGCTGCAGCGCGCATTCGGCCAGCCCTTCGTGGTCGACAACAAGCCCGGCGCTGGTGGCAACAGCGGCTCGGCCGAGGTGGCCAAGTCGGCGCCCGACGGCTACACGCTGGTGATGGGCACCGTGGGCACGCACGCGATCAACCCGGCGCTGTACCCGAAGATGCCCTACGACCACGTGAAGGACTTTGCGCCCGTCACGCTGGTGGCCGGCGTGCCCAACGTGCTGGTGCTCAACCCGGCCAACGCGCAGAAGTACGGCATCGCCTCGGTGGCCGACCTGGTGCGCGTGGCGCGTGCCAACCCCGGGCGGCTGAACGTGGCGAGTTCGGGCAACGGCACCTCGATCCACCTGTCGGCCGAGCTGTTCAAGAGCATGACCGGGAGCTTCATGGTGCACTTCCCGTACCGCGGTTCGGGCCCGGCGCTGATCGACCTGATGGCCGGCAACATGGACCTGATGTTCGACAACCTGCCGAGTGCCTTGCCGCACATCCGCTCGGGGCGGTTGCTGGCGCTGGCCGTCACCAGCGCGCAACGCTCGACCGCGCTGCCCGATCTGCCCACGCTGGCCGAGGCCGGCGGCGCAACGCTGCGCGGCTTCGAGGCCAGTTCATGGTTCGGGCTGCTGGCGCCGGCCGGCACGCCGGCCGACATCGTCAACCGGCTGCAGCAGGAAAGCGCCAAGGCGCTGGCCGGCACAGTGCTGAAAGAGCGATTGCCGGCGCTGGGCGCGATTCCCAGCGGCAGCACGCCGGCCGAGTTTGCCCGCCTGATCGAGGCGGAGACGAAGAAGTGGGCGCAGGTGGTGAAGGTCTCGGGCGCGAAGGTCGATTAAGACCGCGGGTCCATCACCCGGCCTGGTGCCAGATCACCTTCTTGCGCTGGCCCACCCAGCGCTCGTAGTTCTTCGCGAACAGATCCTCGACGCGGTTGCGCTTGACCTTGAAGGTGGGCGTGATGAGATCGTTGTCGACCGTCCACGCCTCGGTCATCAAGACCAGGCAGTCGAGTTGCTCGTGCGGGTCCAGCGACTCGTTGACGTGCTTGAGGTGCGCCGCCAGCGAGCTCTCGAGTTCGCTGCGGCCCTCGGCCTGGCGGGCCTTCTTTGCCGCGTCGACATTGAGCATCAGCAGCGCCAGCGGCTGGCCCAGGTTGGCCCCGGTGACGCAGCAGGCCTCGACGGCGCTGTGCATCACCAGCTTGTCCTCGATCGGCGCCGGTGCCACGTACTTGCCCTTGCTGGTCTTGAACAGGTCTTTCACGCGGCCGGTGATCTTCAGCCGGCCGGCGCCGTCCAGCGCGCCCTTGTCCCCGGTCTTCAGCCAACCGTCTGCGGTGAAGGCGTCGCGTGTCAGCTCGGGCTCCTTGTAGTAGCCCATCATCGTGGCCGGGCTCTTGGTCTGGATCTCGCCCGTGACGGGGTCGATACGGCACTGCGTGCCCGCATAGGGCAAGCCAACGGTGCCGAAAGCCGCCGGGTCGCCGGTGGTGATGTGGCTGGCGCCCAGGTTCTCGGTCATGCCGTAGCCCTCGGCCACGTTCAGGCCCAGCCGCGCATACCAGTGCAGCAGCTCTTGCGGCATCGGCGCGGCGCCGCCGGCAGCGAAGATGCACTGGTCAAGCCCCAGCGCACTGAGGATCTTCTTGCGCACAATGCCCTTGATGATCGGCAGCTTGAGCAGCCGATCCATCTTCTGCGCCGGCATCTTGGCCTGCACGCCCTGCTGGAACTTGACCCAAAGCCGCGGCACCGAGAAGAAGATCGTCGGCCGCGCGCGCTGCAGGTCGGCGGCGAAGGTCTCGAGGCTCTCGGCAAAGTAGACCCGCATGCCGGTGTAGAGCTGGCCATGCTCGACCAGCGCGCGTTCGACCACGTGCGACAGCGGCAGGTACGACAACATGCGCGACTCGCCCGTCATCGGCACCCGCGTGAGCCCGACCGGCAACACCCAGGCGAAGGCGCCGAAGCTGTGCATCACGCCCTTGGGCGCACCAGTAGTGCCTGAGGTGTACATGATCGTGCACAGCTCGTCGGGCGCGCGTGTCGGGCTGCCTGCCAGGGGCTCGGTCTTGGCGATGATGTCGTCCCAGCCCGGGTAGTTCTTCTTGGCATCCGGCTCCGACAGCGGATGGCTGATGCACGGCAGGCCCTCGGGGATGCCGGGCTTCATGTGCATCCAGCCGTCGAGCTTGCCGACGAACAGCAGCTTGGCCTCGCTGTGCTCGAGGATCTGGCGAATCGTTCCCGGCGCCAGCGTCGGGTACAGCGGCACCGAGACGCCGCCGGCCAGCCAGATGGCGAAGTCGCTCATCATCCAGTGCGCGGTGTTCTTGGAGATCAGCGCCACCCGGTCGCCGGGCTGGATGCCTTGCGCGATCAGGTACGCCGCCATGCGGCGCGTCTGGTCCATCACCTCGCGCCAGGTGTAGTCGCGCACCGCGCCACCTCCGATGGGCTGCGTGTGGGCGATGCGGTCCGGGGTGGTCTTCTCCCAGTGGTACAGCCGTTGCAGCGCAAGCGCGTCGTTTGAAACGTCGGTGGCCATGATCGGGCTGGCCCGGCGAGGACCGGGCAGGTCGTCTGAGGGATTCGCAGCCTAGCCCAATCGCCATGGCGAGTGCTAGCGGACTTTCACCGCCGAATCGGGTTTGCCCCGGGTGGGCGCGGCCGCCGTCGCGGCCCTAGCGGCGGTGCTGGTCGGCGTCGGCCAGTTGCTCCTGCACCTGACGCATGCCGCGCAGCACGAGCGTGGGCTCGAGGTCGGCTCGCGGGGCGATCGCCGCGACCACTTCTTCCAGGCGCTCGGGCGCTTCGAGCAGCGCCCAGCCGAGCACCGAGACCGCGCAGATCGAGCGCCGCGAGAGCGCCTGCGGAAAATCCAGCAGCGCCTGCGCCAGGACATGGTGGCGTACGCTGGCCACCGCCGCGGCGCCCAGGCCCCAGCTCTCGCACAACGCCGCGCCCAGCGCGTCGTGGCTGACACCGAAGCCGGTGTGCTCCAGACCCGTCAGTTCGACGTCGTCGCGCGCCGCCCGCAGCATCGCCACATAGTGGTCGCGCGCGTGGCGAAAGAGCACCGCCTTGCCGCACTCCTCGAACAGCCCGGCCGAATGCGCCGCCCAGGCGTCCAGCCCCAGGCGCTGCGCCACGCGGCCCATCACGGTGCCGCGCCGGGAGGCGCGCTCCCACAGCGGCTCGAGTTCCGCCGCGGCAGGAAACGCCGCGCGCAGGCCCATCTCGAAGGTGATCGCCGAGACCTCGCGCATGCCCAGGAAATTGATCGCCTGGTGCACGTTCTGGACCCGGCCCTTCAGCCCGTAGAGCGACGAATTGACGGCCCGCAGCACGGCAGAGGCCAGCGCCATGTCGTTCTCGATCAACGTGGCGATGGCTCGCAGGTTGATCTCGTCCTCGGCCAGCAGCAGCGACAGGCGCACCAGCGAGTCCGGCTGCGACGGAATATCGATCTCGAGAGTTCGCAACTCGGGGTTCACGGACATGGGCGGCGGGCGAGGTGGGGCACGTTCATGGGCGGGTCGGTCCCCATGATCGCCGTCGGCGCGCCAGCCGATCGCGGCAAAAGCGGCTGCTTCGCGGCCTTGGCGCGCGTCGGATCGGGCCCGGGCGAGCCGACGGCGCAGGCAGAAAAAGAACAGCGCCCCGAGGCGCTGTCAGCGGCCGGCTGTGCCGGCTCGGTTGGTCTGAACTTCGTCGGTATCTGTCTGCTGTCTCCTCGGGCCCCCGTCCAGCGCGCGCCGCCTCGTAAAGGGCGACACGTCGCTGCGAGTGGGGCGCACTGTAGGGGTCGCGCCTCGCCGGCTCATCGGTGTTTTCCCGTCGCGCGGGGCGTCCTTGGGTCGATCATCCGCGCGGGCGCACCGTTGGCGCGCCCAGCACAGGGAACAGCTGGATCAGGCCCTCGGCCATGATCTCCACTGCCAGCGCGGCCAGGATCAGGCCCATCAGCCGCGTCATCACGTTGATGCCGGTGCGACCGATAAAGCGCGCGATGCGCCCGCTGGCCGAGAACACCATGAAGGTGACGACGCCGACCACCACGCCGTAACCCACCAGCACCGCCAGCTCCCACCAGTGGCGCGTACGTTCGGCGTAAATGACCATCGTCGAGATCGTCGCCGGGCCGGTGAGCAGCGGGATCGTCAACGGCACCACCGCGATGCTGGAGCCGGCATCAGCCTTGGCGGCCGCGTCTGCGGCGTCGCCGGGTTTGCTCTCGGCTGGCTGGGCGTTGAGCATCTGCAGCGCGCTGATCAGCAGCAGAGTGCCGCCGCCGACCTGGAACGAGGCGATCGAGATGCCGAAGAAGGCAATGATCTTCAACCCGGCGAGCGCGCTGAGCGCGACCACCGCAAAGGCACTGAACGCGCTGACGCGGATCGTGCGCCGTCGCTGCTCGGCGGTGAAGTCCTGCGTGAAGTGGATGAAGAAGGGCAGCACGCCCAGCGGATTGACGATGGCCAGCAGGGCCACCAGCGGCTTGAGCAAGTCCATGCGGGAATGGTACGTCGCGCTTGCGTGCCGGTCGGTTGCCGCGCGCGAGGGCGGAAGGGCGCGGAAGTGTGGCGCAGGGTTTACACCGGAGGGCGAAAAACAACAACGTCAACCAGGCGGGTTTGCCGCTTTTGCCCGCACCGTTCCATAATGAACGAGTCTGTGTCTGGAAGCCGCGCCTGTCGCTTGATCGGTTCTCGCGGGGTCGAAGCTCCACATAGTTTCCGGGTTCTACTGAAGGGCTTCCCCGTGGGTAACAAACTGTACGTCGGCAACTTGGCTTATTCGGTTCGTGATGAATCGCTGCTCCAGGCTTTTTCCCAGTTCGGCTCCGTGACCTCGGCCAAGGTCATGATGGATCGCGAGACCAACCGCTCGAAGGGCTTCGGCTTCGTCGAGATGGCCAGCGACGCCGAGGCGCAAGCCGCGATCAACGGCATGAACGGCCAGCCCCTCGAGGGCCGGGCGATCGTCGTCAACGTCGCACGTCCGCGTGAAGATCGCCCGGGTGGCGGTGGTGGCGGCAGCTACGGTGGCGGCGGGGGTGGCGGCTACGGCGGCGGCGGGGGTGGCGGCCGCAGCGGAGGCGGCGGCGGCTACGGTGGTGGTGGTGGTGGTGGCGGTGCCGGCGGTGGCGGTGGCCGAAGCCCCTACGGCGGCGGCGGTGGCGGTGGTGGCCGAAGCCCCTACGGCGGCGGCGGTGGTGGTGGCCGCAGCGGTGGCAGCGGCACGGGCGGTGGTGGTGGCTACGGCGGCGGCCGCGGCGGCACCGGCGGCACCGGATACTGACCGATCTGCGTGCCCAGGCCCGCCCTGCGCAAGCAGGTGGCGGGCCTTCGTTTTTTCTGGCGCCGCCGCGCGCCTGATGTGCTCAGAATCTTTCCGGCCTGAGCACCGACACCTCTGCGAAGTACATCGCCACGCTGTAGTTCGGCGCGTAGGTGGCCAGCACATGCGCGGCGATCGCGTCGGCCACCGCGGCCTCGCAGATGATCTTCATCTCGATCGTGCGGTCGGCCTCCCAGGCGCCTTCGCGCACGCCTTCGTGGAAGGCGCCGTGCACCTCGCCGATGGTCCAGCGCTGTGCGCCAAGCTGGCGCAGATCGCGCACCAGCGCCTTCTCCAGCGCCGCTTCGGCGACCAGAACCAGCAGCGTCTTCGGATGCTTGGGCGTCATGGACTCAACCTCTGCGCGAGCGCGATGTACATCGGAATGCCGATCACGATGTTGAAGGGGAAGGTGATGCCCAGCGCTGCGGTGATCGACAGCGCGGCATTCGCCTGCGGCACGGCGATGCGCATCGCCGTGGGTGCCGCGATGTAGCTGGCGCTGGCCGCCAGCGTGGCGAGCAGCGCGATGCCGCCGGTGCTCAGCCCCAGCGCCCAGCCGACGCCGGCACCGGCCAAAGCCAGCACCGGCGGCGCGCCCAGACCGATCACCAGCACCGCGGCGCCGAAACGCCGCACCTCCCCCAGCCGGGCACCCGCGACCAGCCCGAGCTCCAGCAGGAACAGCGCCAGCACGCCCTTGAAGGGGTCGATGAACACCGCCTTGATCGGCGCCGTGCCGACATCGCCGGCCACCGCGCCGATGACCAGCCCGCCCAGCAGCAGCAGCACGCTCTTGCCGAGCAGCACGTCGTGCGCCAGTTCGCCCCAGGGTGTGCGGACCGCGCCCGGCACGGCACGGTCACCGCGGCGCGCCAGCAGGATGCCGGCCACCAGCGCGGGGGCTTCCATCACCGCCACCCACAGCGCGGCGTGGCTCTCGTAGGGAATGCCGCGCCGCGTCAGCGCACTGCTGGCCACCGCAAAAGTGACCACGCTGACCGAACCGTAATGCGCCGCCAGCGCGCCGGCGTCCGCGGCGCTCAGGCGCAGCGCTCGCAGCAGCGGGAACAGCACGAAGGGGATGACGAAACCCAGCGCCATGCAGGCCAGCACCTGCGGCGCCAAGGCAGCAATCGGTTGGCGCGACAGCTCGATGCCGCCCTTCAGCCCGATGGCCAGCAGCAGGTAGATGGCCAGCGTTTCGTACAGCGCTTCGGGCAGCCGCAGATCGCTCTTCACCAGGCGAGCGAACACGCCGAGCAGGAAGAAGTAGACAACGACGTCGATGATCGCTTCCCGCTCAGCTGTTCAGCTGTTGCGCCGGCCCTTGCGCCCGCGCCCGCTCATCAGCCGGTCGTACAGGGCGTCGGGCAGCAGGCGCATCAGCCGCGCCACCAGCGCCATCTGCCACGGGATGATTGCCTGTCCGGCACCGCGCCCGATGACCCGCATCGCCCGCGCGGCAAACTCGTCGGCCTCCAGCATGAAGGGCATCGAGTAGCGGTTGCGCGCTGTCAGTGGCGTCGCCACGTACCCCGGCAGCAACGCCACCACGCGCACGCCGTCGCCTCGGCACTCCAGACGCAGGCTCTCGCAATAGGCCACCACGCCGGCCTTGCTGGCGCAGTAGGCGCCGTGCCCCGGCAGGCCGCGCACCGCCGCCATGCTGGCGATGCCCACCAGTGTGCCGCTGCGGCGCGCGCGCATGCCCGCGAGGAAGGGATGAAAGGTGGCCGCCACGCCCAGGGTGTTGAGCATCAGGGTGTCGTGCATCACGTCGAGGTCGGCGCGCTCGGCGGTGTCCATGCCGACGCTGATGCCGGCGTTGGCGATCACCACGTCCGGCAGCCCCTGCGCCGCAATGCAGGCGGCGCCGGCGGCGGCGATGCTGTCGATCTGCGCCACGTCGGCGGCGTAGACCCGCGCCCGGTCGGCGCCCAGGCCCTGCGCCAGCAGCCTGGCTTCGAGCAGGTCGGCACGGCGCGCTGAAAGCGCCAGCCGCCAGCCGGCCTGCGCGTAACGCGCTGCCAGCGCCTGCCCGATACCGCTGGAAGCGCCGGTGATGAAGACCAGTGGGATCCGGGACACGAAGCTCTCCCTCGGCCGTCGGCCGGCGCTTCAGCGCGCCGCGGGCGCGATCTGCGCGCGCACCGGACCCTGGAAGTCCAGCCGGCGTGCCGGCAGATCGAGTTCGAGCCCGCCCGCGCTCAGCCGGTCGCGGCCATGCAGCACCAGCACCGGCCGGTCGGTGCGCACGCGCTGGGTGACGAGAAAGAAGTGCAGGAACTCGCCGCGCAGCGTCAGCGGCACGCCCTGGGCGTCGAGCGCGTCGACCTCCGCGCCGCCCATCAGCTGCACCTCGCTGCCGTCGCCGTTGGACAAGGCACGCTCGGCGCGCGCCAGCGTGACCCGGCCGTCCGGGGCGATTGCGCGGATCGACGGGCCGAGGATCTCGATGCGGTCGGTGTCGGGAAAGTGGCGCAACTCACGGCCTTCGATGCGCGCCGACAGCCGGCCGCCGGCGTCGAAGCGCTGCAGCGTGAAGCCGCTCATCGTGTAGTCGGGCTGCGTGCGCGTCGGCCCGGCCTCGCGCACGGCCAGCACGCCCGGCGTGTTCCTGACCAACCACCAGGTGGCCAGCGCCAGCGCGGCCATCAGCAGCAGAGGCAGATAGGCCGAGACCAGGTCACGCAGTGTCAGGTGCCAGGGCTGACGCGCACGAGGCAATGCCCCGCGCGCCGGGCCCAGCGAGACCTGCACCTCGGGCAGATCGGGCAGGTTCAGCTCAGCGGGCATCGAGCGTCCCGGCCTGGCCGCTTGTCGCGGCCTGCAGCAGGCCGGCGTAGCGGCCAGCGGCCATCAGCAGCAGGTCGCAGAACTCGCGCGCGGCGCCGTGGCCTCCGGCGGCGCGGGTGACGTGGTGCACCGCCGCCCTCACCTCGGCATGCGCGTTGGGCGGCGCGCAGGAGAAGGCGGCGCGCGCCAGCAACGGCAGGTCGGGCCAGTCGTCGCCGATGGCCGCGACGTCGGCCCAGTCGATGTCCAGCGAGGACAGCAGCGCGGTGGCGGCGGCGAGTTTGTCGGCAGCGCCGTAAACCGCGTGCCGCAGCCCCAGGTCGGCCACGCGCCGACGCACCGCCGCGCTGTCGCGCCCGGTCACCACCAGTGGCGCGATGCCGCCCTGGGCGAGCAGCTTGAGCCCATGGCCATCGAGCACCGAGAAGGCCTTCACCGTCTCGCCGGCCTCGCCGATATACAGCGTGCCGTCGGTGAGCACGCCGTCCACATCGAACAGCGCTGCCTTGACACCCAGGCCGCGGCCCTGCGCCTGCAGCAGCAGTTCGGGGCCGAAGCGCGGCGCGGTTGCTTCCGCTTCAGCACCGCGGCTCATATCACCTTGGCCCGCATCAGGTCGTTGCTGTTGAGCGCACCCACCAGCGTGCCGTCGGCATCGACCACCAGCACGCTGGTCACGCGCTGGGTCTCCATGACGGCCGCGGCATCCACCGCCAGCGCGTCTTGACGCACCAGTTGCGGGCCGCGGTGCATCACCTGCTCGGCCACCAGCCCGGCCAGCGGCGTGCCGCGCTCGATCAGCCGGCGCAGGTCGCCGTCGGTGAAGATGCCCAGCGGCCGGCCGTCGGCGCCGGCGACGGCGGCGAAGCCCAGGCCCTTGCCGGTCATCTCGCGCAGCAGCGCATGCAGGTCGGCGTCGGGCGCCACGCGAGGCACGGCGTCGCCGCTGCGCATCAGGTCGTGCACATGGATCAGCAGCCGGCGGCCCAGACTGCCACCGGGGTGCGAACGCGCGAAGTCTTCCTCGCGAAAGCCGCGCGCGTCCAGCAACGCCACCGCCAGCGCGTCGCCCAGCGCCATCTGCGCCGTGGTGCTGGCGGTCGGCGCCAGGTTCAGCGGGCAGGCCTCTTGCGCGACTGCACTGGACAGCACGATGTCGGCATGGCGCGCCAGCGTGGATCCCGGGGCGCCGGTCATCGCCACCAGCGTGACGCCCAGGCGCCGCAGTGCGGGCAGGATGGCGGCGAGCTCATCGCTCTCGCCGCTGTTGCTGATGGCCAGCACGAGGTCGCCCGGCTGCACCATGCCCAGGTCGCCGTGGCTGGCCTCGGCCGGGTGCACGAACAGCGCAGGGGTGCCGGTGGAAGCCAGCGTGGCCGCGACCTTGCGCCCGACATGGCCGCTCTTGCCCATGCCCATCACGACCGTGCGGCCGCGGCACTCGAGCATCGCCTGCACTGCGCGCGTGAACGCATCCCCCAGGCCAGTGCCCAGGGCGTGCAGGGCACGCGCTTCGATCTCGAAGGTCTGTGCAGCCAGACGCAGTGCGCGTACGGGGTCGAACACAGGGCGGGGCGGCGGCTGAAATAGCATCGGACATTCTAGGAGGCGGCCCCCCGCCGGTTCGCCCCGCATGGCCAGCACACTCGAAGTCGTCCTGCTGTACTTGATCGCCGCGGTGCTGGCGGTGGTGGCCTGCCGTTCGCTGAAGCTGCCGCCGATGCTGGGCTACCTGGTGGTGGGTGTGCTGATCGGGCCCAACGCGATGGCGCTGGCGCAGGACAGCGAGGGCGTGCGCTACCTGGCCGAGTTCGGCGTCGTGTTCCTGATGTTCGTCATCGGGCTGGAGTTCAACCTGCCCAAGCTGCGAAGCATGCGCGCGCTGGTCTTCGGGCTCGGGCTGTGGCAGGTGGTGCTGACCATCGCCGGCGCGCTGGCCGGGCATGCGCTGCTGGTCTGGGCCTGGCCGCTGTTCAGCGGCGAGCCGTGGCAGATGTCGTGGCGCGGCGCGGTGGTGCTGGGCGCCGCGATGGCCATGTCGTCCACCGCCATCGTGGTCAAGCTGATGGCCGATCGGCTGGAGCTCGAGAGCGAGCACGGCCGGCGCGTGATGGGCGTGCTGCTGTTCCAGGATCTGGCCGTGGTGCCGCTGCTGGTGCTGATCCCGGCGCTGAACTCGCCGCCCGAGCAGATGCTCGAGTCGCTCGGCTGGGCGGCCCTGAAGGCCACGCTGCTGCTCGCGCTGCTGCTCTCCGGCGGGCAGGTGGTGATGCGCTGGTGGCTCACGCTGGTGGTGCGGCGCAAGAGCGAAGAGCTGTTCGTGCTGAACCTGCTGCTGATCACGCTCGGCCTGGCCTGGCTGACCGAGCACGCCGGGTTGTCGCTGGCCCTGGGCGCCTTTGTGGCCGGCATGTTGGTGGCCGAGACCGAGTTCAAGCATCAGGTGGAAACCGACATCCGGCCCTTCCACGACGTGCTGCTGGGGCTGTTCTTCATCACCATCGGCATGAAGCTCGACTGGCGGCCGGTGGTCGACCAGTGGCTGCTGGTGCTGGCGCTGTCGACGCTGCCGGTGCTGGCCAAGTTCGTGCTTGTGGCCGCGCTGGCGCGCGCCTTCAAAGCCACCCCGGGGGTGGCACTGCGCACCGCGCTGTACCTGGCGCAGGCGGGCGAGTTCGGCTTCGTGCTGCTGACGCTGGGCTCGTTGGGCGGGCTGGTCGAGCCGCAGTGGGAAAGCCCGATCCTGGCCGGCATGGTGCTGTCGATGCTCGCCACGCCCTTCCTGATCCACTGGAGCGACCGCATCGTCATGCGCCTGTCGAAGACCGACTGGCTGCTGCAGTCGGTGCAGCTGACCTCGATCGCCAAGCGCTCGATCAGCGCAGAGCGCCACGTGATCATCTGCGGCTATGGCCGCAGCGGGCAGAACCTGGCGCGCATGCTCGACACGCAGGCCATCCCCTACATGGCGCTGGACCTCGACCCCGACCGCGTGCGCCAGGCCGCCGCCGCCGGCCAGAGCGTGGTCTTCGGCGACGCCGCGCGCCTGCAGAGCCTGATGGCCGCCGGGCTGGCACGCGCCAGCGCGGTGGTGGTGAGCTACCCCGACACACCGTCGGCGCTGAAGATCCTGCGCCTGGTGCACGAACACGCGCCGACGGTGCCGGTGATCGTGCGCACGATCGACGACTCCGACCTCGAGACGCTGCGCGCCGCCGGCGCCACCGAGGTGGTGCCCGAAGCCATCGAGGGTTCGTTGATGCTGGCCAGCCACGCGCTGGCGCTGGTGGGCGTACCGATGCGCAAGGTGATCCGCCTGACGCGCGACGCCCGCGACGCCCGCTACGGGCTGCTGCGCGGCTACTTCCACGGGGCCGACGACGACACCGTGGAAGAGCGCCACCAGGCGCGGCTGCAGAGCGTGACGCTGCCGCCGGCGGCCGCCTGCCTGGGCCGGCGGTTGGGCGATCTCGCGCTGCCGGCGATGGGCGTGGGCGTGGTCTCGGTGCGCCGCGTCGGCGGCGCAGTGACCGGCGCCGACGATGATCTGATGTTGGCCGCCGGCGACACGCTGGTGCTCTCCGGCCTGCCCGAGACACTCTCGCTGGCCGAGGCCAAGCTTCTACGCAATGAGTCGCGGCGCGGCCAGGCGGCAGCCGATCGGCGCGTGTTGTGACCCTGCACGCGCTTCAAGAACCCGGCCGACGCCGCCTGGCACGCTGGGCCATCGGTGGAGCAGGCCTTCTGCTGTGGCCGCCTGCCGGCCTTGCCGATGCCAACGCACACGCCAACCTAAACGCCAACGCAAACGCCGGCGCACTGGCCGCGCTGCGCGGCGGTGGCGTGGTGCTGGCGCTGCGTCACGCCCTGGCGCCCGGCACCTTCGACCCGCCCGGCTTTCGCCTGGACCAGTGCGGCACGCAGCGCAACCTCAGCGAAGACGGGCGCGAGCAGGCCAGGCGCATCGGCGCCTGGTTCCGCGCGCAGGGCCTGGTGCCGACGGCGGTGCGCAGCAGCCCCTGGTGCCGCTGCCTGGATACCGCCACGCTGGCCTTCGGCCGGGCTGAGCGCTGGGCCGCTTTAGGCTCGCCGGCCGGAGTCGCCGAGACCACCACCGACGAACATCGGCGCGAACGGCGTGAGCGTCTGGGCGCGGTGCACAGCGGCCGCGGCTTCGAGGTGTGGGTTACCCACATGTTCGTGCTGGCCGACCTGACGGGCGAGAACAGCGCCTCCGGCGAAGGGCTGGTGCTGCGCCCTGCTGATGCCGCCGGCGGCAAGAGCGCGCGTGTGCTGGCGCGGCTGAACGTGGGTTGATGAGCGTGGGCTGATGAACGCCGACCGAACATCGCCCCGTACCATCGCGCCCATGCAAGACGATCTCACGCTCAGCCCCGCCGACTACATCCGTGCGCACATCCGCACCGTGCCCGACTGGCCGGCACCGGGGGTGCAGTTCCGCGACATCACGCCGCTGCTGGCCAACCCGCGGGTCTTCCGCGTGCTGATCGACCAGTTCGTGCACCGCTACTTCGACGTGCGCCCCTCGGCCATCGCCGGGCTGGATGCGCGCGGCTTCATCATCGGCTCGGTGCTGGCGTATGAGTTGAACGTCGGTTTCGTGCCCATCCGCAAGAAGGGAAAGCTGCCCTTCACCACGGTCGAGGAGACCTACGAGCTGGAGTACGGCAGCGCGACGGTCGAGTTGCACACCGACGCCGTGAAGCCGGGTGACCGCGTGGTGCTGATCGACGACCTGATCGCCACCGGCGGCACGATGATGGCGGGCCGCCGGCTGGTCGAGCGGCTGGGCGCCCAGGTGATCGAGGGCGCTGCGATCGTCGATCTGCCCGAACTCGGCGGCTCGGCGCGGCTGCGCGAGAGCGGGCTCGAAATCTTCACGCTGGTCGACTTCGCTGGCCACTGAGCGCCGCGGAACGGCTGCGGCGGCTCAGCACAGCGGGATGCCGTGCTCCAGGTTGGCCCGCATGCGCGCGGCCATCACCGCGCCCGCACCGCGCAGCACGGCGAGCGCCAGTGCGGGGTCATCGGCCTGCAGCGCATCGAGCCGGCTGCGATGCAGCGCCCAGGCCACCACCGGGGTGAGCGCCTCGACATGGGCCATGCGCGGCCCGCGCCCGAACAGCGCCGGCTCACCGACCAGCGCCCCGGCCGGCAGCCTGGCGATGCGGTGACTGCCCGGCGGGCCGCCGACGATGAACACCTGCAGCAGGCCGGCCTCGATCCAGTAGGCGGTGTCGGCCTCATCGCCGCGCCGCATCAACAACGTGCCGGCGTCGAACTCGCGCCGCTGCAGGTAAGCGGCCAGCCGTGCCCAGTCGGCCGGAAACAGCGGCGCACGGAAGGCGTCTTCGCCTTGCAGTGCGCTCACGATTTCGCTCAGGCGGCGGGTGTCCATGGGTGGGGTGGTTCGGTGGTTCGGTGGTTCGGTGGTTCGGTGGTTCGCTCGGGCGGGCGGGCAGCATGGCGCCCTTGCACGCATTCTGCGCAGCATTGCGCTCGGCTTGAATCGCCCGCTGGGGCGAGACGCGGCCGCCAGGGCACCCTCTTTCGGGTGATACGCTCCAGCTGACCGATGCAGAACCTGGAGATCGGGCTGCAGCCCGCATGAATGCTGGACTTCTCTCAGAATTTTGGTGTGCTTGGACTCGAACTTGGACACAGCGCCCGCACAGTCACGGTGATGTCGAGCTCGTCCACCAAGGGGGTGCGTCCATGGCTGGCAAAGGCCTGCACCAAGGCGCGGTAGTACCAAAGCGTGCCCTCCATCGGCGCGGTGAAGCGCGCCCACAGCGCGGGGCCGTGCACCCGCAGGTCAGACAAAGATGGCGCGTGCGTTGTGAAGCTTGTCCGAGTTGGACACCAGCCGGATCGACGGTGACGTAGTGGCCAAGTGCGCCACATACCTCTCCTTTCGCGCGCGCCAGGGCGGCTTGGGTTCCTCGTAGGCGTCGGTGCAGCCGTCAACGATGTCGGCCACTGCGGCGCCGAACCGGGCGCGGATCATCTCCAGCGCGGGCAACCCGCCTGCGTCTTCCACCGCGTCATGCAGCAGGGCAGCGATGGCCTCGTTCTCGTTCGCGCCATGCTCCAGGGCGATGCTGGACACCCCGATCAGGTGCGACAGGTAGGGGACCGACGTGCCCTTGCGCAGGTGGCCGTCGTGCAGGCGCCAGGCCAGTTGAAGGGCGTCTGGGTAGCGTTGGGTCAGCATGGTGTGCGGGCCTTCTCAAGGGAACGGGTGGGCTGTCATCAAGCGCCGCCAGGTCGTGCGCCAGCGCCTGCGTGGTGATGGTAGATATGTGCATATGCGCGCGCTGCCTTCTCCACCCGGATATCCCGGGTGAACGGGGTCGGCAGCCGGCGCAACTCCGTGCGCAGCGCCTGCATCACACCCGCCTTCGCCTGCTGCTTCTCCCGCCAGTCCAGCACCAGCTTCTCGCGCTTCAGCGTCTCCAGCAGCTCGCGGCACACCTTCTTGACCTCCGACTCCTCGGCCTTGCTCAGTATCGGCTCGGGCTTGGTCAGGATGTCGAACAGCGCCAGCTCTTCCTCGGTCAGGCCCTCGGCCACGGCCCGCTGCTCTTCCTCGGTCAGTGACCGCGCGAACGACTTCAGCTCCTCGAAGAACGCCTCGATGTTCTGGCTGCCGGCGTTGTACTCGTCGATCAACGCCTGGAACTTCTCGGCCATGTCGGCGCGTGAGTGGTTGACCGCCACCATCTGCGCCAGCTTGCCCTTGATCAGCCGCTTCAGCTTCTCGGCCTGGCTGCGCTTGTGGACCTGGGCGAACTTGGCCTGCAGCGCTTCGAAGTCGGTCTCTGCCAGGTTGACCACCGCCTGCGGGTTGCTGGCCGGGCCGATGGCTGAAGCGATTCGATACCCCTCGGTGGCGATGGCGTCGTTCAGCAGTTGCTCCACGTCGCCCATCACCGCCGAGATAACCGGCGGGTCGGTCTCGGCGTGGATCTTGGCGGCCAGATACGACACCAGCACCGCCAACGGCGCCAGGTCGTTGGCCAGTGGATCGGGCAGGATGGCCTTGAACAGCCGCGCCACCCGGCTGGCCAGTTGCAGGTACTGCTTTTTGTCGGCCTCATTGGCCAGGAAGGCCTCCACCGCGTCGTCGATCAGCCCGATGCGGATGAAGCCCTGCGCCGCGGCGATGGTCTCCAGCGTGATGCCGCGCGCCTGGGCAAAGCCTGCCGCCTCGTTCAGCGCCGATTGCAGCGCTGCCACCAGCTCGGCCTTGTCCAGGATCGGACTGCCCGTGCCACCGCCTGCCGCTGGCCGCGCAAACGTGGCCAGCGCGCTCTGCAGCGCCCTGAAGATGCCCACGTAATCCACGATCAGGCCGTTCTCCTTGCCCGGCGCCACGCGGTTGGCCCGCGCGATGGTCTGCATCAGCGTGTGCGCGCGCATCGGCTTGTCGAGGTAGATCGTCGAGCAGGTCGGCACGTCGAAGCCGGTGATCCACATCGCGCAGACGAACACCAGCCGGAAGTTGTCGTCGGGGCCCTTGAACTTCTCGTCCAGGTCCTCCTTCAGCATGCGCCGCCGGTGCGGCACGATGTCCAGGCCCTTGGCCTTCAAGTCCTCGATCTCGTTCTGTCCCTGGCTCACCACCACGGCCATGTCGGTGGTCTGCATCAGGTGGATGCGGGCGATCAGCGCCTCGCGGGCGCCGCCGTCCTTCACCCCATTCGCGGGCTCCAGCGCCGCCTTCAGCCGCGCGATTTCGGCCTTCCAGTGCGCCTGCACCTTGTCGAACATGCGCAACGCAGTGGCCTTGTCGATGCACACCATCATGGCCTTGCCACGGTAGCCGCGGCCGGTGAAGTGCGCCACCAGGTCCCAGGCGATGGCCTCCAGCCGGTCCTCGCGGGTGATGATGTGGTACTCGCGGCCGAACTCGCGCTCCAGCTTCTATTCCTGGTCCTCGTCCAGCTCGGCGGCTTCCAGCAGCTCTTCCAGGTCGCGGTTCAACTCCTGGTTGGTGAGCTGCACCTCGGGGATGCGGTTCTCGTAGTACAGCGGCACCGTGGCGCCGTCTTCGATGGACCGCGCGAAGTCGTACACGCTTACGTAATCGCCGAACACCTCGCGTGTGCGCTCTTCCTCGCCCATGATCAACGGCGTGCCGGTGAAACCGATGAAGCCCGCGTTGGGCAGTGCGTTGCGCATGTTCAGCGCAAAGATGTCGTACTGGCTGCGGTGCGCCTCGTCGGTGATGACGATCACGTCCGAGCGGTCCGACAGCGTCGGGAACGGCTGGCCTGGCTCGTTCCTGAACTTCTGGATCAGCGTGAAGATGTAGCGTTCGTTGCCACGCAGCAGTTCCTTCAGGTGCTCGCCGCTGGTGGCGCGCACGTCCTCGCGCGCCGTGGCGCCGGTGGCCTTGAAGGTCTTGCTGATCTGGTCGTCCAGCTCTTCACGGTCGGTCACGATCACGAAGGTGCAACTGCCCAGCACCTTGCGCAGCACCTTCTGCGTGAAGAACACCATCGACAGGCTCTTGCCCGAGCCCTGCGTGTGCCAGAACACGCCCAGGCGC
>Ga0105048_10004512_pt1 | contig 22658 bp, 22 predicted proteins | sample MAT05_FD_78382 | JGI IMG/M metagenome (GOLD analysis project Ga0105048, IMG submission 78382) | Freshwater microbial communities from Lake Fryxell liftoff mats and glacier meltwater in Antarctica - MAT-05 | ecosystem: Environmental > Aquatic > Freshwater > Ice > Liftoff microbial mat | place...
GCGCTGGAATTATCGACGACGATCGCCCCGGCGGCCGCGGCGATCGGCGCGTAGTGCTTGCTGACCGACGACGGCGTGGAACTCAGCACGATCTGCACGTTCTCGAAGGCTTGCTCGTTCACGGCTTCGATGATGTAAAGCTTGCCGCGAAACTCGACGGTCTTGCCCGCCGATTTCTCGGACGCGAGAAACTTGATGTGCGTCGGCGTGAAACCTTGTTCCACAATCACTTGCCGCATCAACGCACCCACTGCCCCGGTCGCACCGATCACCGCCAAGCTCACGTCCACGATGGTCGATCCTTCCCGATTCCGATTCCGAACGAATCGCCATTCTAGGAACGACCGGACTCAGATGCGAGACTGCCACCGTTGCGGATCGCGGCTGGTGTGGAAGACGGACACGATGCGAATGCGGATGGTTTCGTCGATGTAGAACACACTGTAGGGGAAATCTCGCACGTTCGCCCTGCGAACCGATTCGTGGACGATTTGATGCATCTTCGGCATTCGCGCAATGCGTTCGAACACAATCTCAACGGCAGCCAGAAAGTCATCGCCGCGATCCGCTTTCGCTGCCTCGTAATAATCGTAGGCCTCGCTGATTTCATCGCGGGCTTCCGGATCGAGTTCGATCGGCAAACTCATTTGCCCCACCGAGCCTTGATCGTCGCTTTGACTTCATTCCAAGGAATCAGTCGAGTCGGATCGGCCTTTCCCGCGGCAATGCGGCGGTCGAGTTCGGCGAGAAGCTCCGCGTCGGGAGGGGCGTTGTGCTCCTCGGCCTCGATGCTTTCCTGCAGCACGCCCACTAAGGCGTGCTTTTCGTCGAGGGTGAGTTTGTCGAGGCCGAATTGTTCGAGCGTGAGCGTCATGGCATGCTTACTCCGGTTGGCGTCATCTTACCGCACTTCCGCTTCCGGCGACAAGGGCTGAAGCGGGGCGGCATCAATCGTTCAAGTTCGGCGGTCGAACGGTCGAAGATGAACGATAGCGGAAATTTTTGCCCGGTACCGAAGCGGAGGTGAACGATGAGGCGACTCGCCTGCGGAATCGTCTTCGCACTGGTACTTTCCTGTCAAGCATTCGCTCAAGACGGCGATGTGCGCCATTGGCCGCTGCGCGAAATCAACTTCCCGATACCGCTCGATCGGCTCAACAGCCAGGCTCAACGACCGACGAAGCTGCGCTTCTTCGTCAACGACCGGAGCGGCTGGAAGAAGGTCGATGAGCGGACGCCGAACGAACTGGAACTCATCGACGTCGAAAAGCAGCGTCGCGGCTTCCGCTACACGAGCCAGGTCGACGGCGCTTACGATTTCGCCCTGCAGCTTGAATATGCCGACGGCACTGTGCAGCCTCGCGAGGCTGATTTGTCCCCGCAATACCGCATCGTCTTCGACACCAGACCGCCGTTGGTGCGGGTCGCCCGCAAAGGGCAATCGACCATCGAGTGGGACGTGACCGACGAATACCTTGCCGCGACCGACGGCCTCACCCTGGAAGGCCGCTGGGTGGGAGAAGCAAAGTTCATCGCCTTGAAGCCGCGCGGCTTCTCGCCCAAAGCCCGCGACAGCTACAGTTGGAACAACCTGAAGCCGGGCGAGCAACTGGAAGTCCGAATCGTGGCGCGGGACAAGGCCGGACACGAGACGCCGTCGATCCCAATCACCGTGCCCGGCGCCGGCGATGGCCCCGGCCTGCAGCCGATGACCAACCCAGCCCCCGGCAACACCAGCTTCGGCCAGCCGAACCCGGATGGCTACAATGCGGGTTATCCGGGCCAGCCGCAGTTGGAATACGCCAAGTCTTGGGATCTGACGATCAGCTCGACGCTGCATAAAGTCACCCGTTCGGGCGTGGACAAGGCGCACCTGTTCATGAAGGAACCGAACGGAAATTGGACGTTCGTGAAGGTCGAACCGCGTCGCATCGAGCCGACCGCGAGCAAGCCGCAGATTGAAATGAAGCACATCGTCAAGGCCGACGGACGCTACGGTTTCATCGTGATTCCCGAAAGCGGCGCGGGCTACAAGGACGACAACCCGACGCCGAATCAGCTTCCGCAATATCTGATCGAAGTCGACACCACCAAGCCCGTCGTCGAAGTGCTCAGCGTCAAGCCCTACGGCACCGGCACACTCGGACCGCGGGTCGAAATCACGTGGGCCGCGCGTGACAAGAATCTCACCTCCACGCCGATCCGCATTGAATGGGCGGACACGCTCACCGGGCCGATCTGGAATCCGGTGACCGCCGAGCGACTGGCCAACACCGGCCGTCATGTGTGGGAAATCGACAACAAGGACCTGTGGAAGTTCGCCATCCGCATCACGGCGGACGACTTGGCTCGGAACGAACAATCGACGATCTACAAGGACCTCGTGAAGATCGACCTGGAGACGCCGAAGGCCACCATCGACAAGGTCAAGGGCGGCCTCGGTGGACCGGATTCGCAATCGAAGTACGAGGCCCCTCCGGAACCCGGCCCCCTACCGGTCAGTCTGCCGGCGACGACTCCGGCACCGACACCGATCTTTCCCGCAACCAAGCCGATCGAGCTTACCAAACCCGCGACACCCGCACAACCGGCCATTCCACCAACACCGGAACAGGCCGCACCGGTCATGCCCAAGTTGCCGGCCGCCGGCCCGGTTGCACCGGTTCTGCCCGTAGGCAAGTCCCCTTGATGCGGTAGAATGTGCCGTACTGCCACCTACGACGACGACGCAACACCGAGACCACACCATGTTCGGCCGCCGCGACTACATGATGATCCCTCCGGGCACCGGCGAGCACGGGGTTGCCCACATGATCGTCGAGATTCCCAAGGGCCGACGCACCAAGTTCGAGGTCGACAAGACCTACGGCCTCATCAAGATGGACCGCTTCCTGTACAGTTCGTCGATGTACCCCGGCGACTACGGCTTCATCCCGCAGACGCTCGCCGAGGACGGCGACCCGTTGGACATTCTCGTGATGGTCAACGAGCCGACCTACCCCGGCATTTTGATCGAAGCCCGCGTGGTCGGCATCTTCAAGATGCGGGACAAGGGCGCCAACGACTACAAGCTGCTCGCCGTGCCGAACAAGGATCCGCTGTTCGCCAAGATCCGCAAGCTCGAAGACGTGCCCGAGCACTTCCTGAAGGAAGTCGAGCATTTCTTTTCGACTTACAAAGCCCTCGAAGGCGTGAAGGTCGAGCCGATCGGCTGGGCCGACGTTACGGAAGGCGCCATCGAAGTCCGCACGTCCATCGAACGATTCCGGGCGACGTTGGGGAACTTCTGAATCGATTTGCTGACGAGCCGCCGGATCGATCCGCGGCAAGGCCCGCCGACGAGTTTTTCGCCGTTGTGTTTCTCGTTCTGAAACACGATCTCAAAAACCTCGACCTCGGAAGCCAAAACGAACTGCTCTTCGATTCGATCCAACGGCAGCATCAGGAGCCGGCCGCGGATTACTGCGAGGCCGCCAAGTTGCGGCTTGGATCGTTTCGTGTTCAAATCACTGCTGCGGGCAATGCACATCCCCTCAGTCGACGATCCGGCACCGAATGCAAACGTGACGAAAACCGGACGGGTGTCCGTGCCGGCATCGGCAGCGAAAGCGAACGCCGAGCCGAACTGGACGAAGTTTCTTCCGCCCGCTACAAATGCACCGCGCGGCGCTTGAGAATATGGTGTTTGGTCGCAGACTCGGGCTGAGCGCGGTACGCAGTCCCAACGGTCGTAAGCCTCCGGGATGCCGGGATCAAGTTACGGACTCACTGAATTTGTAGAATTTCAAAGCGACACGAAAAGCCACAACTCCCCCACCGCCCCCAGACAAACCAAACTCATCAACGCCATCAGTCGCGAATGCTCGATGACCGCGCGCATCGAATTGATGCCGCTGCCTCCGGGCTGAACCCGGAGGCTCGTCTTATCTTGGGTTCCCCTCTCGCCTGAAATCCCCTTCCCCCGTTGCGCAAGGCCGGGTATTGTCGCCGTCTCAAAGGATATAAGCCGCCGAGCACGATGCCGGGCGGACGAGAGCGACACGGGAGCGGCCATGATTGCACGACGCAACGGGGACGAAGTCCAGGATTCCAGCATCGCCGGAAGCGACAACGCGACCGCGGCCGCCTATGCCTTTCGCGGGATGCCGCCGGCTCCCCATCTCGATACGAAGGCCGAGCGGGACGATAAGGTGTCGATGTTCTGGCGCGTTTTCGGGGGGACGATTCTGAGCATCATCGCGCTCGCGGCCGTGACGATTTACAACAACATCGCAGGCAGCGTCTCCGAGCTTCGCACGGAACTCAACCGCGTCAATGCCGAACTCCGCACCGAGATCACCCGCAGCAACGAAGCCCGCGCCGAACTGATCCGCAAGGACGAATTCACTGCCCGCATGGCCACCGTGTGGGACGGCATCAAAACCATGCAGGCCTCGGCAATAGCCAACACCACCGCCGTGACGATGGCCCGCACCGAACAGGAATCGCTCAAGGATCGATTGACGCGGTCCATCGCCGATCTGGACTCATTCCGCAAGGACTCGACGACCGCAGCGGACGCGATGAAGAAGGAACTTTCGGTTACCAGCGACGGCATGCGGAAAGACATCGCGGCACTCGAAGCGCTCCGCGAACGGCTGATGCAGTTGAGCGTCGAGTTCAAAGCCCAGCGGGACGACACCGCCAAGTTCCGCGCCGACTTGGATCGCAACATCGCCTACGACAACGAACGGAAGCTGTTCCGCGATACCCAGGCCAAACAGTACGACGACTTGTTGAAGGAACTCCAGAAGGCCGTGCAGGATTGCCGCGAGAAACTCGCCCGACTCGAAGGGCAGGCCAACCCGATGCCCACCGCACCCGCACCGATGCCGAAGAAGCCGTAAATCGGGTTTTGCACAAATCGCTCGCGCGCGGCACCGTGTTCCGCTAGAATCCTCAGTTATGGAACGACTCAACAAATATCTCGCTTACGCGGGCATCGGGTCCCGCCGACATTGCGACGACCTGATCACCGCGGGCCGCGTCAAAATCAACGGTAAGGTCGTCCGCGAACTCGGCCTCAAGGTCGACGGCACGCAGCGCATCAGCGTCGACGACGAAGCCGTGAAGGCCGAGAAGACCGTGTATTGGGCCGTCCACAAGCCGCCCGGCTACCTCTGCACCAACCACGATCCGTCCGGCCGGCCGCTGGCGTTGGACCTGATTCCGCACGTTGAGCAGCGCGTCTTCACCGTCGGCCGATTGGATGAAGCCTCCGAAGGCCTGCTCCTGATGACCAATGACGGCGAACTCGCGAATGCTCTCATGCATCCGCGGTTCGAGATCGACAAGACCTACATGGTGCTGGTCGCGGGCCGGCCGTCGCCGGACGACATTCAGAAGTTGCTCGACGGCGTCTGGATTGCCGAGGGTAAGGTGAAGGCCAAGAGTGCCAGGCGGATGAAGCCGCAGGGCGAGAGCACGTGGTTGAAGATCGTTTTGTGCGAAGGCAAGAACCGCGAAATCCGCCGCATGCTTGCGAAACTCAACCATAAAGTGCTGCAGCTTCGTCGATTGGCCATCGGTCCGGTTCAGCTCGACCGCTTGCCGCGCGGCAAGTCCCGCAAGCTGTCCGCCATCGAGTTGGAAGGACTGCGGATGGTCGTGGCCGCCAGTCAGAAGCGGATCGAACGATTGATCGAAGGCGAATTGGAACCGACTCGGGAAGTTCGACCACCGTCGCTGCGCGCTCCGGTCCCTCGTCCGAGACCGCCGGTGCCGTCAGGCCGGCCGGCTGTTCCGGGTGCCACTCGTCCGCCGTTGCCTGCCGGCGTTCGGCCGCCTGCGCCGCCGCGACCGCGGCCTGCCGGCTCAACCATGGAGCCGAAGAAAGCGGGGCCGGGCGGCGGTCGCCGGCCCATGCCGCAGCAGCCGCGGCCCGAGGCCGGCCGGCGGGGTGAACGGCAGCAGACTCGCCGGCCGTAACGTCCGGTTCGGTACGGTTTTTCTCAAGTTCGCATCGATCCAGATTGCCTGCGTTTCGACGCACTTCGGTGCCAGGAACCGGGCTTTGGCGGCCATTCGGTACGCTTCGCGCGGTCGGCCGGCTTCGCGGAAGCCGTCGACGAGACACTGCAGTACGAACGCCTCGCTCGATGCTTTGGATGCCGCCAGACGCAGATTGCGGCAGCCGAGACCAACGCGATCCGCGCGAATCAGGGACCGACCGTACGCGGCAAGATACTTCGCCGACCCGGCATTCCGTTGCGATGCCATGCGATACCAGCGTAAGGCTCGGCGGTCGCTGCCGAGCGGATCGCGTTCCCAGGCTTGTCCGAGTTCGAAGGCGATTTCGGCGTTGTTCGGATCGAGTCGATGGGCCAAGCGAAGATGGATGCGGGCCTTGCGGAAGCGGGCATCGGCATAGTGCAGACGGGCCGCCAGACGGTGGGCGGAAAGAACCAGCCGCTCCGGGGCATCCGTGCCCCGGAGCAGTGGAGACAATGCCGATAGAGACTCGCGACGTCGACCCGCCGTAGCGTGGTCGCGAGCCGTAGCCCACCCGGCCTCGTGGAAATTGAGCATCCTGCTCATAGCCTGCCTCCGTGCAGTGGTTTCGACGATGCCGGGCCTCAATTCATCCGGCTCGGAACAACGGAAACGATCCATCGTTCGCATCCCAAGCTGATTGGATGAAAGGCGTTCGCAAGGAGCGAGGCCGTATCGGCGTGTAGCAGATATAGCGATTATCCGGATCGTGCCGCAAGTCTAAATCCGATGCCGAACCTGAATATTATCGTCACGAAATGTCCGATTCGACTCAAGTCGTTGTGCGGTCGGACTTCGCGTAGGCTCGCCATCAAGTTCCGGATCGCGAAGGCCGAATAGAAACCCTGATGATGCAGTCGACACCGGGAAAGCAGGGACGCGGCCCATGGATCTCTCACGCCACGGACTTAAACGACGGCCGTTTCGCACCGCACCCGATCTCGAGCTTTTTCAACCCACCGCAACGCACACCCGCGCCGTACAGGCGTGGACAAACGCCTACGAAGCCCGGGACGCCCTGGTCCTCCTCGACGGCGACAGCGGTTTGGGCAAAACGATCAGCGCTTTGAAGTTTCTCCAGCAACTCCCGGCCGATGTGGTCCGATTCTATCTGCCTTCGTGCCGTTTCGCCGGGCCGTTGGAATTCTTCCAATCGATCCTGTTCGATGCTGAATTGCCGTATCGAGGCCTGACCGAACACGAAGCCCGCCTTGCTGTGGTCGAGCGCGTCATCCGCGGACAGGCATCGAATGCGCCGGTCGCATTCGTCCTGGACGAAGCCCATCACCTGTCGGACGATCTTCTCGAAGAGATCCGCCTGCTGAGCAACTACTCCGGCCGCGAAGGCGCGCTGGTCTTCTTCGGACTCGTCGCATTGCCTTCACTGCGAACGCGACTGGACAAAGCCGGCTGGTCGTCGACCTTTGGCCGCAGACTGGCGCTGCGGGTCCGATTGGAACCGCTCGATGCGGACGAAAGCAGCGAGTTTCTGCGGTCTCAGCTGCTCACTGCGGGACGCAAGCGGGCCGACCTGCTGACGGACGAAGCCCTCGAGTTGGCCGCCGTCGCCGCGGTCGGCGTGCCGCGCGCGTTGAATCAATTGGCAACCGCCGCATGGGCGATTGCCGAGGAAGCCGGCGAGTCGCAAATCGACGCCGAGGCGATGATGGCCGCAATGATGCAAATGGGGCTTACGGCTGAAGAAGCGAACGATGCGTTGCCGATGAAATCAGTACCGAAACTGCACGCGACGGTCAAGCTCGCAATTCCCGCCGACGTGCCGGATGCGGAACGACGGACGGAACGAGCCAAGCCGCGCCGCAAGGCAAGCTGAAGGCAGACATCGCGACCGGACCAACAAGGGATGACATGCCATGGGTCGGATGTTTCGCATCATCACCGAAGGCGGGTCCGAGCAACGGCTTCATTCGCCGCAGCAGACCGTCGCAACCAACGACCGTGGAAACCAGACGACCATGAACGCACTCTTGAACGAAACGATTCCCTTCGTCGAAGTCGGCGGGCCGGAAGGCGTCGTGACCTCCTATTCCCGGACCATCCACAATCTGCCGCCGCAGACGCGGGTCAACGGCATGCCCGCTCCTGCACCGCGAGTGGTGAATCTGCCCGAGTCGGCATCGGCTCGCGTGTTGAACCTGCCGATGCCGGAACAGGTCCGCGTGGTCCATGCTCCCGTCGAAACGATCCGCGTCGTCCACGCTCCGGCCTATGCCGAAGTCCGGGAAGTTGCGATGCCGCAGCAGGTTCAGCACGATCCCCGCAAGCTGTCGGTTTCACTGCACAAGTTCGCCAAACCCGGGCTGCGGATTCTGACCACCGATATCGCTCCGGAAGTCGTGACCCATCACTTCCCGGAGCATCCCGTCAGCGCGGAATACCGCCTGGTCCGCGATGAGATCCGCCGCACGCTGGATGCGGGCGAACACCGCGTCGTCTCCTTCACGAGCGTCGGCCACGCCTCCGGTACGACGACCGTGCTGCTGAACGTCGCCGTGGCCATGACGCAGGATCGCGGCACCCGCGTTCTGGTCGTGGACGCCAATCTGTCGCGGCCGTCGGTCGCCGCCCGCCTTGGCGCCGGCGATGCTCCCGGAGTCGCCGAAGTGATTGCCCAAAGCGTACCCTTGGCTTGGGCCGTGCAGACGACGTCGATCGCCGGCTTGCACGTCCTCGCGGCCGGGGCCGCCACGGACCAAACGCTCGGCTTGGCGGTCACCGAACTGCCGCGCCTGATTGCTCAAGTGAAGCAATGGTTCGATGTGGTCCTCGTCGATGCCGGCCTGTGGGACAGCCTCGTCGGCCGCAACCACAACCACGTGCACGCCCAGCATCACAGCCTCGCGACGACCAGCGATTCGGTCTACCTCGTCGCCCGCCAGAGCGACCTGGAACGCATCGAGTTCCAAACGCTCCGCAGCGTAGTCGGCACCAACCTGAAGGGCTACATCACCACCCGTCAGTAACGCGTGAATGATTCAGAGTCTCACTGCGAAGATTCTTCCCTAGAACTCCGTGGATTTCAGTGCCCGGATGCCAGCCCGCAGTGGGAGCACGACGGCGATCGCGGCAGCCATGGCAGCCGGCGGCAGGCCGGCATAGGCCCACAGCGGCAGGTTGCCGCCGCTGTTCTTCAGAGCGTTTGTCAACCCCGCGACGTGCATCGGCACGGCGGCGATGCCGATGGCAATGACGATGTAAAGCAGCCCGATCATCATGTTCATCGTCCCACCGAATCCGACCACGATTTTGGACGGATCCGTTTCGCGGAAGTTCGGCAAACAGGCACCTAAACCGACGTTGATGGCACTCAGGCCCACGGCCGTCAAGGCGACCGTGACGGCATGGACCGCGATCGCCCCGGCAGGCAGCCCAAGCAGCACATCGCCGACCAGAATCAGCGTTTCGGCCAAGACGGTCGAGATGGTTGCGGCGAAGAAAAACTTGCCGTAGAGGATCTGTTCGCGGCGGATCGGCATGAGACCAAGAATCCAGAACTTGCGGCCTTCCAGACTGATGAGCGGGAAGATGAACCGACTCAGCCCGGCACACATCAACACACTTGTCGCAGAGATGTTCACCAAGCTCACGGCATATTTATCCATCACGCCGAGATCATTCTTGTAGTATTGCCGAAAGTTGGAGGCGCCGAGCAACAACAGGCCGCCGAAGATGGCCAGCAGCACCCACTGAGTCGGGTCGCGACGGAACGTGCGGAAATCTTTGACCACCAGAATCCGAGTGGGCTTGTCCAAGTAGAAGACCGACCATTCCATGAAGCGGTCCAACAAGCTCGACTTGTAGATCCGCTTCGCCGAGCCGCCGCCGGCGACGCGGTCGTAGGCCTTGCGGTAGATCCGCTTCGCCAGGAGCGTCGCCCCCAAGTACAGCATCAACCCGTTGCTCCAGAGCAGCGCCAGCGGAGTCAGCGCGTTGCCGAGTTCGCCGCGAGCCGCTGCCATCAGCCCGTTGGTCATCCAATGGCTGGGCATCGCCGGATGCTGGACCAACGCGAACTGACCGATGAGGCCTTCCACTTCATTCTTCTTCGGCGTCAGCAGCGTACTCCTTGCCGCCATGCCGAACTGGACCAGCCAATAGGTCAGAATGCTGACGGCGACGAGGATCAGCACCGCGACCGCCTGTTTGCGGTTCCGCGGCGCGTAGCGGACGAAGAGCAATCCGGCCATCGCGGAGAGACAGCCGGGCACGAGCACGAAGCCGAGCAGGTAGAGAGGAATCAGCGGGTAGAAGTACCACGGCACGCCCGCGACAATGCCGTAGGCGACGAGAATCGGCACACCGAGGATCAGGAACGCCCACGAACTGAACGCGGCCGCACCCTGAAACTTGGACGCGAACACATGATCGGCCCGGGCCGGACTGCACAGCAGGAACCGCGCTTCGGGCGCCGTGAAGAGGCTGGCGTACAGGATAATGCCGGTGGAAATCAACAGCATCGAGCCGAGCGTGAAGAACATCAGGTCGAACAGCCCGCCGACGATCAGCCCCTTGGCAGGCACCTTGAAGGCGAAGAGTTCGGCGATGCCGTACCAGCTCAGGCCGAAGACGAAGGCCGCAACCACGAGACTGGTGCCGAGCATCGACAACAGCTTCACCTTGCCGCTTTCCCAAGCCGTCCGCAGTGAGTTCCGCGCGATCCGAAACCGCAGGTCGCGGAACAGGGTCGCCTGCCGATCCGCCGTGCGCTCGGGAGGCTCGACGACAGCCGGAAGTTCGAGCGTTGGCGTGGAGGCGAGGTCCATGAGCGCGACTCCGGTTTAGGCGGCCACTGGTTCGGCTTCGGTGATTTTCAGGAACAGGTCTTCGAGGCTGCCGTCCATCGCGGCTTGGCGGCGCAGATCGTCGAGCGTGCCGTAGCCGAGGAGTCGACCGCGATCGACGATGCCGATGCAGTCCGCCAGTTCCTCTGCGATGTCCAACGTATGCGTGCTGAGGAAGACCGTGGTGCCCGCATCGGCGAGCTTGCGGAGCAGCACCTTCAACTCGCGGATCGACTTCGGGTCGAGGCCGACGGTCGGCTCATCCGCGATCAATAGCTTCGGCTCGTGAACGAGTGCGGCCGCGAAGACGGTGCGTTGCCGCATGCCGTGGGAGTAACGCTCCGTGAGGTCGTCGACGAATTCGTCGAGGTGAAACAGTTCGATCACTTCCCGCATCTTGTCCTGGGCGAACGCCTTCGGCAGGCGATAGAGATCGCAGGTGAACTGCAGGAACTCGCGGCCGGTGAGTTTGTCGTAGAGGTACGGCTGATCGGGCACATAACTGATGAGTCGCCGGGCTTCGTCTCCTTGATCCGTCATGTCGAAGCCGCCGACGCGGACGGTGCCGGCGGTGGGGAACAGCAGGCCGCAGAGCATTTTGATGGTCGTCGTCTTGCCCGCGCCGTTCGGGCCGAGAAACGCGAACAGTTGCCCAGCGGGCACCTTGAGGCTGATGTTGCTCACGGCCGTCTTCGGGCCGTATTTCTTGGTGACGTTGCGGATGTCGATCATGGCTAATTCTCCCGTTCAAAGCGGAGGCGTTCCCCGGCGAGCGACGCTTCCTGCCGCATGACGCGGCCGTCGACGATGCTGACCCAGGTTTGGGCGGTGACCTGTTCCGAGCGGTAGCGAATGATGCGGCACTCGACCGGCGGGTCGGTCCGTTGCGGCAAGGATTCGGTGTCGCTCAACACCTCGGCGATCAGTTCGCGGTTCTCGGAAGCGGGCATGCCGATGCCTGCGCCGAGCTTGTTCTGCCCCAAGATTTCCTTACCCAACACCGCAAGGGCATCGCGCAGAGGATCGACTTCCCGGATCACCCAACGCCGGCCGGGTGTGACGTCCCGCAGCCGATTCACCGGCATCATCGGGTTGAGCACCTGACCGGAAGGGACCGGCACCGGGTCGAGATCGCGGTCGATGTTGGGGACTTTGTTCGTCGACGGGTAGCGGACCAGACATCGCCCGATCAGCACGCCCTGCACCACGCGGCCGGTGACCTCGGCGGAGCCATTGCCGAGTTCCACGCCTCCGATCAGCAGGCGAACTTCGCCGGTCATCGTCTGTTCCAGCAACTCGCCGGCACGATTGACGCGCACAGTCGTGGTCAGCATCGGCAATTCGAGTTCCACCGTGGCCGCACCGAGTTTGCCGGCTTCCAAAGTGAGCTTGGAGTAGTTGTTGACGAACCGAAACGAGTCGTCCGCCGGCTGATAATCCATTCGCGTGGTCAGGCTGCCGATCTTCGTTTCGCCCCGGTAAATCGTCCATCGCGTCGGCGCCTGTTGCGTGGCTTCGTCCGCCAGGTCGATGGCGACGGGCGGCGGGGCTTCGGAGAAGTACCGCGGCCAGACATCGCGTCGGCCGATGTAGCCCGTCGCCGCGACCCAGAAGGCGATGATGCAGGCGATGGCAAGGCGTGACGGCATGACGCGGCCCTCCGTGGGTGTCCGCTATTTGATGCGGCTGAAGCAGACACAGCTCCAGCCGTGTGCCGACCAAACCAATCGTATCAGAAGCTGCCGACGGGAAAGGCCGGGCGTAGCCATGCGTCACTCGACTTCCACTGACCGGCCACGCGGGCCGCCGTTGCGGACATGGTATCGCCGGACACTTGGGAAGGCAAACGTCCGGGAAGATGCCCGACGGCAAGCGACGACTGCGGACGAATCACGTCTGCGTCCAATCTCCGTCATCGATGAGCATTCGACGTAGTGCGATTCGTTGCGGGTCATTGATATCGAGTATGGCGACGGTCGCACGCCCGATCCGAGTTCGGCCGATCAGCACAGCTCCAAGCCACTCGGAATGGCGTCGCCAAGATTGCCGACGGGGATTGAACAGCCGAAGGACGTGATCAGTCAAAGGATCGAGTCCACTAAGATTCGGGCCTTTGTGGAGATTGCAGCGGAGGCAGCACCAAGCGAGATTATCCGGATGATCACTGCCGCCATGCTGTTTGGCGATGATATGTTCGATGTGAAAAGGCGAGGATGCGCCTGAGCTTCGGAATCGAAGCGGTAGTCTGCCGGCTTCCTCGCCACCTCGGCCGTCAGGATAGCGCCGAGCGGGTCAAGGAGTCGGTTCACAACGGACAGTTCCAATGTCTTCATGCCGATATCTTACACGGCTTGGATATCGACGCAAAGCGATGATGATCCCGACACGAAAAAACATGCCCCGGGGTATGAACCCCCAGGCATGGATGATCTGCAGGACGAAGACCTCCGGCATGAAGCCGGAGGCACGTCGACCTGCGGGGATGATGGTTCGTTAGCGGAGGGCCGGCATCTGCATCGGGGCCGAGAAGTAAGGGTTGGCCATGCCGCCGCCCATCGGCGGGCCATAGTAAGCACCCATCATCGGGGCGGGCGTCATGAAGTGCTGGTTGTAGCCCCAGTACAGGTACCACGGTGCGGCTTGGAACGCGGGCACCGGGGTCTGACGGAACAGCGGCAGGCGCGGGCCGGGTTGCTGGCAGAACGGGCCGGAGCAGCCGCCGTTCGCGTTCGCTTCGCCGGCGAACATCATCGCGCCGACGACGGCGGCCACGGCAAGAAACAACTTCTTCATCGATCCATTCCTTTCGACAAGTTCATTCCCTTGAAGCGGCACACGCTCACGTTGAGCGGGTGCCGAAGTCAATCGAGTTTGCGCCACGATCGTGATTCGGTCGTCGTGGGCGTCCGCATTACGCGGCGGTTTTCCTTCGTCGCGTTGCTACGTTCGATGCATCGCTTGGAACTAGCGTTCGCGGCGATACCGGGCGTCCGTGCTGCCTGCTTCTTCACCGAAGCCGGAAACGGTTTGAAGAATCGGGGCGGTCCGGGCCGACGCGCTGCAGCCGCCGCAGGGCTTGGCCAGTTCAACCGGGGTACCTGCACCGCAGGCGGGCAAGGCTTGGCAGGCCGGAGCGGCGGAGCACCCCGTGCCCACTTTGGCTTTGTTGCTGCACGGGTGCGAGCGCTTGAAGACCTTGGCGAAGAAACCGAGGGGCGAGTCGGCCGGGGCGTTCGCACAGGAACCGCAGTCGTTGCTGCCGCGTTCGCGAAGGCCACCGCCGAAGAGGCTGCGCAGGTTGCCGCCGCTGCCGAAGCCGAAGTGTTGGCCGTCGCCGAAGCGATGGCCGTCGCCGAAGAGTTGGCCATCGCCGAATCCGAAGCGTTGGCCTGCACCGAAGCCCGTCGAGAAACCACCGGCGCTGCAACCCGCGGCTCCACAGCCACGACCGCCGACGCCGCAACCGGCTGCCCCACACCCGCGACCATGGCCGCAGCCGAGCGGACCACAAGTGGCGCCGTTCAGACCGGGGCCGGTGTACTGCAGGTCGCTGGTCCACGGGCCGTAGGGGGCGAACGGGTAGTAGCCCTCGTACGGGCCGTAGTTGAAGAGGGGGCCGTGTTGGTGCAGGCCGCCGAGGAACTTGAAGCAGAACCCGCCGCAGCCGAATGGACCTTGGTTTTGGGCCGAGGCCGACGATTCGATCGCGGGCAGGCCGAGCAATGCGAGCAGCATCGCCGCGAACATCCGTTTCATGGGATCCTATCCTGGAAATTCCGATCCGAGCCGACGGCCGCAAAGCCGATCCTTGGCTGGGAAGTGTTCATCAACGATGCGCGATGATTCGACGAAAGGAGCCGTGGAACAAGCGGGTGGAACCGGGATTCCGACTTGGCCGGTTGGCATCTTCGATTCAACCGGACCGGATCCGATCAGCGCGAACTTGGCGACCGTGCTGATCCTGAGGCATGAGCGATGAGAGCATCGGTGTCAGTCGACTTCAATCCGAAGGTGCCGACTCGGCGATCCGCCGGTTCGGGGCCGTGACAATCGCTGCCGCCGCTGACCATCAGATTCAACTTGGCAGCCAGCGCACGAAGTTCCGATGTTCGTGACGGGTCGGCCCGGCCGAAGTGACACTCGACGCCGTCGATTCCCAGCTGCTGGAGGTCGAGCAGTTCCGATTCTCCAAAAGTCCCCGGAGGATGAGCAAGGATGGCGATGCCGCCTGCGGCGTGGATCGTCTCGCAGACCTGTTTGAGCGGCGTGCGGTGATGGACCTCGATCGCAGCCGTGGCGGGTTGGATGAATCGTTGGAAGGCATCGCGCACATTGGCGGCCTGATTCGTCTGCACCAACAGCAAACCGAGATGGCGACGACCGATGCTTGCGTGGGCAGACATCTTCGCTTCCACCAGACCCGGTATGAAGTGCACACCGCCCGCGGCCAACGCCTCGACCAAGGCCCGGAACCGCACACGACGGCGATGCTGAACTTCGGCCAAGGCATCGAGCAACGGCTGCGAATGCGGATCGATCCACAGGCCGACCACGTGCAATTCGCGTTCGGCAAACTCGGCGGAATACTCCACACCCGGGATCACCGTGAGTCGACTTCCGACCGCCGCCTGCATCGCAGGTTGCACCCCTGCAATCGTGTCATGGTCGGTGACGGCGAGGAATTTGAGATTCACCCTTCGGGCTTCCATCGCGAGTTGCGAAGGCGACCAGTCGCCGTCGCTGGCCGTGGTGTGCGCGTGCAAGTCAGCGGTCGGGCCGAAGCGGGCTTCCGCGATTTGTCGGCACATCTGCGTGAACGGGGAACCGCGCGGCATCACACTCAGCCCGGGCTTTCCGCAGCGGTCGGCGGCAGACTCGGCTCGCGCAGCGCTGGAACTTCCGCGATCGGGGATGCGGCAGGAACGGGTCGCGAACTTTGGGCGATCTTGTCCAGAATGCCGTTGACGAAGGCGGGTGAATCGACCCCGGCAAAGCGGCGCGAAAGTTCGATCGCCTCGTTGATGACGATCGCGGTCGCAGTCTTATCGTCGCTGTGCAGCAGTTCAAACGTACCGAGGCGAAGCACGTTGCGGTCGACCGGCATCATCCGGCTCATCCGCCATTTGTCCGCCGTCTTCGCGATCAGGGCATCAATCTCGATTTGGCTTTTCAGGACGCCGTCGTAAAGCTTGAGGGCGAACACCTCGGACGTTTCCTCACCCAAGCGATCCCGCACGAACTTGGCGATCGCGGAACGCGGGACCGCAATCTTGTTCGTGTCCTTCTGGAAGAGCAATTGCAGTGCGACTTCGCGGGATTTCGAGCGGAGCGTCATGTCGGCAATACCGGAATCGGGAACTCGAACGTGTACCTAGTCTAGCGGCTTCAAGCCGCTTGGGCGGCGTGAAGCCCGAGAACGCGATCGACGAAGCCGAACAACTCGGCCTCATACCGCTCCTTGCGGTACGCCAATGCGACGCGCCGCGCGGCACCGGGATCGTAGCTCGCGCGAACCCGCTCGAATCCTTCGATCCCTTCGATCACCGCCTCGACCGTCTGTTCGGAGAAGAAGTACCCGGTCGGCTCCGGCATCCCCCACGGGCGTACGGACTCTGCAACACCACCCTTGTCGAAGGCGATGACTGGGGCTCCACACGCCTGCGCTTCCAACGGCACGATGCCGAAGTCCTCCTCCGCGGGAAACAAGAGTGCCCGGCAGCGACGGTAATAATCCCGCAACACCTCATCGGGTTGGCGTCCGAGAAACCCGATCGTCGGCCCGGCGAGCCGCTTCAACTTCGCCTCGTCCTGCCCGCCGCCGATGACGATCAGCTTTTTGTTGAGCCTGTTGCAGGCTTCCACCGCGAGGTCGAAGCGCTTATAGGGGGCGAGCGCGGAGACGACCAAGTAGAAGTCTTCGCGTTGTCGATCCCGATTCGGGGTGTAGAACTGCGTGTCCACCGGCGGGGCGATGACCGAACTCTCCCGCCCATAACATTCGCGAATGCGGGCCTGCACCGTTTTGCTGATGGCGATGAAGTGCGTCACACCCTTGGCCGACTCTCGGTCCCACTCGCGCAGTCGGGACAGTACCAAGTCCAGCGCTGCCGTCTTCACCTTTCCCAACGGGCCGCGGCGGAAGTAGGCATCCCGCTGGTGCCAGGCGTACCGCATCGGCGTGAAGCAGTAACAGATGTGCGGCGTGCCCAGCGGGACCACGATACCCTTGGCCACGGCATGGCTGAAGCTGAGCACCAAATCGCTCGGCGGCACGCGCAATCTCCGCACGGCCGCGGGCATCAGCGGCAGCGTGAAGCGATAATACCGGCCCACTGCCGGAAGACGATTGAGGAAGCTCCCCTGCGGCCGCAGTCGTTCGATACTCTCCGCCACCGAGCCGGGCGTGTGCAGGAGTGAAAGCAGTTTCGCTTCCGGCCAACGACGACACGCCGGCTCGAGGCACTTCTCTCCGCCGCGCATCCCGGTCAGCCAATCGTGAACCAGCGTCACTCGTGTCGCCATACCGCAAGCCTCTCGTTGATCCACCCATGCTAACGTCGTCGGCAAGGCTGCGGATAGTCCAACCGGGTGCCTTACGCCGTAAGGCGCAAACTTCCCGCAACATCGCAAAAGTTCGGGAATCTGTCCGCCTGCACCGATTCGAAGTTCCGGGAATTCGCCGGAAGCTTGGCCCACTGGTTGCAAGCCCGTCCAAGTCGTTGTAAGCTGACGTTAATTACGACGTTCCTGCCGCAACGGAATCCACACGCTCGGCAACCGCTGCGGACGGGTGACGTAAACGAAGCTTAACATCAGTGACACTGCCTTAGGGCTTGAGAGTTTTTCCATGCCGCTCGCGCTCAACATCGGTAAGTGCAGTTTGCTAGGCAACTACCGCGAAAACAACGAAGACTCCATCGAAGTCAAGCAGTTCCCGGACCTCATCGTCAGCATCGTCGCCGACGGCATGGGCGGCCAAGCCGCGGGTGAAATCGCGAGCAAGCGCGCCATCGACATCATCCCGCGCGAACTTCGCAAGAACCTGACGTCTCATCTCAATCTGGAAGCCGTCAAGAGTGTGGTGAAGCGGTCCATCGTGCAGGCCAACGAAGAAATCATGGCGATGGGCGCTCTGGACAAGGACATGAAGAACATGGGGACCACGGTCGTCATGGCCATTTGGCGCAAGGGCAACGAGATGTACGTCGCGGGTGTGGGCGACAGCCGGGCGTACCTGGTCCGCGAAGGCAAAATTTCGCAGCTCACCGTCGATCACTCGCTGGCGCAAGCCTTGGTCGAAGCCAAGACCATCTCGGCCGCGGAAGCCAAGGAACACCGGTTCAAGAACGTGCTTTGGAAGTATCTCGGCAGCAAGGAAGTCGGCGACGGTCCGGAAGTCACCGTTCTGCACGTCAAGGCCAACGACCGCCTCATGCTCTGCTCCGACGGCCTCACGGGGGTCGTGCAGGACGAGAACATGCTGGCCTTCATCCAGGCTCAGACCGACATGCAGGCCTGTGCCGAGGGCCTCGGCCAACTGGCGCTCGACTCCGGCTCGCGGGACAACGTTTCGTGCGTGATGATCGAAGTCATCGACGCGGTTTAAACGCTCTGCCCTTGCTCGGGCACAGGGCGTGGTTTAACTTGAAGACACAGGCCAAGTGGCGGAATGGCAGACGCACTCGACTCAAAATCGAGCACCGAAAGGCGTGTGGGTTCGAGTCCCACCTTGGCCAGTAAAACGACGAAGCCCGCAGGTGTGACCTGCGGGCTTTTTTGCGTTTGCAATCACACCGTCAGCGGCTCGGCGATCTCAGCCTGGGCCATGTCGAGGATGTGGGTCACGCGGTTGCGGCCGGTGTTCTTCGATTCGTACATCGCCTTATCGGCGGCGGCGAAAAGCGTCGACGGGGAGCAGGCTTCATCCGGGTGCCAAGTCGAGCACCCGAAGCTGGCCGTCACGGGTCGGTGCGGCCAACGGGCATAGGCGACAGCTCGCCGAATGCGTTCCGCCGCAGCGATGGCGCCCGAGCGGTCCGTATCCGGCAGCAGCACGACGAATTCCTCCCCGCCGACGCGGGCGGCCAGGTCGGTCGGCCGCATGCTGCGTTGGATGATGGTCGAAACCGCAACCAGAACGTTGTCGCCGGCCGGGTGACCGTAAGCGTCGTTGTAAAGTTTGAAATGATCGATGTCCGTCGCGACAACGGAGATTGCCGTGCGGTGTCGGCGGGCATCGGCTTCGACGCGCTCCAAGCCGGCTTGGAGCCCGCGGCGGTTCTTAAGTCCCGTCAACGGGTCGGTGATGACGGCTTCCTGCAGGCGGGCGTAGGCTTCCTCCAACTCGCGGCGATGAGCTTCGAGTTGTTCTTCGTGCCGCTTCCGTTCGGTGATGTCCTCGTTCATGCCGACGATCAGGCCTTCGCCGCCGAGGTAGGGCCGGGACCGGGACCGCACCCAGCGGACTTCGCCATTGGGCCGAAGAATGCGGTATTCGATATCCAAGTGGCCGCCGCCCATGTCGCGCAGTTCGACGCCGCGGTCGTAGCGGGCGCGATCGTCCGGATGCACGGTGCTGCTGAGGAACGACGTGGTGCTCGGCGCGACCAGGAGTTGCTCGACGCGGCGGCCCCAGAGGGTTTCGAACGCCCCATTGATGTAGTGAAGCTTACCGCTCGACGGATCGAGGAGCCAAACGACTTCGTAGGTATGTTCCAGAATGGCCCGGAGGTCCGGCAACACGGTCGGCATCGGCGTTGACCCAGGAGCGAATCCCGCGGCGTGCGTAAACAGTTGTCGAAAATTTAGCACGTTCGGCCTCATGCGGCGCGAGAAATCTGTGTCGGAGAAACCATTATCGCATCGAAAATGCTCGCTCGCCGATTTCCGATGGCTAGGGCAAGACTCGTGCCGATCAAGCCCTCAAATCTCCGGGTTTGTTCCCGATATTCGGTAGTTGCAAAGTCCGATTTTCCGGCAGAACCACGAATTTCAGGCGTGAGATCGCCCGGGCGCGGAATTCGTACCGATGCACCCGAATGTCCGGTCGACCGGTCAGGGCTGAATCGACTTGTCCCAAATGGCGAATACGTCCGGCAACGCCTCCCGAACGATGACCAGATGTTCGATCTCCGGATACTCCTTGGCCGTTAGGTTCGCAGCCTCGGCAGCCCGCAGATTCTTCACCAGCGCCGTGCTGCCTTTGTAGGCGAGTTGGTCCTTGGTGCCGACGCCGAGAAACAGCGGAAGCTGGGCGAAGGCTTTGACATCGCGTACGCGGGCCGCTCCGCCGAGCAGGGCGATCCCGCGAAACAGCTTCGGGTTCCGCTGGGCAATTTCGGCGGCCTGACCGGCGCCCATCGAGTGCCCCACGACGAAGACCTTCTTTCCGTCGATCGGGTAGCGCGTCTTCAAGGCTTCGAGAATCTCCGGCACGGGCGGCGAGCCGAGAAAACCGCCGCGGGTGGCGACCAGCATCCAGCCGCGCTTCTCGCATTCCTTGACGATGTGCCCTGCCCCGTAGCTCTCGAAAAACATATTCTCCGAACCGCCCGCCCCGTGCAGTGCGAACACGATGGGGACCGGCTTCGCGGCATCCAATCCGCTCGGAACGAACGCACGAATCACAGCCGACTGTTTGTTGGGCAGCGGCACGCTCATCGTGTGGTCGCCCGGATGAAAATCGTCGTAGTAGGTTTTCTTCGCTTCCAGTGCTGCCACGAGTGTTTGCAGTTCCAGATACCGATCCAGTATCTCGAGATCGCTCTCGGGAATTTCGCCGCCCGCGAGACGCTCCAAGAGCGCGACCTTGTCCTTCAGGGAAAGCGATTCGAAAGAGGGCACTCCGAAGTCGGCCGCCGCTTTCTTCTTCCAAGCGCCGATCGGTCCAACTTCATCACGGGACATCAATGTTTCGATGCGGGCCAGAACGGCCGCCTTCGTTTGCAGGAGTGCCTTGAGTTGGAGGCCGCCGGTTCGGACGGTTTGGTCCCCTTTCGTCAAAAGCTTGACCTTCGCGGGCAGTTTGTCGAGCGGCACCGGCTCGGCGACGTCGTCGAACTTCAGCGTGACGATCATGCCCTTGGGCCGCGGCACGTTCGGCGGGTAAAAGTGCTTGACCGTCACGATGAAATCGTCCTTTGCCAAGTCGTGCAGCACCGCGGGCGGAACGATGTGTAGGCTTTCCGCCCAGCGCGTCTCGTCGCTCGGCGTTTCACCCAGGAGGGCCCAGCGGGCATCGTCCAGCGTGCGGCCGGCTTCGCCGAGTTGCAGCGCGAAAAATTGCGTCGTGACCTTCGGCAGGATGGCCAGGGCACGCTTTCGAGCAGCGTCGTCGGTCGTCGTTTCCCACTGCTTCTCGAAGGCGACCAGCCTGCGGCCGAGTTCATGCCGCTCCGATTGGGCATCGACGTTTGTTGCAGCCACCAACGCGAGCACGCCGGCGATCAGAGTTCGCATCATGAGGATTGCCCGGGAAAGCCTGGTGAAGTAGGATGTAACCGTATGGTCCGTTGTGCGGATTGCACGGGCGGACGTCGAGTGTGGAACACCCGGATTCGACCTCAAGCAAGGAAGCACTCATGGTGAAGCAGGCCGTTACGTTGGTGTTGATGAGCTTGGTTTGTCTGCCAGATCTCGCCGGGGCCGGCGGTCGCTGCGTGCCGATCTGTCGGCCGCCGCTGTTCATCGTGTGTCCTCCGTTGCCGATGCCGCAGCCGTTCACCCCAACGCTGCCGTTGGTGCCGCACGCAATCCCCTCGGATGCCGTGCCCACCCCAGCGGAACCGTTGAAGAAGCCGATGGTCGTAGCCGAGCCGGACACCAAATCGGACACGAAAGAACCGGCAGGGATTCGCTCCGTCGGCGACTTGAAAGTGCCCGCCGAGCCTGTGAAGCCGCCGCCGATCATACCCGAGGTTAAGCCCGAAGCTCCGAAGATCCCAATGCTGATCCCGAAACTCCCCGGCAACGACGTCGGCCTGCCTCCCTTGGCCGTGCCCACGCCCGCCGACCCGAACGGCAAGGTCAACGCCAACTATCCGCCGCGGAAGGCCCGCGTCCAGATCGTCCCGGTCGTCGCGGAGGGTACGGTCCAGGAACTTTGCACCGTCGGATTCTTCAACCGTTCGAGCAACGACCTTACCCTCACCGTCAACGGGAAGTCGGTTGCGTTTCCGAAGCAGTCATACGTCAGCCTGGAATTGCCGCGCCGGTTCACTTGGAGTCTCGAAGGGTCCGTCGTGCAAGCGACCGACGTGCCCGCAGGTGCTCCCGGCGTCGAGGTCATCGTGCGATATTGAATCGTCACGGAATGCCGCGGACGATGGTTGGGCCGATCAGCTGCGTCAACTTCACCGGCAGGCGCTGCCAGAGGCGGATCACTTGCTGATAGCGGGGATTGTCCGGCCGCATTTCGCCGGCCGGACCGGCGCGAAGGTGGAATTGCCACGCCGTCGGCGAGGGTTTGGCGCCCCACTGCTTCTTGAAATTGAAGGTCGGGCCGTCGGTCGTCGATCGGCCGAAGTCGAAGATCGCCTGGCGGCGTTCGACCGCGCGTTCCAGCAGCCGGGCGTACAGCACCATGTTGACGCAACTCGAGTTGTAGTCCCGCAGACTCGAGGCCGAGGGTACCTCGGTGACCCCGGGACCGTGCAACAGCAAGGCACCCGCGATCGGCTTGGAACCATCGCGAAGGATGCACAGCTCAGCGTCTCGCGGAAAGGTCGTAAGGATCGACTCGAAGAGGCGACGCGAGAAGATCGGCGTACCGAGGTCGCGCATGTTCCGGCTCAGCACGTCGTAGAACGCATCGAGTTGGTCGAGACC
>Ga0105048_10004513_pt1 | contig 22652 bp, 17 predicted proteins | sample MAT05_FD_78382 | JGI IMG/M metagenome (GOLD analysis project Ga0105048, IMG submission 78382) | Freshwater microbial communities from Lake Fryxell liftoff mats and glacier meltwater in Antarctica - MAT-05 | ecosystem: Environmental > Aquatic > Freshwater > Ice > Liftoff microbial mat | place...
ACGCTTGCCACGCCAGCGCAACAGAAGGCGTGGACCGACCTATACATCGAAGTCATCAAGCGCCTGACCGGCAAGCTCTGGTCCAAGGAACTGCTGGAGCGCGTACGCGCCACGGCCAAGGAAGCCAAGTAAGCTAGTTGGCGGTCCGCTCGGACGGACCATGTGACAACCGAGGCCGCGCATCCGCAAGGAGCGCGGCCTTGGCCGTTCAGGGTGCGGCTGCGTCGCCCACGGGCGCGGCCGTGCCGGCGTCCGCTGCGGCGGCCGCCAGGGCCGCGCGCGGGGAGGGCGGTTCGGATTCGAAGCTGATTGGCGCGTCGGCTCCCGCCAGGGCGCGCAGCTTCGCGCCAATCGAGCAGTCCTGCGCGGCTCCGCTCTGTTTGCCGGCCGCGTACTGCCCAGGCGTGGTCCCTGCCACCGCGATGCGAGCCGAGACCAGCACGCCGTCGGCTTGGGCGCTCCCGCTGAACAGCAGCGCGTCGTCGCGCAGGTCCCAGATGTACGCATCCACGGGCGCATCGCGACGGTTGTCGCCGCGCTCCAACACAAGCATGAACCACTGCGCGTTGAGCGCCTCGGCCACGAACGGTAGGTCGCGCTGAGAACGCTGCCGCAGTTCCTCGGCGACCACACGCAGCTTCATCACGCTGTCGGCGTTCTTGGCCTGGTCGGTAAACCTGGGCTCCAGGAAGGTTCCGTGGGCGTACAGCTCGGGGAACCAGACGGGCTTGAGCCCAAGGCAGGCGGCGATTGCATCGCGCTGCATGTCCAGCCCGCCGTTCTGGATGTGTTGCTCATCCACGGCATCCCTGGTCTTCAGGCGCAGGTAGACGCCCTTGCCAGAGCCCAGCACATCCAGCTTCAAGCGCGGGTCCACGTAGCGCTCGGGCCGTCGCTGTCCGGCGGCCATGGTGAAGCGATACACCTGGCCCACCAGCTTGTTGTAGCGGGTCGCCAGCGGGCCCAGCTGCGTCTGCTGCGCCTTGAGCATGCTGGCCTTCATGGCGGCTACCTCCTGCCGTTCGCGGATCTGGCAGGTGCCGATCGACAGTGTGAAGAACAGGCCGAGCCCACCGATCCACTTCCAGGGCAATCTGGGCATGTACGAGGGACGTTTGCCCTCGGGGTCGGGACGCGCGGGGCGGAGCTGGGTGATCTCGTCGGTCATGGTGCTTTTCACACTCGAAGAGAGTGCTGTAGGGGGCCAGGGTTCCGCGCAGAAGTGTAGGACGGACGGCGCGCGCGCTTCCCGGCGTGCCGATCTCTTCGTGCCGCGCAGGGCGGGGAAAATAGCATCAAAACAGAACGGCCCCTCGATTGCTCGAGAGGCCGTTCTGCGTGTCGCGAGACCGAGACTACTTGCTGTCGCCCACGCGGTTCACCGCGAAGCTGATGTTCGCGTACCCTGCCTGTGCGCAGGAGAACATCACCTTCTTGATGACCCGGAAGTCGATGCTGCGGTCGGCCTGCAGCACCACGGTGCCCGAGAACGGGTCGGTGGGGTGCAGGATGCTCCAGTTACGCTTGAGGGTCTCGAGATCCTGGATCAGCTGCTCCATGCGCTCCACGCGTGCTTCTTGAGCGAGGGTGCGCGTGTCGGCCATGCGGCGACCATCCAACGTAATGACGTCCGGGTTGATCGCGATGACCGGCTGAATCTCAAGGTCGACGACGTTTTTCGCGTCGGGCATCTTGAGGTTCGGCTGCTGAGCAAGCAGCTCACCGGAGGCGCTGAACGAGGTCAGCAGGAACACCACCAGCGTGACCAGGAAGTCGATGAACGGAATGAGAGGGATCTCGTGGTCCACCGACTTCTTGCCGTGGCCCGTGACCTTGCTCCGCACGAACTTGAGCGGGACATGGTGAAGGAGAACTTTGCCGGGTCTGTGAATGGCCATGACTCAGTTTCCTTACAGGGTTGCGCCGTCGGACAGCGACATGGCCTCGTAGCCTTCACCCACCACGAGATCCATGGCCTTGACCACATCCTCGTAATGCGTTCCGTCTTCCGGGGCGACCGTGATGTCCTTGCGGTTGGGCTCGAGCTCGCGACGTTCTTTGAGCTTCTTGAGCAGCTCTTCGATGTCGTACGTGTCGCCATTCTTGGGGATGGCGGTGCGCTCTCCAGCGGAGGTTGCAAGCACGTAACCCGTGGCTTGCACTTGCAGGATGAGCTTGATCTTTGGGTCCTCAGGAGGCGTATCCATCTGCTCCTTTGGCTGACCGGGCTGCTGCTGATTCGCGTTGAGGCGAGCCAGCTGGTTCCAGACCGCAGTCACCAAGAGGAACATGACGCAGCAGAGGAGCAGATCGATGAACGGGACCAGCGGAATGCTGTGATCCACGCTCTTCTTTCCACCGTGGCCGCCGCCTGCGCTTATGCTTGCCATGGGCTCACCTCATCCGTTGTCACACTGCGTACCGGCCCGCGAGCGACGCGTGAGCGTCCACTGCTACGGGCACGGCGAGCGCAGCTGATCACGCTGCCTGTTGCAGCGTAGCCATGTTGATCTTGGAGCGGTTGCTGACGACCAGGTTGACCACCTGAACGGTGGCCGCGTTGATATCGTCCAGCAAGCTCTGGGTCTTGCCGTTCAAGAGCGCAAAGCCGATCAGCGCCACGATGGCCGCCAGTAGGCCGAAAGCCGTGCAGTTCATGGCTTCCGAGATGCCCTTGGCCAACATGGTTGCCTTGGAGGAGGCGTCCGCGTTCGCGACCGCGCCGAAGGCGGAGATGAGGCCCGACACGGTGCCGAGCAGACCTGACAACATGGCGAGGTTGGCGAGCAGGGCGAGGTAACCCGTGCGCTGTTCGATCTTCGGGAGCTCGCGAAGAGCCGACTCGTCCATGGCGGCCTGGACCTCTGCGTCCGGGCGATTGACCTTCATCAGGCCAGCCTTGACGATGCGCGCCAGGGGCGCGTTGGCTGCCGAGCACATCTTGATGGCGCGTCCTACGTCACCGGCAAGAATGCACTTCTGCATCGTGGCCAGGAAGACGTCCTTGTTGATGGACGACTTGTAAACGAAAATTGCGCGCTCGACGATGATGCCGATCGCAAGGATTTGGAACAGCAGAATGGGGTACATACCCCAGCCGCCTTCCTGGAAGTGATGCATCAGGGTAGCCATGTTCCGTGTCCTCCTGGTAGTGCTCGCGCGCGGAACCGCGCGCTTCGATCTTGCCGCACAAGCGGCGACGCTTTTTTCAGTGACGCGTATCCAATGAGCGCCCTCTCGAGCGCAACACTTATCGACGATGCGAGTCGAAAAAGGCAACCTACCGCGACGGCAGTGCCGAGAGAGCAGCGCGCAGGCACACCGAGAGCCTGGCGACGCTTGAAGACCATTGGGGGGCGAGCGTATCGCATCCCTTGAGACAGGGGGCCGCGCATCGTCAGCGACCTGGTCTTGAAAGCAGCAAACCCAAAGAAAGTGCGACGATTTGCCGTTGCGGCGAGAGCGGATGATACAGACCGCGATTGGGGTGTCAACAGCGTTGTGCGCAGCGCACGTCCCCGCTGCGTCGACGCGCGCCCAGGGCTGCACCCACGTAGAACATGGTGATTCGCACCGTTCGCCGCGCCGTCGGAATGTCGCTTCGAGCGTGCCGCGATTGGACAGTGCTGCGCGCTGTCAGCAGAAACCAATCTAGTGACCGACTGCGCTGGAGGCGGGTCTCCTACGACACCGCTTAGAGGAAGCGGGCGAACCTGCCGTCGGCACGGGATACCGTTCGGGGCCACGAGACTGGCTTCGGCTGGGGTCGATGAAAGGGTCACCGTACCTTTGTGTCCTGGCGCGAGGCCAGGTTCCGGATTTGTGGATCACGAGCGATGCTCGCACGACGATCTGGAGGCGTACCCCCCGGCGCCAGGGCGCTCCGGGCCAGCGCGATCGCCTCAGCTGGCTAGGCTGGCGCGCAAGAGAACGACATTGCGACGAAAAACCGGGGTGGGAATCGGCGAGCCACGTTGACAAACGCGAAATCCGTAAGGTAGCGTCCTGCTGCTGTTGCGACTCGCGGGGGACGATGGGCGCGGGAAAACCTTGGCGCCGCAAAAAACTGTGCGACGCGAGCGATGCCCGCTAGCCTTGGAGCGTCGTCGACTTCGCGGGATGGGGAACAGCTCTGGGCAAATGCCCGTCAACAATGGGCCTTGGGCCCGACCATCCAGGGGCCTTTGGGCCCGAGTATCCAGGGGCCTTTGGCCCCGCTACCATTTACAGCGTCGTAACGACAAGTGTTCGGCTCCCTGCTGCGCAACGTGCCCAGGGAGACTCGAAAGGAGCCTAGCTGATGGAAAAGATCTGGGTGGCGCTTAGCGATGGAGCGCCGTTCTCGTTCGTCAACCTGGCGGTTCTCGCCCTGGTGTTGGCAATCATTGCAGAGCGAGCGGTGTACATCCTGACCAAGTATCGCGTGAATAGCCGCGAGTTCATGGCCCAGATTCGCAAGCTCGTGCAGGCTGGCAACATCGACCGCGCTGTGAAGCTCTGTGAAGCGGCTCCGCTTCCTCTGCTGCAGGTGGTCAAGGCCGGACTGACGCAGGTCAACCGCGGGGAAGACGCCGTCATCGCATCGATGGAAGAGCGCATGAGCGAGCTCATGCCGGAACTCGAGAAGCGGATCGGTGCACTCTGGTCACTCGCGAACATCGCGACTCTGATCGGGCTGCTCGGAACCATCTCGGGCCTCATCAAGGCCTTCGCGGCCGTCGCCTTCGCCGAGCCTTCGCAGAAATCTGCGCTGCTCTCCAAGGGCATCTCGGAGGCCATGTACAACACCGCGCTCGGCCTCGGCATCGCGGTGGTTTGCATGATTTTCCACCTCATCCTGCATGGACAGCAGAAGAAGATCCGGCACGACATGGAGCGCTCGACGATGAAGCTCGAGAACCTCCTGACCCTCAAGGTCAAGCCAGAGTGAGCCCCGGTCCGCTTCCGTTTTCTGGGTTTCGCAAGAGCCGCGTGTCGAAGCGCGCCCTCGGGCGCGCGAGCGAAGAGATGAGATGCCCCAGCTAACTTCGACGCAGCGCGCCTATATTCGTAGGCGCTCCAAGTACCAAGAGCTCGATCCGTCCGAGCTTGCGGGCGAGCTCAACATCATCCCGTTCCTCGACGTCGTCGTGAACTTGATCATGTTCTTGCTGGCCACCAGCGAGGCGGTGCTGGCCATCGTCCAGATCGAGGCGCAGCTGCCGCAGCTGGGTGGCGGTTCGGGCGGCAAACCCAAGGAGCCGGGTCTCAACCTCAACGTTACGCTCACCGACGGTGGCGTGATCGTGACCGGTTCGGGAGGCAAGCTGGCCCCTGGTTGCACCGACGTGAGCACTGGCCGCGTAATGACGGTTCCCAAGAAGGGCACCGCGTACGACTGGTCGGGTCTCACGGAGTGCGTGGCCAAGATCAAAGCCGAGCCGCGCTTCTCCGACGAGACCGAGGTCATCATCGGCGCTGATCCCAAGGTTGAGTACGAGCACGTCGTCGCGGCCATGGATGCTGTGCGAACCGACGGCAAAAAGGCGCTCTTTCCCAAAGTGCTGTTGTCAGCGGGCGTGCGCTGAGTAGAGGAGCTTGCTCGTGGCGGAAGAAAAGACGGCGACGCCCTCTCAGATCAAGCGGTTGATCCGCAAGCGTATTGCAAAGCATCCAGTCCACGAGGAGATGGGCCTGAACATCTATCCGATGATGGATATGATGACCATTCTCCTCGTTTTCCTCATCCAGAGCTTCGCGCAATCGAGTGCGGCCAAGGTGGTACAGAGCGAAGAGCTCCAGCTCCCGCAGTCGGTGGCCAAGACCGAGGTCGTCCCCGCTCTCTCCATCACGATCTCTGCGAGTGAGATCTCGGTCGAGGGTAAGCAGTCGCTTACCCTCCGGAATGGCCAGGTCGACCCCAGCCAGAAGCAGGGAGGCTCCAACGGCTTCCTGGTGACCCCGCTTTTGAACGTGCTCCAGCAGCACCGCGATCGCCTCAAGTTGATCGCGCAGAGCCAGCCCGGCCAGCCCTTCAAGGGCGAAGTGCAGATCATCGCCGACAAGCGCACGCCTTACCGCACGCTGGTCGAGGTGCTCTACACGATGGGCCAGTCCGAGTTCAAAGCCATGCGCTTCGTCGTGCTCAAGGCCGGCGCCTCCACCACCGTCAAGGACGGTTAGTCCCCGCAGGGGTGCACAAGGTCGGGGTCGTGCCGAGCGTGCCCCAGTCCAAACAGCGCAGTGCCCCTCGGGCGCGCCAACAACGAACCGCTTCAGTGCGCCGCTTTTCGCAGCTGGGCGCGGCGAAACTGAATGCGTTCCGTGAAGTCGGCGCTCTCCTGCTGCTCGGCGAGGGATGGGTCCGACTCGCCGGCGATGGCTTTGGCGTGGCCCTGTGCGTCGTCCAGGGCGCCGACGACGAACGAGGCAATGGCGGCCGAGCGATGTGCCTCGACGCGCAGTCGGCGGGTCGCGAGGCCGCGCGCGAACGCCACGTCGAACAGCCGGCGCGCCAGGTCGTGGCGGCCTGCGAAGAGCAGCTGGCGAGCCTCCAGATACTGAGCAAGGCCGTCAGTTCGCTGCTCGTGGAGCCGATGGATGAGGTACATGGCGACTCGCTGATCCGGGGGCTTGCCGCCCTGTCCGATAAGCAGCTCGGCGACGATCGTGCGGGTAGGCTCGGCGGCCTCGAGCGCCAGCAGCTTGACCTCCAGCTGCCGAAGCTCGGGCTCGCCTTGCGGAAGCTGCACGAGCGCCCGATAGGCTGCGAGCGCCGCTGCGTGGTCGCCCTTCAAGTAGCTTGCGTCTGCAACCAGAGTCCTGGCGCGCGCGATGGTGGGTGTGGGCGCCGATGGGGGGCCTTCCAGCTGCTTGAGCTGAATGTCGGCGGCCTTGCGATCGCCGGCCTGTGCCAGGGTGCCCGCGTAGGTGGCGCGCGTTCCGCTGTTGCCCGGGTCGATGGCCAGCACCTCGCTGCAGCGCTTTCGAGCGCGTGTCAGGTCTCCGGCCGCTAGCGCGGCGCCAAGCTCGCTCTCCAGCTGCTCGATCTGGTGCGGACACACCTGCGAGAACACACCGGGCCGCTCGAAGCGCAGCTTTGCCAGCGCGCTCGCCCGGGCGGGCATGGGAAGCTTCTCGAGAGCCTGTTCCCAGGCCTTCTCCAGCTCTGCGAAGCCTTTGCCGAGGCTACCGGGCACGTCCCCAGTGCGATAGATGCGGCGCACCTTCTCGGCGCCGTAGGTGTCGAGCACGTAGCGCAAGAAGCTGCCGGCCAGCGTGTAGGCAAGCGCCTGATTCTGCGCCAGGAACTTGGGTCCTAGCAGCGCGCTCAGCGGGGGCGCCACCTTGGCTGCCTTTGCCGCCTTGGCCCACTGGTGAGGGGTGAACTCGTCGCGGCTGGTCGGATCCACTGCCACTGCCAGCCCCTCGACCAGCGTGGGCTCGGGGATCAGACCGTGGAGCTTGCCAGGCACACCGAACGGCCCGGTGGCAATGTGGCGTGCCACCACGTGGGCCAGCTCGTGGGCCAACACCGGGTGGGGGAAACCCGACAGCTGCAGGTAGGCCTCGCGTCGCCATGGCTTGGCGATGTAAACGCGAGCCGCGCCCATCAACCTGCGCTTCTCCTGCGGAGAGCGAAAAAAGTAGGCGGTGATTCGGCCAGTTTCGCGCACCCCGAGCGTGTGCTCGAGCTGTGCGATGCGCAGCTCACACTCTTCGGTGAGCCGCTGCGCCTCTGCACGGTCGAGTTCTCGCGGCACAACCACGCGGCAGTGGGGGCCCTCCACGGCCATGCCCAGGCTGCTGGCCACATGGCGGCTGCTGGTGGTGTGACCGAGCGCGTGGCTCTGCCGCCCCATGACCAGGGCGGTGGCTGCGAGTGCGATCACGAGCGACGCCACGATCGGGTGCGCCTGCAAGCGCACGAGCCGCGCGCGGCCGGTGCGTGAATCGCGCGTGGCGCAGACGAATGCCCAGAGGCCGGCCGCCAACACACCGCTCAAGAGACGATGGCTCAGCCACGCATCTGGCACATCCACCTGACGGTCGTACAGGGTGCCGGGAAAGTAGCCGAACAGATGACCGAACGCGAAGATGCCCGGCGTATCGACGAACGCGAACATCGCGCGTGCGATGGCGGCAGCCGGTACCAGCAGCGCCAGCGCCGTGGCCACCCGCGGGCCCGCGAACAAGCTGGCGAACACACCGACGATGGCCGCAAGTGTCACGCTTGGCCATGGGCCCAAAGCCAGGAACGCGAGCCCCTCGTAGGGGTCGCAGACCTGCCCGCGCAGCGCGTTCAGGCAAAGCAGGACGAAGGGAACCAGGAGCAGCAGCCAGCTGACGCCCACTGCTTCGACCAGGAGGCGGGCGCTCCTCTTGTGCTGCGACGTGAGCCCTGTACGAACACCCACCACGGCTGCCCAGGGGGATAACAGCAGCGCCAGACAGAGGGAGCTCTCGGGCCCCAGCACGCTCACGAGAGGCAACAGGCAGAGCGTGATGCCGAGCAGCAGCGCGAACACGAGCGCGACGCGAACGCTGCGAAGCGTGTACGGCGACGTGCGCTCTCGCTGCTTGCGGGGAGGCGGAGCAGCTGATCGCGCCGGCGTGGCTTCAGGTGGGCGGGAAGGTTTTTGGGCCACGCGCTACGTTCCTGCCGTTCCGCAGCGTTGGCTCAGGTGGGAGCTGCTGCGGCGCTCTCTGCTAGCACGGGCCGCCCCTCGAGTGCGAGCGCCAGTGCCTCGTCGACGCGCGAGATCAGGTGGATGTGCATGGCCTCGCGAATTTCTTTGGGTACGTCGTCGAGGTCGGGCTCGTTGAGCTTGGGCAAGATCACGTGCTTCACTCCTGCTCGGTGGGCAGCCAGGAACTTGTCCTTGATGCCGCCCACACGCAGCACGTTGCCGCGCAACGTGATCTCGCCCGTCATGGCGAAGTCAGCGTGCACCTTGCGGCCGGTCAGCATGGAGGCAAGCGACACCAGCACCGCCACGCCGGCCGACGGGCCGTCCTTGGGAACAGCGCCGTTCGGCAAGTGCACATGCACGTCGGTCTTGGACAGGAAGTCAGGATCGAGGCCGAAGCTGCGGGCCCGCGCGCGTACGTACGTAAAGGCCGCCGCGACGGACTCCTTCATCACGTCGCCCATCTGGCCCGTCAGGTGCACCTGCCCCTTGCCAGGCATGCGCATTGACTCGATGAACATCAAGTCTCCACCCGCGGGGGTCCAGGAGAGGCCCGCCGAGACGCCGACCGCGGACGCGCGCTCCACCACGCCCTTTTCGAAAGGGGGTGGACCGAGCACCTCGTGGACCGTTCCGGGGTCGCAGGTGACGTACACATCCTCGCCGCGAGCGATGCGCACCGCCACGTGACGGCACAGGGCCGCAACGCGCTGCTCCAGCGTGCGCACGCCGGCTTCGCGCGTGTAACTGTCGACGATTTCGTCGATAGCATCCTCGGTGATGTCTAGCCGCTCCGCCGTCAGGCCGTGCTCGCTGAGCTGCTTGGGGATCAGGAACTGGCGCGCGATCGACTTCTTCTCCTCGCGCGTGTAGCCGGGTAGCTCGATGACCTCCATGCGGTCCAGAAGCGGCCCCGGGATCAGGTCGCGCCGATTGGCGGTGGCGATGAACATGACCGACGATAGGTCCACAGCGACGTCAAGATAGTGATCGACGAATGCGTTGTTCTGCTCGGGGTCGAGCACCTCCAGCAGCGCGCCGGCGGGATCGCCCCGGTTGTCGCGGCCCAGCTTGTCGATCTCGTCGAAGGTGATCACGGGGTTCTTGGCAGCGGCCTTCTTGAGCGCGCTGATGATGCGGCCCGGAAACGAGCCCACGTAGGTGCGGCGGTGGCCGCGGATCTCGGCCTCGTCGACCACGCCACCCAGCGCAACACGCTCGAATTTGCGACCGGTGGCGCGCGCGATGGAGCGCGCCAGCGAGGTCTTGCCCACACCGGGCGGGCCGACGAAGCACAGGATGGGCCCGCGCTGGTTCATCTTCAGCTTGCGGACCGCGATGAACTCGACGATGCGCTTCTTCGCCTTCTCGAGGCCGTGATGATCCTCGTCGAGCACGCGTCGAACCTCGGAGACCTCCAGCCGGTCGGGCGTGGTTTTGCCCCAGGGCAGATCCGACAGCCATTCCACGTAGGTGCGGGCGACCTGGTACTCCGCGCCGCTGGGCGCCATGGTGCGCATGCGGCTCAGCTGCTTTTTGGCGGCGCGCTCGGCCTCGCTGGGCAGGTCGGCGCGGGCGATCCGCTCACGCAGCATCTCCAGCTCGTCCTCGTCCTCTTCGCCTTCGCCCAGCTCGCGGCGGATGGCGCGCATCTGTTGGCGCAGCAGGAACTCGCGCTGCGAGCGGGACATCTCCTCCTGCACCATGGTGGAGATCTCCTGTTTCACCCGGTGCACCTCGGACTGGCGGGTAAGCAGCTCGATGACCTTACGCAGCCGTGCGCGCACGTCCAGCAGCTCCAACACGCCCTGCTTCAGCGGCGTGGTGATGGGCAGGTTGGAGGCCACCAGATCGGCCAGGGCGCCCGCCTCCTGAACATTGTCGAGTGCCTGCGCGGCCTCCCGGGGCAGCTGGGGAAGGTGGGTCAACATGCGCCGTGCCGACTCACGCAGCTGCGCCATCAGCGCGTCGGTCTCGACCTGCGGCTCGGGGCGCTCGGCGATACGTTCGATGCGCGCGCGCAGGGTGGGCCGGGAGTCGAGGGGCTCGAGGATTCGCATGCGCGACACGCCCTGTAACACGACGCTGTAGTTGCCGGAGCTGAGCCGGATCACCTTGAGCACGCGCGCCACGGTGCCGATCTGGAACAGATCGCCGAACTGCGGGTCCTCCACATCTGCGCTGCGCTGCGCAACCACGCCGATGGTGGGACGATCGCTCCCGAATGCATCTTCGATCAGCCTGACCGAACGTGGTCGACCCACGTTGACGGGCACGACCGAAGCGGGAAACAATACCGAGTTGCGCAACGGCAAGATCGCGAGCGCCTCGGGGCTTCTGGGCGGAGTGATGGAGTCGGTCATTGGGCGTACTCGCTAGTCTTCCAGAGCTTTCGCAGCATGGAAAGAAGACTCCCATGTCGGGCGGAACATGTCGCGTACTGGCTGTATTCTCTTCGCTTGCGGGCCCGACGGCACGCGGGGACGGGTCACATCCGGGCGCGCTACAGAGCGCACTCGCTCGGGGTATGAGCGCGCTCGCGCCGAACCATATTGAAGCCACGTCGCCCCTCGTTGAGGGTCGTGCTTGGCGCGCGGCTCCGCCTGTAGTAGATCGTTTGACCGTATGCCGCACCTGTGAGAGCTTGCCCTACATGGCACCAGCTCTTCGTCAGGCTTCTGAGAGCAGGCGCGGTTTTTTCGGAGGGGTAATGTTGGCGCTGCGCAACTTGTCACGCTCGACGTCCGCGAACTGGCTGCTTCTGCTGACCACCTGTGCCCCATTCCTGCTGACCGGCTGCAACGCCATCTTTTGGGGAAACCTGGGCGTCCTGTGTGTGACCGTAGGGATTTTCCTCGGCACCGTGTTCTTGAGTCGCACCAGCACAGCAACCCGCAGCGCCGCCGCCGCGCGCTCCGTTGCCCCAAATGCCACGCCCAGCGTCGCGCCGCCCAGCTCTCGCGGCTGAGCATCGCGCTTCGCTCGTGCCGAGCATAACCTGGCCCGTCTGCGCTCGCGTGACCGAGGACGCGCTGCAATTCGGCGCCTGCGTGCGCGCGACGAACCGTCGCAGGTTGTACGTAGCTAACGCTGTGGCGGCGCTCGCGACTAGACTGGGCGAGAGGCGTGCGCCCCGCCGCATGGCCCACGACATTCGCCGGCAAGCGCAAGCTCGATCAGCCACCACCCGAGGGCAACTGCACAATGTCTGACGCCGAGCGCATGTACCGCAAGCTGCACGAGCTGACCCTCGCAGACGTCGAGGCAGTGCGTCTTGCGCTGCGCGGCGGTTCGGTCATCGACTGGCATCGCGCCAACTTCGAATCGCGTGCCGACGTCGACGCCTTCGTGGCCGTGCAAGAGCTGCGCATGGACGACACGGCCGACATCGCTCGTTGCGAGGCCGTCAAGAACGCTGCCATCAGCTACCTGCGCAGAACCTTCGACTTCCCCGTTCCGAAGCCGGTGGCCCAGGCCGACTTGCCGGGCCTGATCGAGCTCGCATCCACCCGCGGTCATCGCCAGCTCTGCGCATGTACGATCCTCAAGGTGATGCACATTATCCATCACCTCGATGCGCGCGAGCTGCTGTTCATGCTGCCGGTCGCGGACCAAGAGGTGTTCCATCTGGTGGAAGAGAAAGTGTACCGCGTGATTGGAGGCATGCTGGCCAGCGGCTTCCCAATCCTGGAGTTCATCGGTGGCCGCAAGAACAAGGACTCGCTGTACACCAAGCTGCTGTCCAAGAGCGAGACCATCGCCGCGCAGATATTCGACAAGCTGCGCTTCCGCATAGTGACCCGCACACGGGACGACATCTGGCCCACGCTCGATTACCTGATGCGCGAGGTGTTCCCGTTCAACTACGTGATCCCCGGCCAGTCGACCAACACCATGTTCGACTTCAAGGGCTACTGTGAGGAGCACGCCGCGCTGCGCTTGCTATTGCCGCGGCTGCAGCTGAGCGCCGATCTCGAACGCGCTGGCGTGACCGACAACCGCTTCTCGGACGAGAACTACCGCGTGGTTCACTTCGTGGTCGACATGCCCATCCGGTTGCCGAAGGTGATGCTCGAGCAGGTGCCGCCCTCAGGCTGGTCGCTTGGGCCGGTGATCTTCGTGCAGGCCGAGTTTCAGATCATCGACCGCGAGACCGAGCAGAGCAACGAGCGCGGGGAAGCCAGCCACGCCGCGTACAAGCAGCGCCAGCGCCAGGCCGTGATGCGACGTCTCAAGCTGGGGCTCGAAGAGGGGCGCAACCGAGAGGGCGAACCGCAGGAGTAGGCCGTTCAGGGCGCGAAGACCGTCCTACTCGAATCGGCGAATGATGCGCACTGTCCTGCCTGGTTGCACCACCACGGCAACCTCGTGGTCGTTGCCGTCCGGCGTGCGCAGCACAATGCGGTGTGCACCCGCGGGCACCCGCAGCGCGCGGACTGGTGTATCGCGGCCCGTGTCTCTTCCGTCGATGAGCACGCGCGACCAGGGTACCGTGCTGATCAACAGCTCGCCTGCGCCAGCAGCGGCCGCCTCGTCGTTGAACGCTTCGCTGACCTGAGTCTCGCCTGCGGGCGGCGCGACACGGGCGACCTGCTCTCTGGCTTCACCCTGCCCGCCGCCAGGGAAAACCGCGCGGGACCGCAGCGGGAGGCGCGGGGCAGGCTTGACGGAAGGACCGACGGCTGAAGGGCTGGCTGCCGCGGGCTGCACGGTCACCTGCTGTGGGGCAGGGGCAACCACCGCAGGCGCGGGCCCAGGAACCGCAGGCTGCGGTACCGGCTGTTCCGGCAACGTGTCGATGCTGGGCAGTCCCCTGGGCGATAGCACCAGGTTCACCGGCCGCGTCTCGCCAGCCTCCACATGAATGTCGGCGCGCGCCAGCTCGAAGCCGCGTGCCTCGAGTTCCAGCGAGTGCAGACCTGGAGCCAATCCTTCCACCCTGAGAGGGGGGTTGCCGCGCAGCACGCCGTCGACGCGCACCAGCGCATCGGGATCCGCAACGGCCGCAATTTCCAGAGTGGCCGTGCGATGTGTGGTGATACGGACGGCCCAGTAGCCGGCCGCGCCGAGGACCACCGCAGCCGCCGCCAGTAAGCTGGTGCGAAGCGCGCCGTGCCGCTTCTGCTGGCCCGTGATGGGCTCGTCTTCGGCCGGCAGGGCGCCCTCGTAGGCGCGAATGGTCTGCGTCTCAATACCGCGCTGACCAGGTGCGCGCGGGCCTCCGAAGGCGCCGGCGGGCCAGGCCAGCGGCGCACGCCCCTGCTCGTCGAAGCGGCGCTCGTAGGTGCCACTGGGGGTCAGCTTGGGGAAGCTGGGCGCCGGCATCATGGGCTCGCCCGGGAAACCCGCGGGGCCGCGCATGACCACGTCCGACACGCTGGGGATGCGCGACGCGTCCAGCTCGAAGTCGGGCTCCACATCCATCTCGCGGATTTCGCTCAGCTCGGCGTTGCTGAAGAAGATCTGCGTCTGCTCGCCCTCGATGTCGTGCTCGCCGCTCAGCCGCTTCACCTCTTCCTCGGTAAAGTGGCTCTGTTTCGTGGGTATCCGTGTCTGCGCAAGCTCTTCGGCCGACATGGCGCGCTCGCCGCTCGAAGGTGGCTCGATCGGCATGGCAGGCAGTGCCGCGCCGCGCACCAGTTGGCCGCGCGCCAGCATCTGGCCGAACGCGTCCAGGCGCTGCTTTTCACGCGTCAGCTCGTGGCCAAAGGCCTCCCGCATACAGGCGCTGACGTCGGCCTCGCCATAGCCGGGGAAGTGGCTGTCCACGAAGTCGAGCAGCGCGTGCTCCATCTCCTCAGCGCTCTGGTAGCGCAGCTCGGCGTCGCGCGAGAGCGCCTTGAGTACGATCGCGTCAAGCGCAGGCGGGATTGACGGCGCCTTGGCTGACGGCGGCATGATGTTGGCGTCGCGCACCAGCTCGAGCGTGGCGAAGTCGGTCTCGCCGTAAAACAGCCGCGAGCCGGTCAGCGCCTCGTGCAGGCAGATGCCCATCGCGAACACGTCGGAGCGGTGGTCCACCGGCAGGCCGCGGATCATCTCCGGGCTCATGTAGCCGAACTTGCCCTTCAGGATTCCGGCCTGCGTCTTCTGGATCTGTGACGCGGCGCGCGCCACGCCGAAGTCGATCAGCTTGGCCTGCCCCGAGTAGCCCACGATGATGTTTTGCGGGGACACGTCGCGGTGGATGATGTTGAGCGGCGAACCCGAGGCATCGCGCTTATTGTGCGCGTAGTGCAGCGCCGCGCATGCGTGCGAGGCGACGAACACGGCCATCGGAGGAGGAATGAGCAGGCCCGCACGCTTGAAGCGATTCATGACCTTGAGCAGGTCGCGACCCCACAAGAACTTCATGGCGATGTAGTGGTCGGCGCCGACGCGCCCCAGCTCGTAGATGCGACAGATATTGGGGTGGGTCAGCTGCCCCGCAATCCTTGCCTCATCGATGAACATGCCGATGAACTCGCGGTCCTCGGCGATGTTGGGGAGGATGCGCTTGATCGCCACGATCTGGTCGATGCGGTTGGCGCCCTCGGGGATGGCCTTGAAGACCTGCGCCATGCCGCCGACGCTGACGCGCTGCAAAAGCAAGTACTTCCCAAAAGGCACTATGCGCCCTGCGGGAGTAGAGGCCTGATCGGTCGCTGCCTCGTGATTAAGCATGTATAGGCTCGTTATATCTCAGAGAGGGCTCCGACTTGCTGCGGAATCGTCGGAGAAACGTGGAATCCTACGACATTCTCCTACCTGTGTCGGCGCGCGCGAGAGCAGCTTCGTGGTCTGCGCACGGCGTCTACTGCCGCCAAGTTACGAGGAAATCAGGCGCGTGCGGCCCGCGGCCGGCGTGCGCGCGGCGAACCGCCAGAGCGTCGTGCAGAACGCGCGAAAATCTTGAGCCGTCTGGCGAGCGAGCGATCTTGGCTACATACGGGTGATTAGTGAGCCGGTGAACGCTGTCCCTAACGCGGTACGTGCGGCGACCAAGCGCGGCGTCAAGGCGGCGTTTCGATGGCACTGGTGCTGCTGTTGCGCGCCGCGTCAGTGGCCCTTACTGCGACCACGTGGGGACCGGGCCCAAGCGCCCTGAGGGGGATGTCGAAGCTCTCCTCTTTCGTGTCCAGCAGGCCGTCACGCGACGCGATTGGCCGAAAGCTGGCGCCGTCGATGGAGAACTCAAGCTGGCTGATGGGGCCCAGCGTGTCGGCCGCCTTGCCTGTGAGTCGCGCCTCGGCGAAGCGCAGCCCCTGGATAGCGGGCGCGTGGTTGTCTACCAGCACGGGCGCACTCGTGGCCTCGTGCTTCTGCACGAACGGATCGGGCGTGCTCAGTTCATCGGTGGCCTCCACCCGCACGCGGTAGTGGCCATCGGGCACCGACAGTGTTTCCCAGCGCAGCTCGTTCTTGTCCAGGATCTCGTCCTCGCGCTGCACAGGTAGGTAGCGCGTCTGACCCTCACGCGCGTAGAACACGCGGTAGCGCAACCTGTCGCCGTCCGGATTGTCGATGTCCCAGTTGATCAAAATCGAGCTTTTGTTGGCGCTGACCGCTGTGGTACCGGCGACAGCGCTCACGGGCTTGTCGTTGCCGCGCTCCGGGGTGGCGCGCACGTTGCGCACGTAGGCCGGCAGGTTTTGCGGCAGGTAGAAGGCCTCCACTGCATACAGCTCGGCGTTCTCGCCCAGACTTGCGCGCAGCTGCAGAAAGCGCGCGGCAGGACTGCGGATGGGCGAGTCCGCGGCCAGCTCGCTGGACCAGGGTGACCAGCTCTCGTCGGGTGTCTCGGTGTTGCCCGTGCGAGTTGCGACGTGCACGTCACCGCGTTTCCTGAAGCGAAGCTCGCCGAAGCGCGCCGGCACCTTTGCGTCGAGGGCGGCGCTGGTCCATGCGCCCAGCTTGTTCGGCTCTTCGACACGGTAGACGGCCACACCATCGGAGCTCACGAAGTGAGGCGCCGTGCCGGCTAGGTGGATGGACACAATCTGACGCTCGTCGGCGTCGGCCCAGGTGGCCGTGGGCTGCCCCTTTTCCACACGTATGATCCGGCCATCTTGCGCCAGCCCCACGTTCACCGCGCCGCTGGCCTCCACCTCGAGCGCCGTCACGTGGCTGGCGTCCGAGCGGTACAGTTCCTCGACCAGACCGTCGAGACCGACCGCGAATACCTTGCCCTTGCCGGGTTTGCCGCGCTTGTTGCGGCTGTCCTTGAGCACGTCGCTGCCCGCGGCATCGGGGAACTCGTTGCTGGCGATCACCACGACGCCGGGCCCCAGATCGAGCGCAGTCAGCTCCTGGCCGGGCGCGTCGTAGAGCACGCTGACAGTGCCTTCTGTGATGCGCAGGAGGCGCGCGCCGTTGCTGGTTCCCACGTACTTGCGCCCGTCCTTGTCGATGGCCAGCGCCAGCAGGTGCTCTGCCGTGTCGTCGTGGACCACCTTCGCAACGCCGTGCTTGGGAATGGCAAACAGCTTTCCCTCGGGACCGGTGGCAGCGAACAGAGTGGCGCGCGGCGCGTCGTACGCGAGCATCCAGACATGCGCCGCGCCCGGCAAGGCGGCGTGCTCTTTCACCAGGCCCTTGCGGTCGATGGCCAGCACCTTGCCGCGCTCCAGCGTGCCGGCGTAGAGCGTGTCGCCCACCCACAGCAGCGCAGAGACCAGCGGCGCATCCGTGCGCGCGAACAACGTGTGCCCACTCTTGTCGATGCGATACACGTTGCCTTGGTTGCCAGTGCCCACGTATATGGCGCCGTCCGGCCCCACTGCGCTGGCGTAAGCAACGGCCGCGCCCTCGACGGCCATACGTTTGCTGATCACCCCGCGCGTCACACGGCCGTCGCCGTAAATGGCCGCGCCCTCCAGCTTGCCTTTCTCGAAGGCTTCGCTCGTGTCCAGCAGGAAGCTCTGCGTGGTTACGGCCAGCGCCAGGGCCGGGGTCAACAGGCCTGGCAACAGCCAGGCGATCGCGCGGCTCATCGTTTCTCCTTGCGAATCTCCAGCGAGAGCTTGGCCTGGCCCACCATGATGCGGCCCATCGGAAGGACGGTGCGCTCCTCGGTCGTGAAGGTGGGCGTGCGCGCGGTGTCGCGGGTGGTGGAAAGTAGATCCACTGCGGACGCAGGCAGGTTCTTCAGTACGTGCGAGGCCACGCTTACACCGCGTCCCTTGCGTTGCACGTTGATGGCCAGGCTCTTCGCCGATAGCCCCGAGCGCGCGATCTGCAGCAGGTCGCCAAACGACTGCGGCACCGGCTGCTCCAGCTGAGCCTGACTGGCGGGGATAATCTCGATGTCGATCTGCTCGCCCGCGTAGCTGCTGGGCAGAGGGACCTCGACGATGCGCTGCTCGACCTCGCCACCGAACGCGCGCAGCGACAACACGATGCGGGCGGCTGCGCCGGGGTCGACCTCTTGCTCGGCAAGCTGGGCCGAGACCAGCTCGGTGACATCGCGCCCGAAGCTGACGTTGAGCGTGACCTCCACCTTCTGCACCTGCACGGGCTCGAACGGGTTGGCGAAGGCAAGGTCGATGAAGTCGAACGTGCGCAGCCGTGACAGCGACGATGCCTGCGCCACGCCCAGCGGCGCGTAGCCCTCGTCGATGGTGCGTTGTGGTCCATAACCGCGCAGCGTCACGACGCTCTCGGCGCGATAGGTCATCTCGCTCATGTCGTTGACCGCCGATGACAGCGCGCTGCTGAGAGCCGACAGCACCAGCGACGAGGTCAACAGCCGATGGCTGGCAGCCTGCACCTGCCAAGTATCGCGCGGTAACCCAGGAACACCCGCAATGCGGATCGACACGGGAATGGTCTCGGCCGCCACGTCGGTGTCCACCACGATGGCGGACTGGCGGTCGTGCACCAACGCGCCTAGTGGGACGAGTGCCTCGGCCATCTTGAACGACGTGCGCTGACTGGCCATCACGTGCAGCACGCGCGCGGTGGCGGTGGGCAGGCGCGCCTCGCCCGCATCGAGCATGGGGTGGCCAAACGCCAAAATGCGCTTGCCGTCGACGTGCGTGACAGTGCCGACCGCAGTTGCCTGGATGTCGCCGCGCAACAGGGTGACCGCGATCGATCCGCCATCGACGTAGCGTGCTTGGCCCTCGCCTTTGCCGTTGCGCGATTGCCCCCCGCCGGCGGCCTCCAACACGCTCAGGCCCAGCGGAGCCAGGTTCTCGCGCAGCAGCTCGGCCACGGACGCGCTCATGCCGCCCACCAGCAGCGGCGTGGCGGCAGGCTGAAAGCCGGAGGGAACGATTGTTCGCCTGTCGCGGTGGCGCGAGAGCGCAAAAAACGCGTCGCGACGCACGTGTGGCACGCTGTTCGTGCGGCGGGCGAGCGGCGCGGCCGGGAGCGGTGGGGAAAGAGGAAAGGGACTCGGCCGCAGTGGGCGATCGATCTCCTTCAGCATGTTCGCGATGGGCGTGACGCCCGCGATCGGATCCTTGCCGTAGGCCCAGCCGTACGCGTAGGCCCCGATCAGCCGCCCATCGATGTATACAGGGCTGCCGCTCATTCCCGCGACAGAGCCCGCGTGATCCAACAGCGGGTGTGGCGTTTTGATCAGCACCAGGTCCTGGTCGGGCCGGAAATGACTGAGCACATCTATCACCTCGATGTCGAAGCGCTCGGGGGTCTCGCCGCGGAACACGCTCAGCCCGTAGCCGCGCATGCCGGGCTTGATCTCGGCCACACTCATCAGCTTCACACTGGCGGGTGCACCGGCGAAGCTCGTGCCGAACAGCGCTGCACTTAGCCCGAGGCAAATCAGCGACGGAATGCGCACCGGGGGCAGCGCCTGCGCCGGGCTTGCCCTGAAGCGCACGAGCAAGGGGCGGCAGAGTTCACGAACCAACAGAAAATGACGACTCACGAGGCGGCTATTGTGCCACGGCTCCGTGATCGGTGGGGGCGCTGGTTCGGAGCCGCAGCAAGTAGCTGAGCTGGTCTTCCGAGAGCGGCTTGCGTACGCAGTCGTCGGCGCCAGCAGCACGGGCGGCCACGCGCGTGGCTGGCTCCAACGTGTCGGCCATCAGCACCACCACCGCGGCGGGGCATGCCTTGCGCACCAGCCGTGCCACCTCCACCCCGTTGCGACCAGGCAGGGCGTCGGCGATGAGCACGAGGTCCACGTTCCACTGCGAGACCAGCGCGAGTGCTCCATCGCCTGAACCGGTGCCCACGACCCGATTGCCACGGCGGCTCAGGTTGCGCGCCAGGCCCGCTTGCACCTCGGGATCGGCTTCGACGACCAACACCGCGCGACCCATGAAAGAAATGGGCACCAGCTCGGACACTTCACTGGCGGCAACCCGCTCGCGTCGAGCGCGTCGGGTCTGGCTTCTCGCCGCCTGCCGCTTGGATTTGTCCATGGTTCCCCTGATCCCCGAGGTAGCCATCATAGGGGGGACGATCGGCGCGTGCAATGCTCCTTGTGAGTCATCCCATCAGCTGTTGAGCTTCGCCACTAGCCCGTCAGAGGTACATTTGTCTCGACACACCGCATCATTGGGGCATTCGAAACGACAACACACGAACCTGGCCCTCGCTCACTGCGATGGTGCGCACTTCCTGGTCACCACGGGGTCGGTCTACCCGCACCGTGTGCACGCCAGGGTCGAGCCACATGTCGTGGCCCAGCTCGTCGGGGTACATGCGCACTTGGTCCAGCAGGATCCGGTCGCCCTCCTTCAGGCCGTCGATGACCACCCGCAGCCTCGGCACGCGCTGCTCGATGCGTTCGACCTGTTGCTGCGCGACCCGCCGATGCGCCGGCCCCACGGACGGATCGTCACTGGCCACGAAACGCCGGTAGTTGGCGCTGCTGGCCAACATCTTCCCGCAGCGCAGCTGGGCTGAGGCCAGGTTAAACAGGACAGCGGGCCGCGGCGCCAGGGCGAAGGCCGCTTCGAACGCCGCCATGGCCAGCGGCCACTGACCCGCGCGCGCGTGGCCGACGCCCTCCATGAAGAGCTGGCGCGCATCGGGCAGCTCTCGCGTCTGGGCGGCAGCGTGGCCCTCCAGGCGAAGCGGGCCAGGCGCAAGCGTCATGGAGCACGCGACACCGCACAGGACCAGGGCTCGAAGGGCGCGCCGCATCTCGGCACAACCGTAGACCAGCTGTGGCCCGACAGAAAGCTTGTGGCGCGAGGGCGTGCTTGACGGTGCGCCGGGCAAGCCGCACAAATGGAGGCGTGAGGCGACACCTCAAAGTCGTCGGGCAGACCGGTTTCGTGGACAGGCCTGCAAGCGGCGCTCGGACGAACGAAGCTGAGCCGGGCGTGACGACCAGCGCCGGCGAAGCATCGCGCAGGCGCCCCGACGCCTTTGGCCTGCACGGTCTTCCGCTGCTCACCGATGGCCGCGGCCGTGCCTACACGTACCTGCGCCTGTCGGTGACCGACCGCTGCGACTTCGCGTGCGTCTACTGCATGCCCAGGGGTGGCGAGGACGATCACGCCGAGCGCCCCGACCTACTCAGCTTCGAGGAGACGGCGCGGCTGGCGAGCATTCTTTGCGAGTCGGGCATCAACCGCATTCGCTTCACAGGCGGTGAGCCGCTGGTGCGGCGCGACGTCGTGCGCCTGATCGACCTCGTGCAGCGCCGCTCGGGCATCACGCGGCTGGTCATGACGACCAACGGCAGCAGGCTGGCAGATCTCGCCAGGCCATTGCGTGTGGCGGGCCTGAGCGGCGTCAACGTGTCGATAGACACGCTCGATCCCGACCGGTTCCAACAGATCACAAGGGGCGGTGAGCTGAAGCGCGTGCTGGCCGGGGTGCACGCTGCGCTCGAAGCTGGCCTCGAGGTGAAAGTCAACGCCGTCGCGCTGGGAGGCATCAACGACATCGATGCTGGCAACCTGGTCGACTGGGCCTGGGGCCTGGGCATCATCCCGCGCTTCATCGAGCTCATGCCGCTCGGTGAAGCAGCGCGTATGCCGCGGTCCAGTTTCCTGGCGCAAGAGCAGCTGATCGGCCTGCTGGGCGCGCGCGTGGAGCGTGGCGGAGGCAGTGCGATCGATGGCCAGGGTCCGGCGCGCTACCTCGCGGCCGCCGATGGCTCGGGCCGCAAGGTTGGCTTCATAACGGCCGTCTCCAACGAGTTTTGCGGCAGCTGCAACCGCATCCGCATCACGGCCCGTGGCGATCTGCGCGCCTGCCTGGCGTCTCGCGAGGCCAGCTCGCTGCGCGATGTGATGCGCGCGGGCGGCAGCGATCTGGACGTGGCCTGGGCCGTGCACCAGGCGCTCGGCAGCAAGCTGGTCGGACACCTTTTTGCCGATCAGAACGCGACCGAACACTCCCGCGTCGGCATGAGCCTGATCGGCGGCTGAGATTGCCCGCACCGCGTCATCTTGTCCCGGCGTCAGGCGCACCACGCTTTGGAGCATGCGCTTCGCGAACAAAAAGGGTAAAACCGCGACCCATCGTGCGCTTTAGCTGGCAAAATACGTTCTTGCTCCCCTGCGTCTGCGTTTTGGTGTCGCTCGGCGCTTGCGGCCAGAGCGCTAAGGAGCGCCGCGAGTGGCGCCCGGAGGACCATCAGCCACCGCCTGCCGTGGCCCCCGAAGGGCAGGGCGCGGGCGAAGGGACGGGCGATCCAACTGTGCGCGCCGCCGCCGCGCTCTGGTCCATGCGCTGTGCCCCCTGTCACGGTGAAGGTGGACGAGGCGACGGTCGCAATAAGCCGCCCGGTGCGCCCGTGCCCAACTTCACCAGCGCCGCTTTTCACGAAGCCCGCAGCGACGCACAGCTCGGCGAAGTCATCTCCAAGGGGCGTGGTCTGATGCCGCCGTTCGAGGCAGACATCACCGACACCGGCATCGCAGCGCTGATCGCCCACATCAGGACGCTGCGTGGCGAGTAACATCTGTGTTTTGCAGCGGCCGGGGTTTTGGAGTACACCCTCTTTCGCTCGCGCGGTAAAAGGCGCGCTTCGACCCAAGCTTCTTCCCGAGTCGTCTAATGGCAGGACGGCGG